>JAABUO010000066.1_pt1 | contig 304109 bp, 269 predicted proteins | sample 5559291 | NCBI WGS metagenome assembly JAABUO01 (sample SAMN10711878, study PRJNA513372) | rock metagenome | isolation source: Antarctica rocks | place: Antarctica: Victoria Land, Finger Mt sud | reverse complement strand
TTCTTTTGTTTAATTTTTTTGTATAATTTATATTTATATTTATATTTATATTTATATTTATATTTATATTTATATTTATATTTATATTTATATTTATATTTATATTTATATTTATATTTATATTTATATTTATATTTATATTTATATTTATACTTATATTTATATTTATATTTATTATTTGTTTATAAAGTTGTTCATTTTAAGTAAACTAGTCGCGCTAACCCGGAAATGTCACGTGCAAATGCCAAGACTTAGGTCAAAAAAATTCGAGAAATCGAATCGCTCAAAGTAGCTTAGTCGATTACTATAAGTAGTTTAGCGCGAAGCGCGCTAAACTAATTTGAGCGATTCGATTCCAAAAAATCGTCGCAACCTAGTCTTGACGCTAGATCGAACTAGAGGGATAATATTATAACTTGATTCAACGATTAGTCTAATTTTAAGCAATCAATTAATTTAACTTGTTTAAAAGAATGTTAAGTAAAAAATATAATAAGTAAGTAAAATTGTAAATATATAATAATATCTACTAGATTATAATTTAATATAAAGTTTTAAAACTTATATTATCTAATAAATATAATCGTATTTTTATCTACAATTAAGTATATAAGATTAATTTAGTTATAACAATAAATACAAATTAATTGTACTTTAATAATTTCTTCAATTGTTAAGAACTAGACTCGAAATTACTATTAAAAGAGATATCTAAATAATATAACTAGATAAAACTTAGATCTATATTAAATTTAATATACAAAATAAAAAACAAGAAAGATAAAAGAAAAACAAGATAATATTAATTATATAAGATTGCTAGTGTAATCGTCAAGTTAGATTTTAACTCGATCGGGTTAACTCGCCCAACCCTAACCCTAGGGTCAGGCAAATTTCCTAGCTTAATAGGGTGAGACGAACGAAGAATGTGCGTCGAATGTTTAACTTGATTTATCCAATCACGTGATGTTACGTAACGCGCTAACCCAATTAAGCTAGCGCAAGGTCTACGCTAATCGCATATAATTAGCGTAAATTCTTGCGCTAGCTTAATCAAGTTAACGCGTAGATAAGATAAGATAAGATAAGCGAATGCTAATGCGACGAAGTTTGCTTAAATTCTTGACATTGACCCAACGAAACCCAACCCTAGGATCGAGTTCGCGCCTTAACCCTAGCCCAACCCTACGAGACCCAAGAGGGTGGATCGAGTTAAGAAAAAAGTGTTCGACTTGATCCAACAATTACACTATTAAAGATCGAAGAAAACTTCAATTATACAACGACAAAATCTATATTTATTAATTGTACATTATATTTTTCTATTTAGATTATATAAATAAAAGACAAGTCTTTTTTAATAAGCAAATGTCAAAAGCTCACATTATTGTCGAAAACTTCTTTAATTTAACTTAAAATTTGTAAATATTTAATGCTTTTAAGACGCAAATAAAAATGAATTTATAATCTATTAGAAATCTCTATTTAGCGACAATTTTTCTAACTAATTGCTATATATGTTTACGAAATAATTAAATAGAATTTCGTTTTGCGATGCAATCTTTTAGTCTTTCGAAATATTTACAAGTTAATAAGATTTTTAGCGATCTCGAAAGCTCTACATTATAAGAATACTAAATTTTCTTTTTTATGTTTACATATATATTTAGTTTCGATCAAGTTTTTTAATGTTAATCTTTATTGCTTGTTACTCTAAATCTTGTTGTCATTATTTAAATGTTAAAACAAAAAGAAGAATCTTTAATTAAGCTTCTAGAGACGATTTTCGTTCTCTCTTTTTTCTTTTGTTATTTCTTATTATTATTGCATCAAATCTTCGCGACTATATGTTTATATATATATTTTTAATAACTAAAAAGTTCTTGTTAGTTCGACAAAGCGTTGTAATTGTAAATAATATCGTTAATATAAATACTTTTCGATCTAAATTTTATATGTTTGTCTCGAAGATTTTTTAGAGACATTATTAACGCAAAAACGATTAAATATTAATTTATTGTTTTGTTTATTTAAAGAATAAATTTTAAGACGTCAATAAAATAAATGCAATTTACATTCGTTTATATTGCAACTCACGCATTACATTTCTTTATTAAAATATTTAAGACTCTTAAAAGAAACAATATTATATACGAAAATCTAATGATTAAAAATTTTGTTGTTGCTTTTCTTTTCGAATAAGATTTGTCAAAATTTGAAGAAGAAATTTCGATAATAATGTCTCTCTCTTAAATATTTAAATATTTTTCGCAAAAACGTTTTCTTTTCGCATTTAATGTGTCTTCGCATTACTCGTTATTGTTTTCTCTCTACTATTTATATTTGTCTTCTCTTTACTACTTTTATTTGTCTTCTCTTTACTACTTTTATTTGTCTTCTTTAATCGTACATAATACTCGCATTCGTCGATCGAAAAATAGTTAATTATTGTTCGTTGCACTTAATAATTTAACTTGTCGTCTTAATCTATTAAATAATTTACATTTTTCGCGTAATAATGTAGATTTTCAAAGATATATTTAAAGTAAGAGCGCATTTTGTTTTCGTAATACTTTTGAAAAAAGATTTAAAAATAAGTTTTTAGTTTTAGCTTTTTTATTTAATATAATTTCTTTATTTTGACAAGATTTTTTTAAAATATATCGTTTATCTTTTTTAGCAAAAATTGTTGTCTTAATATGTTTTTCGTCGATTGCGTTTATTCTTTAAAGTATTCGCTCAATAATTGTTATAAAATGTTTAAATCGAAGTTGTCTATTACGTTTACGCTTGTTTGTTTAAATTTTTTCAAAATTCTTTTTATCTTTTGCAAACTTTGTATTTTAAATAGACTTTTGAAATTGCTTTGCGATCTTGCTTCTTTCGAGTTTAATAAATTCTAACAATGTAAATCTATTTAAAGACGATTTAGAAAATAGAATAAATAAAAAATCGTTGTCGTCTTTTGAAGCAAAGATTTTTATCGTATAATATTAATCGTTATTATTTAAATTTTTTATTATTATCGCATCGTTATTAGAAGAAAAGCTTGCTTTTATTATAAAATTTGCAATAGTTCTTAATTTCTTTGCATTCTTCTTTATATTAAAGAATATACTATTTAAGTTATTATTTTTAGAATTGCTTTAATTTTTGAAGCTATTATTGTTACTAATAAAGAAGACGATAAAGAAAAGAAGAAAAAAGTTCGTAATTCGATTTATTCTTTAATCGTTAATTAAGACGATCTTTTTTCTTTTTGTACTTTGCATTTGTCTTTAACTTCTTCTTTCGTAAAGAGTTTTTTTTTTTGCTCTTCTAATATGTTTAAACATTTAATATTTATTTATTAATAATTTAAGTATAATTGTCGTTTCAAGTCGCATGTCTTGATTTATATAAAACTTTAATGTTAATTTTTCTCTTAATTATTAAGTTATTTATGTGTTGATTAATCTTAACTTATTTGCGATTTATTGTTGTCTTGAACTTGTCTCTAATTTTGTTTCAAAATTGTCGCATAAACTTAATGTCGTACTTCGAGAATCTAGCTATGTAAACATTAACTAATATAATATCTTCTTTTTTCGTTAATTGTCTACTATAAATTATTTTTTAATTTAATTAATAATTTTTCGTTCGATTGATCTTCTAAGAAGCGAAGAATGTTATCGAAGAATTTTCTTCAAAAGTTGCAAAAACAATCGAGACAAAAATAAACATTTGTCGTCTATTAATCAATAATATATTGAAATCGAAATTATTATTGTTCTTTGCATCTATCTTTCTCTTTTTCAAATTATATGTATTATTAATTTGTCGCACATTATTGTTTTGTCTTCTTTTCTTTGTAGACGATTGCTAAAAAGATTGCGAATTAAATATTAAGATCTTCTTTCGTTTACGAGATAATCGTTGTATATTTTTTAATTGTTGCGAGAACAACGAAGATAAATGTAATTGTTGCAATGTTTGTCGTTGCGAATAAGTTCAAGAGTTTAAATTAAACTAATCGTTGAATCGAGTTTCGATATTAACATTTTAGTCTAACCTAGATACTTGATATTAATCTCTTGACTCGACTCGAAATCGACTTGGGTCAACGATTTCTTAACTCGACTTAATCGACTTGCCAAGCAATCGAAAATAACGTCAAAATGTCAAGATTTTCTATTTTTAAAAAAATTCGCATTATTTGAATTACTAAAAATAGTTTAAAAATAATAACGCACAAATAACGTACAAATGCATTATCTAAATGCATTACTATATAATATTATAAACAAATTAATTAAATTAATCAATTTAATTAAGTTAATTAATGCACTTTTTTAAAAATAATCTAAATTTTTCGAGTCTTGGCGAGTTGGGTCGAGTTATACGCTAAGTACTTCATATCTATTCTTTGATTCGACTCGAATACTTGGGCCAAGATTTCTAACCCAAATTAGGTCTTGGCGAGCCAAGAACCTAACTCGAACTCGATGACTCAACTCGACGCGATTAGTCTAGTTTAAATCAAGAATGTGCAATTAACTATTAAACATATCGCGAGATATTAGAAGAACGACAACAAGAAAATGCAATTAAGCTATAAGATCTACGTCTAGACGAGCAATTGATGCAATTGAATCAAGAGACGATGCAATTGTATTATCGTTATAAAAATTAAATCAATAATTTAATTGCATCGCCAAGTCGTTAGATTTGCTTATCTCTTTAGAACGACGCTAACTCGATCGAACAATGTTTAATTGAATCAACTAATTCAATTGAGATTGCGCAATCTCTCTACTGCGCAAGCATGTTCAAGCGATTGAGTTGCTAGAATGCATGATGGATCTATAGAGGTTTCGCAAGTAGGAGTTTTGAGCAAAACAGAAGTGTTATAGTAAAAAGTAAATGTACGATGGGAAGAGGTCGAGATAGCGTATGTGCTGTCTTGAAAAATTTATAGGTAGATATTGCATAGGCTCTTAGAGGGTAATGGATCGAGTAAGAATTGAATGAATGAAACAGAAAATTTATAATTCTTTCCAGCTCATCATCGCACACAGTCCCTATACCAGCTCTCCTTCAAAATCCGCATCACATCTCTTTCCCCCCCAATCAATAGCCTCACCCACAGCATCAACAGCACCAGCAACCCTCACCAAATCGCCAAATCCAGCACAGACCATACCCATTTCGCGTACGCTAGTCTGGCGCTGCTACGATATACCAGCAAAAGAAGAAATGAATGCTTTACACTCTTGAAAGAGGTGTTGTAGAGATAGACGGAGGATAGAATTGATTGAAAGTGATAGCGGCAGGATAGTTTAGAGATGTTGACGGTATTATAGGGGGGAGGGGAGGAACCTAGTGGTTTACGATGCAGAGAATAGGTCGCGGGCGTACTTGAGGGCTGCTGAACCTGGAAGATTGTCAACGACAGAGCGAAGCTCCATGAGTGGTTCTTCATACTCGACCCGCGTCCAAAAATATGACTACCGTGCAGGCGTGAGATGCTATTGTCGTAGGTAAACACTCGTCGACAGAAACTTATTACAGGAGGTCGTCAAACCAGGGGCTTACCACTTAGTGATCAGAGTTTCGATGTGGGCAGTTATCCCACCTGACCCGAGCCGTGTCCTAGCTGGGTCTGGATTTGTGTCGAGAGCTCGGTCTGCGCCAGGATCTTGCGGTATTGCAAGCAGGGAGGGGGATACGGAAGGGGTGATGTGGTATAAGAGAGTGGAAAATCGATTTTTCGATGAAGAATGGGATAGGTTGTGGTGTGCTCTTGGGGTGACACAGTAGACTGGCGGTATGGATGGAGGATTCGTTGTTCTGTTAGGCTTGGGGAGCATAGTCCCGGATCTTTGCGGTGAAAGGTATGTGCGTGAAGACTGTGTGTGTGATAGCTAAGGATTCTGAGAAGGAGATATTAGATGAATGCCCAAAAACTAGCTGGAGATTCACTCGGTGATTCGGGGATGAAAGCTCTGGTTGCACGAGCAGCACGACTTTCAGATGCAAATCAACGTTTCGAGAACGGGTCTGCCATAGTGAAAGACGTGTTGACGGATTAGCGACAAGATGAAAATCCAACGACGACCCAATGGCGAAGCGGCAAAGCGTTGAAGGTACAGTCGAAGGGCCTTAGAAAGCTACAAGAGAAGTGATCCTGTAAAGCGCGTGAAGTGATTTAGCTTCCGACAGCTTTAGTGCGTAGGATAGTGCTTTGTCTCTTCGTAGTCTTCTTGAAACAGTAATCCGGGGGGTCGTCCATATCCTCAAGTCCATGAATCGACCAGCTCCAAAACCAATCTCCATCGCCTCTTAGCAGCCAGCACGAGACATCCGTACAAGAGCGAGAACAATGGAGTCTCTCCATTTCCACACACATCCCCTCCAATCTCAAGATACGATAGTATAGCCTAGCCTCCTCCACTCACACCAAAGCAACTACATCACCCCCCCGCGCCCTCTCCATCGCCTGCACCACCTGCTGCGCAACCAATTCATGGACCGTACTCGTCGGATGCAGGCCATCGGCCCAGAAATACTTGTCTCTACTCACCCCGCACTCTGGCCTGAAGAGCTTCGTATCACTCGATCTATCATCTCATCAGCCCTTCTCCTTACAGCACACATGAGTACAACTAGCGCTCCACTAGCGCGTATCCGCCGTGAAAAGAACAACAACTCACCGTGCATATGGCGGACAATATCTCTTCGTTTCCGAAATAGCTGAAGTAACAGGATAAGAAGCTGCATTATCAAGAACGCGATTAAACAACGTATTGGTATCAAAAAGCCAGACGGTCGCTTCGGGGTAGAGCTGCCGGAAGACGCCCGTCATAGTCTGCATCGCTGTGTTGAACTTTGCGATGTACTGATTTAGATGCGCGCTCTCTGCGGGGGTGAGTCTCAGGTTGAGGGTGACTGTCCTCTTGCCGACACGTAGCGTGGTGTTGGTGGGCCCCAAGGGGACACGGTCTACGGCGGGGATATTCAGGAACATGAAGTTACGCGCGCCGGAGGAGTAGAGCTGTGTGCGTTTTTGTATTAGTTGCCTTCTTGGAATTGTTTAGGTGGGGAAGAAGGGGTCACCTTTTCAGCTTGTCCGACATACGATTCCGTTAGGGCGTCGATATAGGCTGAGGCATTCGATTTGGCGTTAGTTAGCATAACGTCATTGACCCCGAACCAGATTATGAATATGCTGTCCGCCGCGGTCCAGCCGCCTTTGCCGTTGGCATACTTAGGCAGGTATAGCTGCGAGACTTGCTGTCTGAAACTCAGTGCGCCGAAGGGAGAGGGGTCGATGGTATCATCGATTGTTCCACCGGGCTGGGCGAGGTTGTAGAGCTTAATGAAAGATGAGTTGTACTGTGTGGTCAGGTAACTGCTCCAGTCGGGGGAACCAATGGTGGTGTCACCTGGATAGGCTGGGTTGCCAAGTGGGTTCTCGCGCGAGGGTTGGGGTCCGTTAATGTTGAAGCCGGTGGAGGTGTAGGAGTCGCCACTGTTAGAATATAAGCTCGAAGATGAGGGTAAAGCAGGCAGTGACGAACAATGTAAAGAGATTCTGAATATTGCTCCATCCTGACCAGCTGTTCGACAGAGGGTTGGAGCGACTCGGTGAGCCGTACGTTGGTGGGCTTGCAGGGCTGGAGTTGGCTTGTATCGAGAGAAATGAGGCGACGAGAGCAAAAAAGAGAGGATTCATGATCAAGAGTATGTCTTATTCGGACGTATTAGGACGAAAGCCAAAAAGAACGTCAAAATAAAATGTGCTAAAGGGCCAGTCGGTTGCGAGCGCTCGTAAACATTACCAACAATGATCTTCTACTTACCACCTACTCCCAGTGCTGTTTCAACCAGAGGTTGGGGTGATAGAGTTTTATATTCAAGTCGTGCGGTATGCGGCTCGAGCGTCCCCCTTACTCTAATCTCTAGAGCCGACATTGGCCCAAGCGCCGTGCAGCTAGCATTGACTATACCCATCTAGGCGATATTAGAGACACGGCTAACATCAAAGTCGTCGGCTATGCGGCTGAAACATATCATCTCAAATGTCAAACATGGCTAAGAAGCCAGATTTGCCTGAGCGCTCTGCGTCTAGTACCAAGGATGTTGACGACAATCTTAGACCAAGAGATACATCAGTCCGCACACTTTAGTGATGGATTGCGTCTTGACCTAGATCTCTACGATGAACACTGATTCCAGCGTGGCAACCAGAGAAAGCAGGATGAAACGCAAAAAGCCAATGCAAGATGGTAGAACGGTATGAGGGCGATGCTTGAAGGGAAAGCACTAGACCCTACCAGGGTTCAAAGATTTGGAGATGTCCTGCAATGTATCGCTTGGTCTTCCCTCGGCACTTGTTTAAAGATGCCCCAATGAAAGGACAATGGAGTGGTTGAATAACGAAGACCCCCAGGCTGAAGAGGCAAACCACTCAAGAGGTAACATGACTCGCCAGAGATTAGGGGTCGACGCGCTTACGAAGCAGTGGACGAGCATGCGAGAGGAGAGTCAAAAGAAAATAGATGTATCGACAGTCTTCACAAAGATTGAGATATAGATACCAGAGTAGGGGCAGCTGCGAGCATCCCATGCGCCGGCGCGATGCAATTTTCAGGGGCTTCTCGTATCACATATGAGCGCAGGACCTTCTCTAAGCCCTACTCTCAGGTACCTTGATTGAGCGAAAGGAATGCTTTCACCATTTGCCTCTTTAGCTATGGGTATTCACTGGTGATTCAGTCCATCGACTTTCCGTCATTGCGTTCTTTCGTAATTGCCGGAAATGGAGCGCAACACTTCGTACCGACGCATGGGATGTTTGCATACATATACAGACAGTGACCTACCCCATTCAGGCCAGTGTGCCCGCATGCTTGTCATCCAAAACTCTGTCGTCCGCTTTCGTGATGCTACCCGAACTCGAATCGCCACTACCGGTGCTCACTTCCTGCGCATCGAGCATGTCGCGACCAAGCATTCGATGCTTGATATTGACCACCGGGCCGTGGAACCATTTTCGTGCGCTGACAAACCACCAGATGATAATTGCAAGCATTGAACCGCCATATACCAGGCATGTCCAGTTCATGTGAGCAGCGCTGTTGTTGTATTAGCTTTTGCCACTCAAGGATGATTATAGCACTCACTCTAGGTCTGACCCTGTCAAACTGGGTAACATGAGGATGGGTACCATCAGGGCAACGAATGCGACGGCAGCTATGCCGATCGGGAGGCTTGCTTTGCCTAGGTTCCAAGGGCCTTTTCTGAATCGATTGCCAACAAAGAATACTCGAATGAAAATGGGTATTGTGAAAGCAACATACGCCGCGACGGCGGCGATCGAGAAAAGAGCGCCAGCTGCAAGCGGCCCCCCGAATATTAAGAGTACCATGAGCATTCCTATTGTGGTATTAAACCAGACTGCATTGACAGGGGTTTGAGTATGTCTGTTGACGCGCTTCATCCAGAACGAGCAGGGAAAGCAATCGTCTCGGGCGTAAGCGTATGTGACACGAGATGCAGCGACCTGAACTCATATTTAGCAATATCATACAAAAGGCACATGGCGACCGACCATGCATCCTTGTCCCATGGAAAAAGAGCAGATGATCGTCAGCGCCAAAAGGGCGACGGCGGTCTTCTGCGGTAGAACCTGCAGAAGGTACGATGCCCAAGGCTGACCGAGATCCGAGCCGAGGACGGCGTTTATATCAACGACGGTGTACGCAACGACCAATTGCAAAAACCATCCAAAAAGACCGCCGATACCGCTCGTAAGGACGATTGCTCTGGGTGAATTCATTCGAGCGTTGGAAGTCTCCTCGCTCAAGTGAAAGGGAGCATCGTATCCGCTGCAATATAAGGTCAGCATGTGCAAGATAGTTGTGGCTCCAAAAACTGATACGGACCTCATAGTCCATATGACTGCCACAAAAGCCATGAGCAAAGCTACACCTTTAGGAAAGTCCGTTCCAGCATAGAAGTTGCCCCACACCACGTGAGTCAACGCGAATTTCGGAAGCCCTTGACTTTCTCTATTGGTAGCCGCCGGTATGGTTATGATGACAATGAACAAAGCGATGATGTTAAATGTCGACCCCACAGAATTGAAGTTCGCGATCCATTTGGTTGGCATGCTGCTGATACAGGCATGGATGAGCATTATCATAATGGTGAGGAGAAAAATCTGATAATTTTGGGGGACAAAGTCCGGATGGTTGATTGACACTGCAGCCAGGACCATGGCCGATAGTGAATAATCAACCGAAGGTGCGCCTGTAACCTGGGCCAACCAGTCACTCCAGCCGGTCAACCAGGCCGCGAATGGTCCCCACCCACTTGCAATATCAGCTGGTGAAATCTACTTCGAGTGACTGTCGAACATACGGGGGAGCCAGTACGGCAGAGGCATAATATAGGCCTCCACTTGTGGGCATCGACGAGCATAGCTCGGCCATACTCAGGGCGACGCATTGGATGAAGGACATGGCGATCAGCCAGCCCCATACCATGCCCGGCGTACCCGCATACCCCATGCCCTGATGCAAGTCAGACATCGTCTTCGCCTCTCTTTCAAAGTCCTCACGTAGTACATTGTCGCTGCAAAGCTGGGCAGGAGACCCAAGACAGCGAAGCTGACGCAGAAGCTCGTCCAGAGACTAAACTCTCTCTTGAACTCCGGCTTGTAACCGAGCGCCGCCAGGACCTCTTCGTCGGCCGTGAACTCTCGATCATAGACGGGAACTTCATCGCCGCGCAGGACCGAGGTGACATGCTCCTGAGCGAATGACTTCTTTCGCGAGGAAGTACTGAACGTCCGTTCTTCAGCCATTCTTGAGCTGGATATGGACTTGTTCCTAAAATACGGTCGACACCGAAGAGGGGCATCAAGAGACGTCGAGTTGAGGGGCCTGCAGGCTTCATGTAGCACCCACGGCACTGGGCCACACCTCGCATGGCTGACGGGGGACTTGTAGATAAGCCTGCCTAGGCGATGCTAGTGGACTGTGCCCGCAGATAGAAAGATTCAAAGGAGCCAACGAAAGATAAGATGCCTGAGGGGAAAGTAGGCTTGCAGCGTCTGATGTGACATCGGCGGCCTGCGACTGAGATATCCGCCTGCTTATCGCGATCCGGTCGCACAGCATTTGCCCCTCTCCTCGCTTTCTCGAACATCTCATTGGATGTGGCCTATGCGGGAACGATCATGCCAGAAGCAACAAGTATGCAGGAAGATTTCTCGATTCGCGTAAGCCCATGAGGTTGGGAGAGAAAATATGACGACGTCAAAGGGAAGTCATCGTAGGAAGCTTTTCGACCAATCATCGTGGATATCATCACGTGATGCTACATAGTACCTTACTCTTCGGGGGTTTACTAGGGCCGACGATATCTCCTATATGCCATTTTGAAGACATGATTCCTTATCAAGAGGATGATCTTCATTCGGCGATCCTGACTGAGCAAATGACTATTTTCGAGAAGCGCCAAAATGATTTTGCAAATGGCTGGCAGAAAGTCAGAGGGGCTTAACTGCAATTTGGCCGAATATCGGGGGATTTTAGGAACGGTGAACATTGTATCATATCTATGTGCTATATGCCGCAATATTTCCGACTCGATGCTATGTAGGTGGCACTACTCTATTCACACATCACTTGTTCTCTTCCAATTCCCCAAGACCATGTTGCTACACGTTGTGTCAACTCAACCCAAAACGCATACCTGGGATAAAGCTCAAGGGGTATAACCAATCCAACCATGTGCACCCCCAAACGATAATTCAACCATGATCCTGGGTGTTCCAGACTGCCACATTCTCACACTCCCGCGGTACGCGGCAGACGTTCCGAGCATCCTCTGATGCCGTTCTCCAGATTACCTCTCGTACTTCCTTGCCTACCTGCTCCAAGGCATCAATCGCCCATATCACGTCAAGATGCTCGTACTCGTCAATGACTTTAGAATGCACGACGCGAACATGAGGCTCTCTGCCCCTTTCGAATCGTCGCAAAAGCCGTCGACCGTCGACTAGGGCATCCGACCCAGCAACCCAGAGCGCCAGAGGTGGCACCCGCGCGTCGTACCATGCTCTTCTTTCTCGATCTGCGATGTCGCCCTTTGGTTTCTGCGAGTCTAGATGTTCTAGTGGATAGCCAGTGTTCGTCTCAGATTCTGCATCTTCATCCTCCTCGTCTTCGTGCTCCTTCTCTGATTTGGTGGAGAGGATGCATTTCTGCCTCGCGAAACACTCCCGTCCAAGCCACCAGCGCATACATTCAGAGCTAATATAGACCGGAGAGAACTGGAACGCTCGATTGCGGAGCTCCTGATCCCAGCGATCATCTGTCCAATTGAACAAGAAGGAGAAGACACGATAGCCCAGCGCCCCGTAGAGCTTCCCAGGAAGTATTGAATGCATGGTCAGCATGAACGGTATAAACGCATGTATGCCGAACAAGATGCGGAACATGCCAGGGGATATGACACGCATGAATTTGAAGTACATCTTCCCGATCAGGGATCCGGCGTATACAGCTGGTGCGAGCGCGCAGAACACGCTGATCTTGTCTCCGATGTCGGGTCGTTGTTCCTTGGCCAGAGCGACGAAGGTTTGAGTGGTCCCTTGAGAATGGCAGACCAGACCGAGTTTCTCAAAGCCTGTCTCGGAAAGGACTCGCGATATGTGTGCAGGCAAGTCCATGACACCCATTTGCCGAATGTTCCACGCCCACATTCGAGGGTCTGCGTACGTGAGCATCTGGTGTTCTGGATTGAACCCACACCTATTGTTGCCGAGCCAAACATCATAACCGCTGGACCTGAGTCAGCGTGTTTACTATTTTAATACAACTTCAGAGCGTACCTCTTGCACAAGAAAAATGCTAAGCTATCATCGTCATTCGAACAATAGGCGCCAGCACTTTGTAGTAAACCGGGCATCAATAATACAGGATATCTGCGCTGACCACCTTTGAGGCGAGAATTTGACGATTCGGAGGACTCACTTGAATCTCCGCTTTGGTTACGTCCATTGAAGATCTCTGGACCTTTGCAATTGCGGTGCTGCGGCGATGCAGGCGTATAGTCATTAGGGTTATAAACGTGCCACAAATTAATCATGAACCCGTCTTCAGTCTGCACCTTGTATTCTTCAGCATCCAAACCTACTCTTCGAGCGTAATAGGGGACATCGCAGATCAAAGGGTCTTTGCCACCTTCAAGAGGCTCAAACTCCTGCATTGGCGCGTCATCTTCCCTATCCATATCAAATCTGCCGCGGCTGTTAGAACGCCTCTTCCGGCGCTCCCATGCATCGTTCTGAGCTTTTCTTATCGATTGACGTCTCTTCTCCTCTTCGTAAAATGGCCGGCGTGCATTCGGGTCTTTACCCCTAAGACGAACACCGATGTGCTTGAAGATTAGCGGAATGCTTGTGAAGGCAGATCCGAGCACGATGACTCCCAAAAAGGCCAACGATAGCACAGCGGACGAGATTCGGAATGCCCAGCATTCAAGGTCGCGCAAGAAGGTTGGAGGGCCGTAGAGAGGTAGATCGGGGAACAATGGATTGGTCCGGGATGGTGGGATAGCCTTGCTCAATGGCGCTTCTGCTCGCTCGGATTGCTGTGACCTTCGCCCGTCATTGCTGACCACTTCGTTCCCATCATCTCCTTCGCGGTATACAAGCTGCTGGTCGGTCGTACCAGGACCTTCCGCCTTCTCTTTGAGCTCATTGAGCTTGACAGCTTCTGCAAGAGGCACTGCGGGTAGCCTTCCGCCATTTGACAGTTCGATCACTGGGTCTTGCGGCGTGATGAACTTGGCTTGGACAGCGCTGGTGTTTTCCGTAGCTTGTTTAGGCGCGCCCTGCGGTAGCAGAGATAGCTTTTCCGCGTGGGCTTCGAACCCCTGGGCCGCTGCAGCCTTGGAATGATCCTTTCCAATAGACATTGGAGCTAGGTGAATAATGCTCGTCTTGTAGGCGGTTGTTCGATGCCGAGGATCAGAGCATGGTAATGGGTCTTCCTAGAGAACGTCGCGTACGTGGAACTGCTCACTGGCGTAAACACATTAGACAAGGCGATAAATTCAAAGGGAGCAGAAGGACTGAATGAACGAAAACCGATCCCTTCAAGGTGACATTGATCGTACGTACTCCACTCCCACAAGAATCAGGTTTCGCTGGAAAGGATTAGCATGTGTGTGGCTATCGACAGGAGAAGATTAAAGTCTCCGTAGGTGGCGCTAAAAGGCTTTAATTTTAGGTACAACCGAAAATCATCCGAATTCACATGTGAAAGTGTCTTCTTCTCTCCTTGGGTTTCGAGACACGTCGGCGTGTACGGAGTAAGGTTATCCCATGTGTTCAGCGTCTCTCGTTTCATCTTTCCATACGTCTTTCCGGAGAGGCTCGTCAGAGGTAATCCTCTCCACGGTCTCTTACCAGATGGTCGCACTTGAGATCGCTACCCGTAGACAACGGCAAGACAACACCCTACATGTAGCTAGTAGGTAAGCGCTTCTTTGTTCTCATCCATTACATCAAAGCCTTCTGCGCGCCGCAGGCAGGCGCAAGTGCAATGTTGAGTGATCTTACTGAGATTGTAATACTGTCGGGAGGTCACAGGTCTTCCCTGAGTGCCAAGAAAAAGTGACTTTGTCCCATGTGATTGGGTGAATGAGACCTGCGCACACGCGCAGCTCACTATACGTATATGTATCAAAGAATACAATTTTGCATTGTCTGCCAGGCCCATGGGGCCTGCGTTCGTGATGTCAAAATGCTTGGATGTCCGGATGATGGTTCCTGTAAACATACCGTTCGTTCGTTGTTCGGTTGTCGCTCATCGCTATTTTCGCGAGCTACGACGAAGAGCTCGCTTTCCTGTCTCTCTTCTCCGGTGCCCTCTATTTCCAACAAGTATCGATCTCAGTGACACGCAAGCCCTTTCTACGCATCCCTAGATCGCATCCCTAGATCGCATTCCGCCTCCGTTGCCATGTGTATGCCCTCGATCACGATTCTCAATGATGGCCGTAGAAGGCAACAGATTCGAGGACGTCCACACCACGACCCGTTTTACCGTCCACTCTCCCGAGACGCCTACGGCTCCTTCCCAGAGAAACCGCCAGCTGGCGTTGTAACCGCCAGGCCCTCAGATCCATCACGTTGCCCGGTCCCAACGGATTACAGCCGGCTTGCGAATGCGTATCTTGCCGGGAAGGAGAAAGGAAAGGCGCGTGCGCAGGAACCAGAGGCGTTGAAGAAGGCAGAACCAATCAAGAAAGAGGATTTTCCCAAGAAAGAAATCATTCTGACTCGTGAAATTGAGAAGTCACACAGAAGGCGGCGTCGCTCGAGCGCATCCTCTGCATCTAGCCGCAGTTGGAGGGAGATGAAAGAGTTGTTAAGAGAGGTGTTGCGCCGGCGGGGCATCGAAGACGAGGTCAGACGCCAAGTGGATTCGGACAGAAAGCGCACCGATGATGAAAGGGAGCAGCTTAGGAGGAGCCATGAACGATATGGAGACAGAGACTTACACGGGGCGCATTACAAACGTAGGCCACGACACCGGGATGAGACTCCCCTGGGAGGAGATAGAGGGTACTTTCGGAAGGATACCCATTATTGGCCAGAGGCTTAGGCAGTTCCCTAGGGGTCTTGTTAGAATAAACGGCATATATAGATGGTTGTACTCCATGCCTGATAATGTGCAGGATACAAGGGCTGATAGGCTTGGCTAGATCTCCAAATCCCTGCTTCGTCTCTTCGGCATTTCTTTTGGAGTACTCTGATCGAGTGAGTGATGAGATCAGGCTTTTCAGCTATAGTCCTCCCCTACTCAATGAGTCTATGGCTATATCGTGAGATGGTATTGTCGAGACTCGTTTGAACAGGGGGTGACCATTGATTACCAGTGCTTGGGCAAAAGACGGTGCTGAAAACGTGGTTGTCCCCAGTCTCTTATCAAACCCTGTATTCGGTCCAGTCTAGCAAGGAAACCCGGCAACGCTACTTCACACAGACTGAAACTGCTGGCAGTTCACTCATGCCCGGATTGTGCAACGCTCTTTGCTCAACCGCCCCTTTGTACAACGAACGACAGGTATAATGGCTGTATTCGCATTTTCATTTACCGAGTACAGTGTCGTTCCCTCCATCGATAGACAAGCTCTGGGCTTTACTCTAATTCCAGATTTCAACCATCGCAGACCACCACAAGACTTGAACTTTCCGACCATAGGTCACACCAATGACATGGTCATGTGTTTTGTCAGTCACTCATGTTGCGTGAGATTTTCGTTTGGTGCCTATGTCGATAACCAAATTTTCGCAAGGACCTTCGCCGCCCGAGATCTGATCGGAGACAACAGCAATTCTCCACATGGTCGAGATGCGAACGTCAAGGAGAAGTAAAGTGGGTAGCACTACATTCGCAAGAGAGAGTAGAGCAATCTCGCTAGGCCATACACGACTAGATCTCCCGAAGCTGACGGGTGAAGTGGCCGGGGCCCGACATGCCGTGCAGAAAGTTTGAATCGAGCACGTTGCTTCATGGCCCCTTCTCATTGGCCGTTTTCGACCACGAATTCTCCTCAATGCCGTCTCTCTGCCACTCAACTAGCAACCAGCGTACAAGTACATGGATCTACCTCACTCTAGAAGTACTTCTACTTCTACCGCGGGACCGTTTTACCCGCCAGCCGCATCAACCGTAATGATGCCAGGCCCAAGCCGGGCTAACAGAGGCTTGCCAGCGACGCGGAGAAGGCTAGCAAAATGAAACATCGCGTGCAATTGGGGTACTTGTGTGCTCCCTCTGGATTCCATTACCATCGGTTGCCCATATACGGAGTATCCGATTCTCTAACATGCAGCAGCACCGTTGACATCCGAGCTTGTTTCTATGCTACCAATCTGGTGTGAGCCCATGGCAGACCTACGGCCTCAACATTCGGGTTTTATTTTAGGAAATAGATAACGGCAACTCTATTGAAACAATAGTCGCTCCTATATCTACTTTGAACCCGACCAGCAGCAAGTGCAGGCTATGACTCGAAGGTGAAGTTGGTATGCGAGGCATATTCAGACAAACAAGTTGCCCTTGAGCATCCAATTGGACCACTTCCAGGTCCACGTGTGGGTGTGAGAAGGTTTTTGCTTGTCTGACTGCGGGTACCGGCATCCATTGGAAAGCCCTCACTCATCCCACCAACCCTCGCAATATCTCGCGATAATATCCTATTGGTCTCTCTCCACCCCACAAGGCTGTCGGCCTTGTTCCTGCGCTAAAAAACCGACACCAACTCTGAGTACAATTCCTTTGTGCCCTTATATCCGACCCCTCCTGTTAAGACCACGATATAACTCCATCCCCATCGCCCTTTGCACTTCTGCAGCATCCCGCTCTCTGCTCTGACAGAGTGTAACAACTCGGATACTTCCACCCTCATCCAACGACAGCCCGCCACTGACCCGAGGGCTTCATCATGGCGTCCAACCACGATACCTACGGCGACATGAGTGGTTTTACGGCTCCTCATGGGCCTAATCCTACTCAATCCGAGCCTATGCAAGACATGAACCAGAACGAGAGGGCCATTTTCGACTACCTGATCAAGCCCGACGATATGTACACCGCGGACGGCGTCTATTGGGCAGACTTGCCCTTTTTGCAGCAGATGAGGTTCTCTGCAGCATCCGATGCGAAAGAAGCAAAGAAGGAGCTAGGCAGTATTCGCCAAATGATGAAGAATGACCCGCTGAGCCCAGTGGGCTGGTACTTTAGAAACGCCGTGATCCCGGGTGCTGGTCTGGGTCTCGAAGGGTAGCTAGGCCCCCACAAATTCTGCAAGTGTGCGTATTGACAAGAAATTAGTTACGTCCTATTCTCCATCGGAAACGTCAAACCTCTATTTGCCGCAGCTTTCAAGGCTTGCTGGGGTAGCAAATCCAAAATTTGCAATGCACAATGGATTTATGCGGTAGACTACCTCGAAATCTGTGGAATCATTGTAGGGCAGATCCTCGTTGGTATACTGGGTGATTGGTAACATATTCCGATGGCGTTATTGTAAGGCCATTTCTAACGCCCAATCTAGGCTCGGCCGTCGATGGGGTTTGATTCAAGATGCCACCATCATGTTCCTCGGTCTGCTCATGCTTACTGCATCTTGGGGTGTCACGATGAACGGCTGGGTTATCTGCTACGCTTGGTCGCTCTTCTTCTACGGTATCGGAGTTGGAGGCGAATACCCTATGACTGCCACATCTGGTATGGAGAACGCTATTGGCTCTGGGAAGGTATCGACCAAAGAAGATCGCCTGCACCGAGGCCGCAAAGTCACGACTGCGTTCCTGATGCAGGGTTGGGGTCAATTCTTCAACCAAGTCATTCTCATCGTCCTCTTGCTCATCTTCCATCATGGCAGTGGCAACCCTCCGTACTCCGAGCTTGCGGCTCAGTGGACTTACCGGGTCTCGTTCGCCATCCCCGCTGTTGGCACCCTTTGGCTCGTCTACTTCCGTTGCTATAAGATGAAGGCTGCCAGCAAACAATTGAACGCAGCCAAGAAGAAGAGTAAAGTTACCGGATACGATACTCAGTCACTGAAGTTAACATTCACCTATTTCGGCCCTCGTATGATTGCAACGGCGGGCGCTTGGTTTGCTAACGATGTATTCTTCTACGGCAACAAGCTTTTCCAAAATGAATTCATCTCAGTCATCAGCCCACACAACACGTCCGTCATGGAGGGCTGGCTATATAACCTGATCAATGTCGGTGTTTCTCTTATTGGGTACTATCTAGCGTGTAAAATAAAGCCAGTCCGATGTAGCATCTACACCACTAACCGCTTATAGCGTTCCTCATCGACAACAAAATCTACGGACGCAAGAGGATGCAGATCGTCGGCTTCCTCGCAGACTTTATCCTGTTCGTCGTTCCGGCCTTCAACTTCAAGCACTACACTAGCCCCCAAGGAATCAAGGCTTTCCAAGCCATGTACTTCCTTTCCTCATTCTTCAATCAATTCGGCCCCAACGCAGTCACTTTCCTCGTCGCCGCAGAGGTGTATCCAACCCCCATTCGCGCAACTGCTCACGGTCTTTCTGCCGCCTGCGGCAAACTCGGCGCTCTGCTCGCGGCTGTCGTGTACAACTACATCGACACACAACAGAAGTTTTACTTCGTTCCCTGGTTCGGTCTCGCAGGTATGATCGTCACTCTCTTCTTCCTACCCGACACGACCGGTCTCGATCTCAAGGAGCAAGAACGCCGGTGGCAATTCCTCCGAGCCGGCCGTGACTCCGAGTACCACGGCATCGCCGTTCATCCCCAGCACTTGTCCTGGTGGGAGCGTTTCCGAGGCGTCGGCAAGCATTATAACCCCGATCTCGACTATGAACAGAAAATCGAGGAAATGCGCGCGGACTGGGAGGCGGCTCAGGCACGCAAGGGCAGTGAGAAGGTGGGGCATGAACATGACGAAGAGGATGACAGCGAGTGGTCGAGCCATGTTTCGACTTACTTCGAGAAGACGAGCCGGAGTCCGATGATCTTGGCGAAAGAGAAGTCTCAGCTGGAGAGCCCCGATTCGAGTCCTGACCGGGACTTGAAGCGTTAGATTGAGCTTCGATGACGGCTGGCTTTTCAGTATCTTCCTTCTTTGGCCTGCAATTGCTTGGCATGACGTGGCACTCATTATAGATATTCGTTTGATACGAGTGTGGGAAATCATGGGCATGGCTGGGAAGCTGTATCCTATTACGCGACTACCCAACACTGAATTCCACATTTTTATGACTCTCCAGCAAAGCTTTGTTCCCCATCCACTGTAGCGGAAGCTCCTGATGCCCAAATGAAGAAATTTATGCTCAGTGATAATGAACCCACTACGCCATCGCAGCCAACAAGACAGCTTCGGTAGCGAATATCGCATGCCCGCCTTCCACGCAAGGCCCGCAACATGGACCAGCCACGACAACGGCAAGCCGGGCACCCGCTCATCCGTGCATCCCCCACCTCTATCCATTCAAATAGCCACCACCGATCTCTCTCCCTCTCACTTCCCCCTCCGAGGAGCATCCTTCCCCTCCGATCTTACCCCGCCCCCATCACCTCCCCCCTCCACCCTCCCACCTTACAATCAACCCTCCCCACGCCTCCTCCTCCTCCTCATCTCTCCCCCCCTCTCCCCAAACAGCCCACCCATCGCAAAAACTTCATATTCTCGACCCACCACCCCAACATACCACACTCCTCCAAATACCTCCCCAGCGCCTTCATCTCCCCCACCTCCTTCACAGTCCCCCGCTCCTGCGCCAATCTCCCATTCTCGGCGAAGTTGAGGTAGAGAAGCGCATCACATGAATTTCATATTCTCAGTCCACCACCCCAGCATACCACACTCCTCCAAATACCCCGCCAGCGCCTTCATCTCCCCCACCTCCTTCACATGCCCCCGCTCCTGCGCCAGTTTCCCGTTTTCGGATTCGCCGATATAGAGCAGGTCATAGAATTTATAGCGGAGGGACTGTGGAGGGGGCGTTAACTCGACTCCAGGCATATAGCGATCTGAAGGGGGGCGGTTGTGCTGGGTTTTGGGAGGAGTGCTCCGGAGGGGCGAGAAGGAAAGGGGAGTGAACCAAACGGCAAGTGGAAGGGCAAAGGGAAGACATAGGGCGCATAGAGACAGGATATAAGGAATGGAGGGATGGAAAAGGTAAAGGAAAGGAGGCAGCACACCTTAACGACATCAACCCATTCCTGCAGCTCGTCTAGGGAGTCGGATTCTGCGATCATGACGCCAGGTGGGCGGCCGGTCTTGAGGACGACGGTGCAGGCATGGGTCTTGGCGGCGGAGGAGAGGGTGCGGATTTTGCGGCGGGAGGTCATGTGGTGGGTTTTGATGAGGGCGCGGAATGGCATTTTGGGGATGAGAGTAGGGACAGGGAAGGGGTGATGGGGGCAAGGTGGAGTGGGGAAGGGGGAGGGGGTGTATAGAATATTTAGTCTATGTGACTGCACATGTCGACGACTGAGAAGAGGCATACGTCATCGTTGCGAATTGCTAGCAGATTGCGCCGGGCCGCGCACTTGCTTGCGATGTTTATGTCTAAAGTATTTGCTCGCTCTTAGCTCAAGTATAGAATATCCAGCCTCTCACCCATCAGCCAGCTCCACGACCCTTCCAAGACCTTTACACCTGCACCAACAACGCAAAATGGCAGACTCCACCCCCAAATCCTACCACACCGACCCTACGCTCTACCTCTACACTTCCCTGACATCCGGCAGCTCACACATTATTACCGCGACGTCGCGGTTGGAGACGATCTTGAAGGCGAATCGTATACAATTCCAGGCGCTGGATGTGGCGACGGATGAGAAGGCGAGGATGCTGTGGGGAAGGAGGGCGGGGAAGAGGAAACTGCCGGGGTTGGTGAGGATGGGTATGATTGTCGCCGTAGGTCTTTCTGGGGGTCGTGAGGGAGTGGAGTTGTTTGGCGCTTGAAAGGAGGTCAGACGGGGTCTGGGGGGAACATAGCACGAGGGAAGAGACAAGTGTGCGGGGAATGGATGTGGAAAGACGTCACGAGGGGCATGGGAGATTGCGGACAGGCATTGGGATCAATACGGTGCGACGAGCTGACAGATGCCAGGACCTAGAAGAAGTCGAAGAATGGAACGAATACGGCGAAATCAAAGACAACTTCTCTTTCTCCACGGAAGCACCCTCGACCAGCAACACACCATCAAAACCTCCTCCCACCGCTTCTGAACCCACAGCCTCCACCACATCACCATCAAAACTCAGCACAGAGATGCAACCTTCCCCTTCCTCACCCTCACAGCCTCCCACCCCAGCGACACCGTCGTCTACCTCGGCCGACAGTCCAATAACAGCGCAGATGCGACAGCTAGGTATCGAAGCGGCGCGCAAGGCCAGCGGTTCCAAAACAAAGCCCAGAACATCCGCCCCTGAACCATCAGATATCAGTTCCGAGATGCTACAGAAACTCGATAATGCGGGGCCTACAGGAATGCCGCCCCCCAGTGGAACCACGGAAGCAGAGGCGGCGAAGGCACCGGAGGCGGCGGATGCGAATGTCACATCGAAAGCGGATGAAAGGCTGACTGTTGAGGAGTTTATAGAGGAGGAGTCTAAGGAGGGAGGAGGTGAGGAGACTGTGAAGGGGAAACATGCAGAGATTGAGCACTCGCATGGAACGCTCGAGCCGGCTGTTGCGGCAGTGGGGCAAAGAGAGGATAAGGGTAAGAGGGAGGGTAATACGAAAGCTTTGGAGGAACACGGTGGTCTTAAGGCTCGCACGGTGCATCCGAAGCCCACAGCCAAGGGAACAGGAATCGAGGATGAGGAGGAAACGGACGAGGGATTAGGAGAGAATACAGCCAATGCTGTGACAATTTCAGCAGATACGACGCCGGGTTTGCCGGGAAAGAAGACGCAGGATCAGGGCGCTGGGAATGGCGAGGAGGCAGGTGTCAGCGTAGGAGATTAAAAAGCGGACATTGCGACTGTTATGGATTTCTTCGAGCCAGCGAGACAGGATAACGTTCTGAAATACCATTGGCCTGTCAACCTCTGTTCAATAAAGCAGCTTTGTATCGTCATCTTCCCTACGGGATACTCTGTACATGTACTTTAGTCTGAAGTCTTGGTGAGCTAATGAATTTACCTAATGAGAATAGAATATCCGTAGGGCTGAGCTAAATTAAGGAACATCCTAGATCCTTATCGATAAGGAAGCCCGCAAATCAGCCCGCATCCACACCCTCCAACCACCCGATCCCTTCAATCATACACACCACTCCTTCCCACCATCTCCATCACTCTCCCCGAAATGCTATTCTTCAGGTATGTTCGCCCCCGCGCAGTCCATCTCCCCTCATTCCCACCCACGTTATTATCCCACCAAACCATCCTATAAACAATCTTGATTTTCTTCTTCTCTTGCTTTCTTCTTTTTATTTCCCCGTGCCCCCTAAAGACCCATCCACCTTTGCCCTCTACCCCGTCACACCCCCTCAACCACGCCCCCTCACGCCCCCTTCCCATCCCCCCCCAACCACGCACCTAACAACTACAGTTTCTTCAAAACTCTAGTGGAGCAAACCGTCGTCGTCGAGCTCAAGAATGATCTCTCCGTGCAGGGAACGCTGAAATCCGTGGATCAATTCTTGAATATCAAGCTGGATGATATTAGCGTTTTGGAGGAGGTGAAGTATCCGCATTTGGTATGTATGGGGTGGTGTTTTTGGGGTTTGTGGGGCGGACTTTTGGGAGGGGGGAAAGTCTGCGGTTTTGTGCGGTTTTGTGCGGGGAGGGGGCGGGGAGGTGAGGGGTGGAGTAGAGGGGTGGGGTTTTGTGGTGGTTTGTGCGAGGGTTTGTGCGAATATTTGAGGGAGGAAGGGGAGGGGAAGGAATAAGGAGCCAAAGAATCGGAAGGATGACGCTGACATTGAATGGTCCTAGTCGAGCGTCAAGAATGTGTTCATAAGAGGGAGCGTGGTGCGCTACGTGCATTTGCCGGCGGCGGCGGTGGATATTCCGCTGCTGGAGGATGCGACGAGGAGAGGTATGAATCCCGGATCTTGTGTGTACTTTGTGTGAGGGCGGGGGGCTGATATTGATGTTGGGAAAACAGAAGCGGAGGCGCAGGGTGGGAAGGGAAGGTAGCGGTGGTGGGTGACACCAAAGGTGGGATCGAAGAAGACGAAGATCTGTGGGGTTGTCAAGCCATTAGGAAAGGAATTCATCTGCGAGACTGGTCCGCGATCTATCGAGGGTAGCACCCTTTCTTTGTGCAGCCTCGGCGCAGAAGAATCGATGGTCAGGGAGCAGCCTCAGGTGAAGTCTCATATGGTATTTGTAGCAGCATGCCCTATCAGCTCATGAGTTCATGGCAACGACGGGACACAAGCGTAGGATGGATCTTCTTCGTCTTTGGGATTTCTGCTTTTGCACTACATAAGCCCACCCTCCTGTCCTTACTTTTGTCTAATCAAACAGTGATTAGACTGTAATACATTAGCAGTCTTCTAGTCCTGAAAGTTAAGAGAACGTGGAGTTAATCTGAGCAAATGCATCAAGCGAGCTCCAGCTTCATCAATTCCTCACATCGACTCGCAGCACCACCCTTGCTTAGCTACATCTTCAATTTCACTTACACTCTAACTCTTATCCTCACAGACTTCCTGAGTCTCGTCAACACTAGCAACCGGCACGTTCTTCGTACAACAAGTCACTTTGCAATATCAAGGTGAAATTTATCCCCTTACTTTTCTGGGCCTACGTTATACTAATGACGTCCAGGCTTCTGTCCCGGCTGTGTCACCTGCTAAACTTGACAGTTATTCTGAAATCTGATCCTTCCTTGCCACGACATAGGGCTACTATCCTATTCGGTCTATTTCTCGTTCCTCAACATGCCATTGTCGTTTCTGTCACTTCCTCCTGAAGTGCGAAATGAGATCTACGGTTATTTGTTCGACGAAGAACATGGGATACAGCTTACCTACTACTACCCTGAGGATTATCCGATCAATCACGCCAGCAACAGCATGGTCACCAGTCCGAAAGCCAGTAACGAGGCAGAGCTGAGGACTTACACATCAGATTTCACGGTACAACCACGTTCAATCGATACCGCAATATTTTATACGAATTGGCAGATCTACCATGAATCATGTTGCCTTCTATACGCAAGGACGGCCTTTCAATTCTTTTTCCTACGGTACCCCAAGCTAGCGGCCTCGTGCAAAACCAAGATCGAGACTTCTGGTTTCCCAAAGCAGAGCCTGCAGCACGTGCAGGATCTAATGATCAGGCTCGACCGAACGAATCGCGTGCCTTTTGACATTATCGTAGAGACGATTGCCACCTTAGTCAACGAAGCTTGCGCTTTGAGACGGCTCATCTCCAAATTTGATGTCTTTAATTCATACATAGACGGGCCAGACGTAGCCTGGGTGCAGTCTATTCTGCACAACGAAGGTGTTTCAAGATCGCTTACGACGTCGAAGTTTCTGCGATACATTCTTATTACTGTGTGCGACAAGAAACTTACGGAAGGAGATGGATTTGGGGCCTTGAGTCAAGCCATCGCGACTGCCAAACGGTGGGTATGCGAGGAACAAGACGACGATGCCGGACCGAACGAGGCGAATCTTGATGATTGTGGGTCTGAACGGAGTTGGCTTCTACAACCAGCTTCTCCAGACTTGAATGCAGGGAGCTTGGAGCTGATTTCCTAAAGTTGGAATGGGGACATGGCCAGAAATGTGAGCATGTTGTCCAATACTTACTTCGCCTCGACGGCGGCCCTCCTAACATTCTCCTCTCAGGTTTCCGGGGGAAAGATATCCATGATCTTTTCACTCCTTGCGCGCTGGTCTACTTGAAAGCTTTCGAGCAGCTTAGGATTCGACTCTTCGATCTGGCAGCTTCTCTTCGAGGCCTTCCGACGGCCAGCACGATTATTGCATTCCATCGAAAAGGGAAAATCCGGCTGGACGTGTCACGATTCATTTTCTCTAAAGGGATCATCCTCATTGACCTCCAAGAGCATTTCGGATCTCCAAAGCAGCAGATTGGTACACTGACCTATCTCACGAGGGAGGATGCATCGTCCGACTCATGGGCTGCATCTTGGGACTTGATGCAATCACACCGGATTGGCATCGATTCCAAATGTACACGAGACCATAGCATCCAGATGGGCTAATAAAGCTGTTTATTCAGAAGCTCTGCCTGATAGAGTCACGCTTTGACTATACAATCTCAATTCGTACCTCGAGGATCATTGAAACTCGGGACATTTCCCCACCTAAACGCCCCGAACAACCTTTCACGAGTGTCCCCCATCTGCCTTTGCTCGATACTTGAAAGTAACTGTCGGCAACTCAACCCGCATATGTGACGACCTTGAACACACCTGACCTAGTCTCTGTTGGCATGCAACTTTTCCCTCTTTCAGTCTTACTCCTCAAGCCTCTTGCTTTGACCCTTAACAGTGACTTGCCTTACGGATTCATCATAAATCCGCTTTCATACACATTCCTCCCCCAGAAACCATAGACTTCGGCGTTTCTGACCTCCGATCTCATATATAGCGTAGATTGCCATCACCTAATCATTGGCGGAGTCCCAATATGATTGGCGTCTAGCTTATAAGACAGGAAATCCCAGGCGTTCCTATTCTGTCTTCAAGGATATCCAGACCCACTGGAATACCTCCTGCACACTTTGGTGATCTGCTGCTTTGAGTACTGCTGATCGCGATACTCGGCCCTTCCACGCCTCTCTCTCCCCTTGCTGTTCCTTCTCCCACTAGCTATAGTTCAGAAGTCGTGTGCTGCTGTTACAGAATCTACCAGGATACGCAGCGATAAGTCGTTGCTGAGCAGATTGTGGAAGTAGGCCGAGGCGCTCGCGATGGTTTTGGGAAGCGTGCAATCCGAGTGTGAGACTTCAGATGATATGTAGAGAGGATAGAGGGTAGAGGGTTGATGAGGGAAGGGGAGTCGTCGCTGTTGGGGGTGGTGCGTGATAGACGGGGAGGTATTTGGGGAAAGCTCTAGAGAAGCTCAAAAAATTGTATAGAAGGAAGCTCGGAAAGGAGAACTGAGTGTGAATACGTCGATGAGTGCAACAGCTGTTCGCTAGCCCGTGCATAGGAAAGTCTCCGAAAGTGTAATTCTCAACATGCTCAATCCTCATATCTTACAACATCCTCATCCCCATCTATTGCGCGCTGCCTCCTCATACGCGCGCTCATTATACCCATCCCACTCTTGCCTCATGTCCGCGGCCTTCTGCCGCAGTCTGAGCGACGGCCCAGCAACCTGCATTGTGCTCCCAGAGAAGTGACATTGACCATACACACTAATAACCCCCTCAATCCGACCATCGCCGAGAAACGCAATCTCCCCGGTACAGGAATCGCCAAAGCTCATCATGCTCTCACTATTTTCTCTGCCCCGCCATTTGAAGGGTATACGCTCGTGTGAGGCCTTTGTGGGTTTCTTGTTGAGGTGGAGGATGCCGGAGAACATCCCGAGGTCGTAATTACCCCAGACGCCGGTGCTGTCGTGGCGCAGGATGAGGGACATTCTGTGGTTGTCGAACATGCTCCATTGGCCCTCGAGGTCGGGGCATGAGATACGGTAGTAGCTGGTGAGGTCGAAGGAGCCTAGTTTTGGGAGGTCGGAGGGTTTTGATTCCTGCTTCACTTTCGGTTCTTTCTTCACGGCGAGTGGTTTCTTGATGCTGACTTTCGTGTCCGTAGGCTTTGGTCGGACGGGCGCAGGAGCACTTTTGTCTGACTCTTCCTTCTTCACCTTCGTTTCTTTCTTTGTGGCTGGCTTTCTCTTCAGCCCAAGCTGTTGGTCAACGGTGGGCTTCTTTTCGACCGATCCGGACGTTCGTTTCTTGGTAACGGTTTTGCTTCCGATGGGAGTTTGTATGTTCGGAGACGCATGATCATCCCCTACGTCTGTGGCCTTGATTTTTTTCGATGCCGCGGTTGCAGAAGACTTGGCCTTCTTTGTAGCTGGCGAAGTATCTGTAGGCTCCGATAATTTGCGCTTCTTTCCCGCTGTCGCAGAATCGCTTTTTCCCAAAGCCGTCATATCAGACTTGTACTGCGCTTTGGCCTTCCTATCTGCGGCAGTATATTCCTTCTTCAACTGCCCTTCCAGCCTAGTAATCCCATCCGGCACCACCAACCTCGATGTGTTGAGTGCCTCGAGCAATCGCATCTTGGCGCGAGCCTTGTCTTTCGACGGCGGCAGTCCATAGTGTATCAATTGAGCTTCGTACCAGTGTCCTACGGGATCTTTAAGCGGGACAGCTTTGGATTGCTTGAGGTCGGGGCGCAGGATGGCTGTGATTTCGGGGATTGTGGCTCGCTTGTGTCGATTGAGGTTGCCTACTTCGACGTAGAGGTCGCCGTTGTAGTAGAAGCCATCGCGGGCGATGGGAGGAGCGAAGGACATGGTTGCGATGGCGAGTCAGTGGGGAGATAGCTGTCGAGCGGAGCTGGACCGTGCTTCTCGTGCAACGGCTCCGAGCCAAGACCAAGAGTTGACAGGGGTGTACTCCCCAGCTTTCCTATGCGCGGTGCTATGCTGAGTGGGGTGTAGTCATGGGGGCAGCGCCGCGCTTGCCCGAATCAGTTGTATCTTTCCGCTACCATTCTCCCATTCTCGCCGCAATTATCTCTTCTATCATTTTCCTCGCTGATTCCCTTACTAGGTGAATATGCACAGCGTTTGAGTCGTCTATCTCTGCCAACTGCATAGTAAACTTAGACTGAGGGCGTCATGCTAATATTCACGAGCTTGACTCGTCAGCAACTCAACCCCAGATTCAAACGTTCAGTTGTACAGCAGTTAGCATCGCGGTTGTAGCTCAATTACACGGCCTTCAAGATTACCAGCAATCGTGAGTAGTGAGACGCCCTAGTCGAAACTGTGGAACATTGAAAAGAACATCAACTTGCGAGGGGCGCTGGATTTCGTCATCAGCCCTCGCAAATGGACACTAAGGTATTGCGCGACATCAACGCCCATGTTGGCTCGTCATGTTCCTCAATTCTTCACCTTCTATTTCACATTCGAGGCTCTCGGCTTGATATGTTGCGTCTTGATCTGGTAGTGCTTGCTTTTTCTCATCCAAAGTATAAGAGGTAAATGGCCACGAACGCCAGAACACCAAATATCCATTGTCGCGCGCTAATAGCGGCGGATAGAGATTTCTGAGACGGTGTAGCAGTCGCATCTGTTCGGACTGTGACCGTTGACGGCTGCAATCTACCATCTGTTGGCGTTGTTGCGAGAGACCCCTCAGGGACAGTAACAGGCGGTGTCTCTGTTACGGTCTGTGGGCCAGTCAGAGACTGTGCACTTGTCTGGGAATTGAGCTGTAGTGTTGATGAGGGCCCCGATCCGGTGCCGGAGATGCAGTCGTGGTCGCACAGAGGATTTTGGACGTAATTGAACATCAAGATGCCGCCACTAGGATCATTGCTTCCTCCGTCCACGAAATGTATGGGAACGCTACCGCATGTTGTACAGTGGTGATCGAGTATCGCGTCGACGAGTGGCCGGATCTGTCCGAGATTCAAGGTTGCGCCTTGCTGCGGAAACAAACAAATGCCACCTTCATGGATGGTCCCGGAGAAGGAGAGAGTGAACGTTTGAGCTGCACCGACCGAGATCGGCTGCGACTGTGTCACACAGATCACGTGGGCTCCAGAGGGACATGTGGTGCTATTCGACTTGGGGGAAGCCCAAACCGCGTCACGCAGCACTTGTATGACGCTTACCGACTGCTGGTTGTTCCACGATGCGCGTGGACAGAGTCCAGAGCCTCTGCAGTTGATGCCCAGCTCCGCCAGGACAGAGAATGAATTCAAGAAGAGCATATAACCTATGATTAGTACTCTCAGCATCTTGGGATCTCGAGCGGGCGACAAGGTCAAATGGTAAATGCGGGCTTTCGGCTTGCGTGCAGGCCGAAACGAATGTCTGAATGTCACTTCTCCGAGGAAAGGCGTGGGCTTAGAATGTAAAATCTTGGAAACGGAAGGCTACCAGGGTAATATACCTAGGGAAAATCAAAGTCGGACAAGCACAAGCGAGGAGGTGTCAGTCTCGCCGCATGGTTTTGCGACCTTAGATTTCCGTGGATTAGACCAAGATCTTGGATCAGCACGATCGAATACGAAGGGGCTACTGCAGCCACCCCCTTTTTTGTTGTTGTTTACCCCAGCCCAAAGGATAACAGAGTATCCCTAGATCGCTACCAATCGTCAACCTCGAAACATTGTAAAAGCAACGTTTTCTCTTGTGAGCACTGTCTATAGCTATAAGAACAAGACGATTGAGCTCAGGAAGTATTGTCTTTTTGTCGCTCTGATAGCAATTAACGATAAATCTATAAAGGCGTGCGGTAGCTCGAGAGATTCATCTAGGTCCAATCTTTTTTGTTCTCAAAACTTGAAGACTTTTCGCTGCTATTTTCGACGCTCTTTGATGCAGTTGGCGAGTCCTAGTCTATTGCCTTTATTTGGTCGAACAATCTGTTAAATTGTAACTTGGGATTGTCACAATATCCTACATCGAATTGCGATATAATGGGAAGTGATGTGCGACTAGTCGTTATTATCAAAAGAAGGGCGATGGCTGTAGCAAACCATCCTAGATAAGGGCCTGTTTCGCATCCAGTAGTTCTACTGGTCCTACCGGACCTAATTTTGGACCCGGAAATAGTATCGTGCCGAGCAGGTTTCTGTGTCGCAACCAGGAAGGCGCCAATCTTTTGATAACCTCGTTACACAAATAATAGTTTTTTGCGCAATTAAATTAAAACCTCTTTTATCTATTTAATTAATTTGCAATCGTAAAGTCTTTAGTAGATAGACTAATTGCGTCGATTCGAGAAATCGAATCGAATCTTAATAATTTAATTCGAATTAAATCGAAAGTCTTAACAATTCGATTTCTAAAGTTGAAATTAACAATTCGATTTAATTTCAAACTTAAAATCGAGAATTAAATCAAAAAAATCGAATCGAATTGCCAAGACTTAATATTAGTATAGAGAAATTCTAAAATAAATAGTAGAAAATTATATTATATTTTATAATTTTTTAATATAAGATTATCTAGTAATATATTATAATAATATATTCGAACTATCTAGATAGCTAGAGTTAAATTATTGACTTAATCTTTCTAGTTAAAGAGTTCGACAATCTTGTTTTGCATAATCATGTCAAAGATTATATAAAAAAAATGTTATATCTTAAAAAGTATTTAAACTTTTAATCTTTTAATCTGCAATAATAACAACACAATATCTACAATAAAATTAATAAGAATATAGTAATACTCTTAATAATGTTATTATAAATATTGTGTTACTATTATTAAAAATTAAAATACTCTATTATTGAGCTATTGAGACTTTGATATTTAAGTATATTTTATCTAAAAATATATAAAGAATCAATAACTTTAAAGCAATAATATAATTCTTAAAATGTTAAATATATTACGCGAAAAATCGATTTAAATTGTCAAAATATTAGTTTTATTATAGATTATTAATTAATTTGTTTAAAATTTTAACTATATATTTTAGATTTAATAATATAATATAGTAATACAATATAATAATACAATATAATAATACATTATAATATTAATTTGTAATAGTAAGCTCTTTAAGCTAAGTATATAAAGCTATTAGTTTAAGATCTTAATAATTTTGTTTGTTGTACTATTATTTTAAACAATCTAATTTAAATTGTTTTCGATTTTGTTATTATTCTTGTTATTACGATCTTAATCTTTATTTCTTACATTTTTCTTTTTGCTATTATTATTAATATTAGTAACTTTATAGTAGTTATAACTTAATATTTTAGTATCTTCTTAAATTGTATATTAAATTTCTTAACTATTATTATTTTCTTCAACAATATTGTTAAAATTCTCTATCTTAATATCGATAAAATTAGAAATTTCTCTCTCTTTTGCGTTTTTCGATAACGCGAATTTCTTAACAAAGTTGCTATACAAATTAAAAGAATTAACGTTATTAGTTCTCTTTAAGTTATTTAAATTACTATAGTAAATAACTTGTTGTTAAATAATCTTTACAATTAATTCTATAAATATTGAGAAACTTCTATTAATATTAAACTTATTGTTAATACTTAATTGCAATATTAATTAGCTTAAGTATAAAAAACAAATAACATATTTAGATAATATATATATTTAGATAGAATATATATTTAGATAGAATATATATTTAGATAATATATATATTTAGATAATATATATATTTAGATAATAAATATTTTAAGAGAAAGACGCTATTATTATATTTGTATTATTACGCATTACTTGCGCTTCTTAAATAATTTTAAGATTTCTTCTTTTCTCGATTGCAAACTTCTTTTCTACTTTTTATCTAAGTTAATTTTTAAAGTACTATATTGTTAAGTTGTTAATATTATATATTTTATTGCATTATTTAAATATATTACTATAAATATCTTAATTAATTCGATATTTGTTAATTTTATCTCTAATATTGTTCTTTATAACTTTACAATTCGACTAAGAGACTTCTATTTAAACAAATATTTTACGCAATTTCTTAATACAAATCAAGATTAACGTAATTGTTGAATCGAATTTCAATTTAATCGAGTTAATTTGTTCAATTTTAACTCTAGAATTAAGCAAATTTTCTAGCTTAAAAAAATAGAACAAGCGAAGAATGCACGTTAAGTATTTAACTTAATTTATTCAATTATATAATGTTATTTAACGCGCTAATTATATGCGATTAGCGTAGATCTTGCGCTAGCTTATTCGAGTTAACGTATAGATAAGATAAGATAAGATAAGCAAATACTAACGCGACAAAGTTAGCTCAAGTTCTTGACATTAATTTGACAAAACTCGACTCTAGAGTCGAGTTCGCGTCTTAAATCTAACTCAACTCTACGAGATTCAAGAGAATAGATTAAGTTGAAAAAAAAGTGTTCGATTTAATCTATCGATTATACTAATTAAGATAATCTTGCGATTGTTGCTTTGTTTTCGATATAATTTCTTCTTATTATTATTTTATTCTTGCGCGCAATTGCAACTTGCAATGCTTTTTAAATTAATTAATAGTAATTCTATTATCTATGCAATTTCTTAGCTTAGTTTACTAGTAATATATATAGATAATACAATTGTATACTAGATTATAAATATATCTTAATATTTAGTAAAGCATTATAAGATTTAAAATATAGAAGAGTTTTAAAGATTAATAAGATTATAGATAGAGTATTAAGAAATAATTTTACAAATTAAAGTAAGAATTATATACGTTAGAATTAGAGTTATCTTTTACTTCTACTTTTATTTACTTTGAACTTTTTACTTAATATAGTTATTATCTCTTTATATTAATATTTGTTTAATTTTATCGACAAGTAATGCAAGTTTATTTATATTAACTTCTTTAATGTTTATTTTACGTAATCTTGTTGTTAAATGTTAATTTAATCTTCTATTTTTACGCGATTTTTAACACGATTTTCGTTGCATTTCTATCGATAAAAGTTTTGAAAATTATTGCGCTTTTTTCTATAACTTTTTATGTATATATTAATCTATTTTAATTAATATTACTATCTTCGATAGCTTGTATAAAGTAAACAAATAATATATAAAAGTAATACAATACATCTTGTTTATAATTGATAAGCTTAATTTGCTAGTTCGAAAGTTTGCTTCGAAGTTCTTTTGCAATAAGATAATTTGTTGTAGTCAATTTAAACAAAACGAAATAGATAGTAGTAGTCTAATCGTTGGACTTGATTTCGCGAGGGAATCGCTAAGTAATTGGACTCGAGAAGCTTAACTTTAAAAAACCTTAAATTTTAAAAAATTTATAACTTTCTTGTATTTTATACGTATTTTATTAAAATTACGTTGTTCTATAGAGAATTTAGCGTGCTTTTAAACAATAAAAGAATTACTTAATTTAAACTAGCTTGCGTAGCGCAATCAATTAATTTAGCTTCGAGTTAAACAAAGAAATCTTTCCAAATTCTTGAGTTAAACAAAAAAAAATGTGTTCGACTCGGTCCAACAATTACACTAGATAGTAGTAGAGATAAGAATATCGAAGATAAGAGTATTAAAGAAAAGAGTATTTGTAGTACTAACGTAGACAAGATAATGCAAATAGATAATGTATTTTCAACTAAACTAATCGCGTCAAGTTGGGTCATCGAGTTCGAGCCAGGTTCTCAACTCGCCAAGACCCAATTCGGGTCAGAAATCTTGATCCAAGTATTTGGGTCGAATCAAAGGATAGATATGAAGTACTTAGCGTATAACTCGATTCGACTCGCCAAAACTCAAAAAATTTAGATTATTTTTAAAAAAGTGCATTAATCAACTTAATCAAATTGATTAATTTAATTAATTTGTTTATAATATTATATAGTAATGCATTTAGATAATGCATTTGTACGTTATTTGTGCGTTATTATTTTTAAACTATTTTTAGTAATTCAAATAATGCGAATTTTTTTAAAAATAGAAAATCTTAGCATTTTGACGTCATTTTCGATTGCTTGGCGAGTTGATTGAGTCGAGTTAAGAAATCGTTGACTCGAGTCGATTTCGAGTTGAGTCAAGAGATTAATACCAAGTATTTGGGTTAGGTTAAAATGTTGGTATCGAAACCTAACTCGACGATAGACTGATCGCGCTGACCCGGAAATGTCACGTGCAAATGCCAAGACTCGGGTCAAAAAAAATTCGAGGAATCGAATCGCTCAAAGTAGTTTAGTCGATTACTATAAGTAGTTTAGCGCGCTTCGCGCTAAACTAATTTGAGCGATTCGATTCCAAAAAATCGTCGCGACCCGGTCTTGGCGCCAGGTCGGGCCAGAGGGGTGATATCATAACCTGGCCCGACGATTAGTCTACTCGACGATCAATCTATTTTCAACTAATATACTAATATTTTGCAATAGAAAAGACGAAAATAAAAGTCTAAAACTATTGTATTTCAAGAAATTAAAAGATATTAAAAATTGATTAACTTTCTTATTTTTAAACGTTTATTTTAATATCTAATTTGCAAAATACTATATAACAAAACTAAGAATTATAATTGTTAAAAGAACAAATATTGTATTTAAAATTTAATCTTAGACGCACTTTAAGAAGTTGTAAAAGCGTCTATATATATCTTCTTCTTTAGTAAGTATATTATCTTGTTGTATTATTATTGTAATTATAGAATTTAATTAATATTTTACTTTATAAAGACTCGAATCTTGCAACAATTTATATTAAGCGTATAATAATTTAGCTTAAGAATTGTTAGTTTATTAAGTATTTAATAGAGCAATTCGATCTTTTTTAGTAATAAGAATTCTAGAATAGTTCTATGTTTTTTGTCAAACAATTATAATATATTTCTTGTATTAACTATAAGTCGAATCTTTGAGATTCAATTATTCATAACTTTCTTCTAGCAATCGAAGTTATTAAATATATTATCTTTTTGCATTACTAATAATAAGATTTGTTTGTTTATATTGTGGTTGTAGATACAATATCTTTAATAGTACAATATATTTATTAATAAATCTAATTTAAAACAATCTTAAATTTGATTCGAAAAAAATTCTCTTTTTTGTTTATCGCTTAATTATTATTTTTTTCTTTGTAATATATATTTTATAATTTGATAACAATCTTTTTTAAGTTTAAATCTATAGTATAATTATAGTACTTAATTATTATAATTTGCTTAATTGTTTGCAAATTTATTTAAAATCAAATTTATTAATATATTTTTCGAACAAAATTAAAAGTTTATTTAATATCTATTAATAATATTAAGTATAAAAGTATATTTCGAGTTATTTGCGTTAGTTTAAGAAAGTTCGAAGCATTGTCTCTTTAATACTCTTAAGTTAAATATTTATTCTTTATAATATTAGGTCGAAGATATTAATTGTTTTTATTTTGAGTCGAACAAAAGTATTAGAATTGTCGAAATAAAAATCTTGCAATATTCGCAATAAATTATAAAAGTATTAGCAAAAAATTATATGCATTATTATATTATATTATCTCTTTAGCAATATTTGCTCTTTATACTTTTGCTTTTAAATTTAATTTTATATTTTGTTTTGTAATTAATAGTTTTATTGTTATTGTTCTTATTTTATATTTTGTAAAAACTTGATTTTTGCATAGAATTTAAGATATTAATAAGATTGTATAATATATTATTAAGTTCTTTTGTTTTCGAATAATATTTTGCAAACTTTGTTGAAATTTTATTGCAAGCTCTTGTTACAATTTCTATTAAAAAACAAATATTAATATTAATTGTTTTCTCTAGATATTTGAGATAATTAAATATTGTATCCAATATTCGAAATTTTAAATAAATATTTATATTAATTGTTTGTAAAACTATAAGATTATATTTGTAAAAAGAATTTAATATATTGTTAATAAGTAAAATTAATTGCTACTTATTTTTGTCTAGTTTAATTTGTTATATTTGTTAATTTTAAGAGTATTTCTTTACTTAAAGATTAATAAAATCGCGTAATTAATATATATAACAAAGCATTAAATAGATAGAGTTTTAACAAATACGAATATTTTGTACTAGTTTTTGTAATTTTTTTTAATTTGCTTCTAAAAAACTTTAAAGCAAAGCAAATATTAAGCTAAGCTATTAATAGCAATGGTAAGAGCGCAAATCTAGATAGAATTTAGCAAATATATTATTTTTTTATATTATTATAAAAAGAAATATCTTTTTAATTATATTAAACTAATTTATACTTCTTGCAATATTCTAAATTTGTATATTTTTCATTGTATAACAATATTGTTAGTTATTGCTTTAAATTCTAAAATTGCAATAAAATTTTAAGTTACTAGATTAATAATATAAGTTAAACAAAAAATAAAGTTTTGTTGTTTGTTCTATTAAAATTCTTGTCAATTTAGAGCTCTTTTAAGTTTGTTTTTTAAAGTATTATTATTGCTTGCGTTATTAGTAACAATATTAAGAAATTCATCTTTAATTTTAAAAAACTTTAAGATCTTTATAAGTTTTAATATTAATTAACAATCTATATATTTAATATTAAAAATGAAAATTTAATAAAATATTTGCAAAATTAAAATACATTATTAATTCAATATATTAACACTTCTAAGTAAACAACTTTTTAAGAACTAGATTATGCATTTAAAGCAATAGAGATACGCTAAATATTTCTAAGATCTATCTTAATTTTCTTATAAATTTAATTGGAATTCGAGAGAACTATTTTTAATAATTTCGTTCAATCTAGAAATACTAGCTTTGGTCGAAGCATTTTTAATAGCTTTCAAAATTAAAAATTATCAATAGTTTAAAAGAATAGATTTAAATTAACAAAAATCTTATATAGTTAATTTTTTCAATTATCTTAAACAAAGAAGAACGATAGATTAATATGATTTTTCTTCTAATAATATATTAGTTTTGCATTATTTATTTGTATTATTAATTGTAACTTACGCAATTAAAAACTAGATTAATTGCAATTTGTATAGCGTAATTGTTAGATCGAGTTTCGACTCGATCGAATTAACTTGCTCAATCTTAACTCTAGGATTAGGCAAATTTCCTAGTCCAACAAAATAGAACGAGCGAAGAATACGCGTCGAGTATTTAACTTAATTTATTCGATTATATAATGTTACGTAACGCGCTAATTATATGCGATTAGTATAAACTCTGCGCTAGCTTAATCGAGTTAGCGTATAGATAAAATAAGAGAAGATAAGCGAATGCTAACGCGACAAAGTTAGCTTAAATTCTTATCTAACTCGATAGAATTCGATCTTAAAATTGAGTTTGCGTCTTAATTCTAATTTAATTTTACAAGATTTAAGAAAATAGCTCGAGTTAAGAAAAAAGTTTTTAATTAAATCTAATAGTTACACTAGATTTGCAATCTAGATCTTTTTAGTTTTAAGTAAAAAATAAATTAAAGATGTTTCTTTATATTTGTTGTGCTTAAATAATTTTAAGCAATAAAATAATTTAAAAGCTTGTAACAACTTCTACAAATAATCTTAGAGAAATTTTCTACAATTAAAGTTACTTAAACAAATTTGTTTTAAAGCTTAGATTGTATTTCTATATTAATTTTTTTTATTTAATGTAAATTAACAAGATTTAATTAAATTTTGTTTAAAATATTCTTGTTAATTACAATTTGTAACTACTATTCTTAAAATTAAATATTAGTATTTGAACTTTACTTAATATATTTGTTTTTCTCTCTTAATATAAGCAATAAAAAATTGTTTCTAATTTTGTTTAATACTTTGTAAAGAATTCTTTTTCTATTGTCGAAAGTAGAATTGAGAAAATTTTAATCAAATTGATTCGCAAATTAATTAGAATATAAATTACTAGATAGCAAATTGCGCAAAATAGATTTGCAAGAACTATCTTCGATTAAAGATAGTAGTTAATTTGAAGCTCTTAAAAAATTAGATATATTGCAAACAAAAATAATAGAAACAATTTCTTTAAATAATATATAAAGAATCTCTTCGAAATAAAAGAGTAATACAAAATAACAATGCAAGTAACAATTAAATTAAACAGATTATTATAGAATAAAGTATAGTTATAAACTCAAAAATATTAAGAGAATCTCTCTAAAATAGAAGAGTAATGCAAAATAATAATATAAGCAACAATTATTTCGAGTAGATTATTATATAATAATATAAACAAGTCTAATTATAATCTCGAAGTATATCAAACTATACTTTAGTCAAAATTCCAAAGTTATAATAACATAAGTCTAAAAATAGTAATTCTTAATATCATAATATAATTTTCGACTTTTTTAACAATTCGATTCGATTTTAATGTTTAAAATCAAAAATCGACTCAATTTGATTTGAATCGATTTTAAAATAGTTGAAATTAAATCGATTTTCGATTTGATTTCTAAAGTTCAATTGTCGATTTAAGTCAAATTTAGAAGTTGAAGCCAAAAATTAAATCAACAATTAATCTATTAGTAGATTTGTATAAACAATATATGTATTTATCTTTGTCTTGTTGTTGAAAACTTCTTTAGTTCTCTTAATTTTCTCTTGTTGTTGTTACTATAAGCAAGTCTATTAGAATTAAAAAAGTCTTTAAGAAGATTATTGTTATTATCTTTAATAACTTCTTGCTATTTGCAAAGTCTAAAGTTACTAAGTTGAAACTTAAAATTAAAAATATATCGACAACAAGTTTTTTTATTTTTGTAAAAAAACTCGCAAACAAGATTTTCTTATTTATTGTTATATTTTTCGATTTCAATATAGACTCTACTATTAGTAACAATCAAATCTTCGATAATAATATAAATAATAAGATGTTTATTAATATAGCAATTATAACGAAGATTTCTTTAAATAAGAAAGATAAATTTATTATTAATAAAACTATAAATTGTTACAAACATTGTTTGTTAAACAAGAGATTCAAAGTTATATAAAAAATGAAAAAATGAAAAAGAATAAAAAGAATAAATTGCTTGTTTTAAAAAATTATATATTAATTTATATTATTATCTTCGACAATAATGTTCTCTTTAAATAAAATAATAAATTTGTTGTTATTTATAAAATATTAAAAGTAAAAATTATATAATAATTTAAATTTGTATTTAAGATAAAGTATTACTATCTATTAAAAACAATGCTATTTATATTATTAATTAGAATTAAAGACAATAATTTTTTAAAAAAAATAAAAATCTAATTAAAGACTAGTTATAAATTTAAAAAAAAAATAGATTTTCTACTTAATATAATTCTATATATTAAATAGTACTTTCTTTTGTAATCTAAAAAGTAAAAGATAATAATTTGTATATTTTTTCTATATAGTGAAATTAAATCAAATATACTTTTATTGTATTTAAAAAAATCTTTTTTTCAAAAAAATTGCATATTGTATCTATACTTAAAACAAAGATTGCAAAAAATAAAATAATTAATAAAATAAAGATTATAAATCTACTTAAAAACAACAAGATTACAATAAGAAAAAAAAATGTAAATATATACAAATATAAAAATTGTAAATATATAAATAAAAACAAAGAAAAATACTATTTAAATAATAATAAGTATTATAAATTTAATTAAAAGAATATTAATAACTAAGTTAAAAAATATACAATTAATTAATATGTTTTTACTAAGTTTTCTAAATTTGTTAAATATTAATATAAAATAATCAATCTTAATAACAGTTTATATAATAGAAGAGATATATTAAGAGCAAGAAAGTATATATGTTTGAAGATTTTTATCTTTATATTGATATCTAGTTTAACAACTAGTTCTATTATTAATTTTATTAAAATAATACTCGATCTATATTTTATAAATATAATAGAGAATTGCAAACGCAAGTAGAAAATTAGAACTTACAAAAATAAGTAAAAGTATTAAATAAAATTTAATTTCGAATAGAAATATATTAAGAATTGTTGTTGCAAATAATAGACAACTAATAATATAAATAAAGAATATTCTTGCAACAAAACTAGAACTTATATACGTTTGTTTAATATAAATAATAATCTTTTTATTACTTTATTAAGCAATTTTGTTAAAATATTCTTTAATAAACTTGTTATAATAGACTTTGTTAATTAAATTATTTGCAAAAAAGATTTTGCTTCTAATAATACTCTTTGCAATACAATATTAGAGATAAGTAATATTCTAAATAAGTAACTCTTTATATTGCAAATAGTTTAAAATTAGAAAACAAATACTAAATAATAATTATTAATTAATATACTATCTAAAACTAATACTACTCTTATATATAAGATTAAATTTTATAAAAACTATTTAAGAACTAAACAATTTAATAGAAAAACAATTAATAAAAGCTTAAATAAAGTTGTATAAAAGATTAATAATAAGTTAAATCTTCTATTCTCTTATCTATATTATTGTTTGTCTCTATAAGATATTTGCAATAATAAAAAATATCTCTATTAAATCTAGTATTGCTTAGAGAAAGATTTTTAATAATTAAAACTTATTAGCAATATTGCAAATCGACAAAGTTTAATTATATAAAATCTAATATTGTAAAAACTAAATCTTAAATTAATATTAATACAAATTTAGATAAAATTGTATACAAATTTAGAATTTTATTCTTAAGTATATGTTTGCTAATTAATTATTATTGTTGTTGCAAAATCTTAATTTATATCTATTTATTAATTAATAAAGCTAATACTATTTACAAACAATAAATTTACAAAATATAAAAATCTTATGATTTGTTAAAACAATATTTTATTTATTATATCGTAATTGTTCTCGAAAAAACTTATAAACAAAATTTTAGTAAAATTTTCTTTCTAAATACAATAAGAAACGTAAATATAAGTACAAATATTAATAATTTATTTACAATTATCTATCTTTTTGTCGATTAATAAGAACAAGATTTAAGTTAAAATATTGAAGTATAAAGATACAAATAATAATAATAATTTAAACAATAATTATTTTAAACTATATAAAAGAGAAGAAATTAACGCAAAAGATATAAGAACAATTAGAAAATTACAAATTATAAAACTCTTGTTTAAATAACTAATTATATATAAAATAAGAAGAATTTATTATCTTAAAGTTAGACTTTTTAGTTATAGTTTTATTCTTTGTATTATTGTTAAAGTTTTCTTTAATAATAGTATTTTATTAGACTCGATAATGTTGCTATTCTCTTTTTCAATATTAAATATATTAATTATTAATAACTAATTTAAAATATAGAAAAGATTGAAGTCTATAAATTCTATTATTAGAATCTATCTATTTATCTAAGCAGAAACTAAGAAAGACTATCAATTACAATGTTCGCAACTTATTCGACTAATAAAGAGAAAAAGATTGTAATTAACGCAATATCGACAAGTAAATAGAAAGTCTACAAAACATCTTTGCAAAGAATTTAATTAAGCAAGAAAACTATAATTACAAAGATAAGAAAAATAAGAATACTCTATAAGTTCGAGAAAAAAATTGCTAAGAATATAATTTTTTAAAATAAAATAAAAATTGCGTTTAATATAATCGATAAATATATATATTAACGCAACGTTGCGTTAAGCTTGCTCTAAAATAGAGACAATTTATTGCTAGAAAAACTCGAAAAGATAATAAATAAAATAGAAAAAATAACTAGAGACAAAAAATAAACAAGATCTTAGATAAAAAATAACTAAACGAAAATAATTAAAGGTGTATCTTTAATTACAATATATTTATTATTACGCAAAGACATTATTATTGCGTTATCGAAACAAAAACTTACCAAAAATATAAAGATAATAATATAAATTAAGAGAAACTTAAAGATCGAAAAAGTGCAAAAGATAAATGCGAAAAAAATTATAAATTTAACACGAAATTTAACTATTGCAAATATACTATTAACGCGTTGAGATATAATAACAATTAGATAATATAAAAAAAAAATCTTTTAAATAATATACGAAGACAATAAGAAAATATTAAAGCAAAACAATTTTAAGATAAAGAAGATCTTAATAATGGTAGTTTTGCGTTAAGAACGCGTCGATATAATAGTGCACAAAATAAGAATAAAAAATATATTTGAAAATATAGAAAAAGAGAGATCAAAAGCGCTCTAGAACGCTTGCGCAAGAACATATTTAAATCTAAAGATAAACAAAATATAGTAATTTACTAAAGATAATTATAAGCAAGAGTACGTCTTAATAATAGTTTGAATAGTTAACGAGAAAATAACAAATTGTCTAATTTAATTCAAAACTATATATAAATCTTAGATTAAAACAATTTAATATTACAATAAAGAATACAAAATATAATAATATCTAAAGTATTAAAAGTATAAATATATTATATACAATTGCAAAAACAAACAAAGATATAAATATTGCGCAAAAAAATATTGTATAATCGAATACATAATTAATAAAAAGTAAACAAAGTAACAATATAACTTATACGAAGAGAATTAGTAAATATTTATTTGAAATACTTTAAGAAATAGACAAAAAAACAAAAAACTAAAATAATAAAACAAGCTTAATTAATTTATTACGCAATAAGAATAAACAATAGAAATAAGCTTAGAAATCTTATTATAATACTAGAAGTTGTTACAATATCTATAACAATAGCAAACAAAAATATTAAACACAAGCTAATAAGAAACAAATTATTAAAGATTTCGATTTCTTTAAATGTTAACGTTGTATTAACAAAGAGCATTATAAAATAACTAAACAAGAAAAGTTATTTACAAAAACTTTCTACTTAGTTGTTTGTTTCTTAGAAGTTAAAGTAGCGCTAGTAAAGTAATAAAAGCTAATATAGAAACAATGTTGTTCTAGAAGACAAAAATTATATTAATACAAAAAATATTAATTAAGAAGAAACTTTAATAATAGAACAACTAGAATTTCGAATACTACAATATAACGTTTACAAATCTAGAAATAAAGTAATAATAACATTATTACAAGAAAAGAAGATACAAAAATACAATATATTAATAATACAAAAATTGTAACGCTTTTGCAAGAGAGCGAAAACTTATAATTTAAGTTGCGTTAACTTTGCGCTAGAGAATAACAATAGAAAATTATACTTCTATATTAATAAATATATTAATAGTAACAATTAATATACAATCTAATAGTCTAAGAATATAAACAAATAATACTTTAAAGAAATAAGAGAAAAAACAATAAAACTATTAGTGCGTTATTTATAAATATATATAAAGTATACAACTTGTTCTTTAGAACTTATAACAAAATATACAATAAAGAAACTTATTATAAGTACAACAAGCAATAATAATTTTTAAAAAGAACGTAATTGTAAACAACTTTAACTTGCATTATTTCTCTTAAACAAGTTTATTCTACTCTTAACAATATATTTTGTCTAATAATTTACTAAGTATTATAAGATATACTAACGCGACATTAGCGCTTTTACGAAATATTATTACAAGAAATTATTAAAAGATAAGAATTATAATAGATTTAATCTTTACAACAATCGATTTAGTTAACAAATTAATATATTGCGAAATTAATAACGTAATTGTTAGATCGAGTTTCAATTTAATTAAGTTAACTTGTTCAATCTTAATTCTAAGATCAAGCAAATTTCCTAGTTTAATAGAGTGAAGCGAACGAAGAATGCGTGTCAAGTGTTTAATTCGATTTATTCGATTACATAATGTTACGTAATACGCTAATTATATGCGATTAGCGTAGATTTTGCGCTAATTATATGTGATTAACATAAATCTTGCGCTAGTTTAATCGAATTAGAATATAGATAAGATAAAATAAAATAAGCAAATGCTAACGCGACGAAGTTAGCTTAAATTCTTGACATTAGCTCGACAAAATCTAATTCTAGAATTAGGTTTGCGTCTTTACTTTGGCCCAATCCTACGAGATTCAAGAGAATAGATCAAGTTAAGAAAAAAGTATTCGATTCGACCCAACGATTACCCTAGAAATTAACAACAAGATAGAAAACTTCTTGAATTATTTTTTGATAAAAATAGTATTAAACTTCGACGCATAATAAGAGTTATCAAGACGCTCTTAAAAAGAGTAAAAGAGCATAAATACAAAAAAAATCTATAATATATTAAGCAAATATCTATTAATATTTTTGTTATATAAGTTGATAGAATATCGATATATTAATAAATTTACAATAAAGCTATTTAATATTTTAGAAAAAACAGCAAAGAAATTTATATTATAAGCGAAATTTTACAAAATAGTTAAGTATAAGTAATTTAAGAATTGTACGTAAACAATAAAAGAGACAAGATGTTTGTAACAACAATATTGAACGTTAATTAACTAAATAAGATATATTAAGATATACAATAAAAAAGACAAGATATTAAGAAAATACAAAAGAAACAAATTTTACTTAACAATATAAAACTTAAAAGACTTTAGTAAGAAGCTCTTTAAAAACGAAAAATAAATTAGAAGTATTATTAATAAAATATTAATATAAGTTGCAATTCTATTTTTAAAAGAACGCAAAGAAATTGCGATTACAATTAAAGAAAAGATCGAAATAATATTTGAAACTTATTTTCTATTGCTATCGAAGATATTGATAAACAATATTTGAAATTATAATTATATATTATCTATAAAGAACAACGTCTTAATTACGAAGCAAGAAATTAGACAAATAATATACAAGATTGTTTTAAATAAGATTTTAAGATTTAATAAGATTACAAATTAAGTATTGCAATATCTAGTAAATATTGCGTTAATATAAATGCAATCTTTTTTTATAAAATATATTAAGAAGAGAATATAATCAATATACTTTAAGAGAGTTGTTACAATAGTATTGCGCAAATTAGACAAAAAGAATTATTTAAAGTTATTTGTCTTTAAATTAATAGCGTTGCTAGATATTCTAGAAAGATACTAGAGTTAATAATATCAAAACGCTTGCGTTACGTTGTTAAAGAAACAAAAATTCTATTAAGTATATAGATAAAAGTTAGACGACAAAGATTAATAGATACAATTTTATAACTTATAATAGAAAAGATGCACACAATATAAAGCAAGCAAAAAAAGAAAGTTGCCACTTTACTAAATTTAAATATAACAAGAGCGTTTGATAATATAATGCATTGTTAACTCGAATATTGCATGCAAAAAGAATAAGTATTTACTTAATTTCTTACTTAAGTAAATAATCTTTTTAAGAATAGATACACTATATTAATTATAGACAACTATATAATAATAAAGCGCAAGATAACAATCGAAATATTTTAGAAATCTTCTTTATTATTAATTTTGTACTTGTTTTATAACGCAAATGTATTAAAGATATACAACAATATTAAACTACAAGTTAACGTTACAAACTTTGTGAATAATATTAATATTTTAATCTATAGTAAGTTAATAATACGAAATTGTTAAATTTTGTTAAAGATATATAAAAGATATAAATAATAAGCGCAAAAATATAAGCTAATTTACTTTTCGAAAATATCGAAAAGATACAATATAATTGCAAGTATTATATTAACGAGTTACAATATAGAAGTTAAACAAGATATAAGAATACTAGAAATTTAATTAAATAATAAGTTACAATTTAGATTGTATTTGCAACAAATTAAGATAAAGCTAACAATAAAATAGCAAGCGTTACAAATAATAATAAGAAGCTCTTAGGATTTCTTATTAACAATAAGAAAGTATATACATTTGACAATTTCGAAATCGATGCTTTTACATAGAGCAATTGTATAATATATGTTGATAGAACTAAAAAAAGATAGAAAAACAATTATAATTAAGTTAAGATTAATACAAGAATAAGCGTTTAAATAGATTGCAAATATATATAAGACAATTTTAACAAAGAAATTGCAAGTAGAAATTAACACAATCTCTATTAATCTTTATCTAAATAAGTTAAATTAAAAGTTAATAACAAATATAAACGCAAAAGAGTTAAGTCTAATTATAGAGACAACAAAAACGCGCATTCGACGCAATATAAAAAAAAGAATCGAAAATTTAAGCTTAAATTAACCTTTTTATAGCTAAAAAGAAAAGAAATAACTTAAAATATAAACGTTTTAACAATTGCGCAAGCGCAATTCTATATTGTCTTATTATAAATAAAGTTATTAGTAATAGTAATAATATTCTTCAAAAAATTAATTGATAAAATGTATAATAACAATTAAACAAATTTGCGTCTAAGAGTATATTTAAATAGAAGCAACAAAAACAACAATATTATAACAATTGTTGTCGAAGCAAAATAGATATAGGCCAAGCGTCTAAAGAGTGTCGACGTAGCGCTTATACATTATAAAGAATTAAAAGAACTAACAATTAAAGCAAAGCAACTAGTTAAGCTATATAGAGCGAAGATCGACAAGATAAGCAAGATATACAAAGTTACTTAGATAGTTAGACGTCGCTTAAGATAGTAAACGCTATATATATAACTTTGAATTAGAATTGTTTTCGACAAATACAAGAGATAAAACAAGTTATATATAGACTAGAATCAAGTCTAGAGTTATATTAAATACTTAGCTATATAAGAAACAAGATAATTAACAAAATAGTTAACAATGTTTACAAACTAGCACTTTTATCAAAGCAACAACAAATATACAAATTAATTGTTCGAACAACACTTATAAATAATTGCGTTCAAAGCGCTTAAAAAAAGATATAAATAGAAAACACAAATAAAGTTTATTATCGAAAATTAATTCTTGAAGTTTTAATTAATTATTTAACTTTATATTGCAATTGCTTTAAGATATATAATATATTGCTAATATAACTTAAAATAAATTAGATTAAATTTAATTAATTTGTTTACAAGCAAAGCATATTTAAAGTATTAGATTCTTGTTGCGTTTACAATTGCAAACATATAACAATAAAATATATATTACTAATATATCTTAATTAAAGATAGAAAAAAATAGAATTACAAAGAACAACAAATACAACAAATATAAAAAAATTGCTAAGTATATACAATAATGCTATTGCAACGTTGCGTATAATTCTAGTTATTAAGCTATTAGATTAGTTTCAAGTTATAATATTGTTAGAGTTCGAAAAGAACAAGATAAAAGATAAAAACTTAAACTTATAAAGCTTTCGAATAAAGAATTTTCTTAGTATAATAAACAATTAATAAGAAGCAATTAATAAGATAAAACAAATGCTATATTAGCGTTGCGTCGACGTAGCATTAATATTAATAATATAGAGCTTGCATAAATCTCTTAGAGTAATAAGTTAAGTAAGAAAAAAAAATATTAAATATATTAATTAAGATAAACTTGTTATCTTTATCTAGCAAAAAAATCGAATAATTAAACAAATATTTTTAGTTTAGTATTTACTATTTTTCTTTAAAAATAATATTAGATATTATTATATTTTATTTATTTTTAACTTTTAAGTATTTAAATATAATATAAATAGTTTATTTCTAATATTTTAAAAAGTTTGTCTAAATTATATTTTTGTTTTTATATTAAAATAATCTTTTACAAAAACTTCGCAAATTAATTATAATTCTTTATATATTATTTATATTGTTGTATTTATTTTTTAAGTATTACTATAATGCTAGCGATCAATGATTTACTAGATACGTTAGTGTCAAGTTCTTGTAATAGCAACTTGACGTTATACAAAGTTTTCTTTCTAAGAATTTTCTCCAAGAATTCTTACGAATTAATGTCTTTCTAAACTATAGTTTTACATATTATGTAATCTTGTCTTGTGTGCGTCAATATAACGACGTCTTGTTATACGTTTATATATAATTTTACAATATTAATTCGTCTTAATCTATAAAAACGATTGTTCGATAAAATGATTAATACGATACGTAATACAAGATAAAATCTAAACAATAACAACGATGTTGCGACGTTTTAACAATCGAAAAACGAAAACAATGCGAAAATCTAACTTGCGTTAAATACAAATTTTAAAATTACATTACAAAAAGAATTTTCGCAAAACAACGACGCTATTTTATCGTTATCGTTCGATAAAAATACTAATTATAAAAAGTTATTCGTTAAGAAGCAAATAAAGAAACGTAAACTTTAAATGAAACGAGATTTTTGTATCGCTTAAGCAAGAAACAAACATCTTAAAAAATTCTTTTGTTAAGACGAAATTAAAGCGTCTAATTCGCGTCGCTTTTGCGAAAACAATTTTAACAACAAAAACGACAAATTGACGCTTAAGAAGTAGCGCTTTGTACAGTTTATAAAATTGATTAATTTAAATCTATATTATAAAAAGAATTTTAAAAAATGAAAAAATTAAATTTGAAATGCTAGAAATTTTTTCGAAATTAATGAAAAATAATTCTTAAAAGAAATCACAAAAATTTGTTAAATTTAGTAATTTCTTCGCAATGCGTTTGCGTTGCGATAAAAGAATTACAAAAACAAAAATAAGAACGAAATTAAAAAATAAAACTAAAAGCAATTTACTAAGTATTTAATTAATTTTATTAAGAATTCGAAGAATTGTCGTTTCGCTTTCTCTTAAAAATACAAGAACGCCAAACAATAATCGTCGCAAAGCGTCAACAATTTCGTAACATATTTTGAAACTTTAAAGCGAATTTCGACAAATATATTAAACGTTAACGACGTAATTATCTCTTACATGAATTAAGAAAAGATTTTCGAAAAAAGATTAACAATATGATTTAAATTTCTAAGATAAGAGATACGTTTGTCGCGTTAACGCAACGTATAAAAAGCACAATATTCTTAAGATTCAAGATATTAAATAAAATTTTTAAGAAAAAATCATTTTTTGAATCTCGCAACTCTAAAGGAAGTTCTTATAGTTAAAGACAAAAAAAAATTGTGTTAACGAATGAAACTTGCGACGTCTTTACGATTGCAAGTTGTTAAGAAAACACAAACAAACTTTCTCTTTATAACTTAAAAAAAGCTAGCGATATTGCGCAAGATAAGCGCATTTATTATAATTGTAAAAAGAAAAAACACATCGCAAGAGATTGTTTCAAATCTTTTAAAAAAACGCAAATAAATATAGTAGAAAACTTCTAATTAAGCTTTGCGATAAGCGCTTAAAAGACGCTTTTGTCGCAATTTATTATTAAGAAAGTCTTTAATAAGTTAAGAAACTAGATGAACTCGCAACAATCGTAATCGTTATTGCGAGTTAAAAGCACAAAACAAAAATACTTTTCGTAGAGCTATTAATATTTGTTGACACAAAGTAACATAAATAAAGAAATTTTTTTAATGAAGACGTTTACGTTAATTGCATTAGCGAACGACTAACGAAGTCGTAACACTTCGAAAAAATTAAGTGTTTTATTATTGAAGCGAAAGTATTTACGATTTAGAAGATTCGATTTATAGAATTTTATATCGCAAAAATCAAGATTTGCGATAACGATAAACATAAGTACGTTTCGAAGCAAATCTTTTACGTCTTCGACAACGTCGTATACGATATTATTATTGATTTTTCTTAAATAATGAAGACAAATTTATATGTTAATTAATATACGTTAATTTAGCGCTACTAAGTTATTTAAAAAATAATTGTGCTAGAATTTCTATAAAGATTTCTTAAAGCTTAAGAAATCTATTTTTGTGTTTGCTTTTATTTGTTGTAGTTTTAATGCGAACAAGAAGTCTTAATTGCGCGACATTCTTAAAAAAAATGCAATGCATTAAAAACTATAATAACGTTTTTAACTTAAAGAACGCATCTACTTTTTCTAACTATAAGAAAGAAAATTATGATATTAATTTATTATTAAATAAAGAGTTTCTCTACGAATTATTATACTTGTTCTTCAAGAAAGAATTAAGTATTTTATAAGAGTATCTTTTAAAAAATTTGACGCTAAATAGAATTAATAAGTTTATTAATCTTGTTAATGTATCAATGTTATTTATATTAAAAAGCAATAATAGCTTAAAATTATATGTTAATTATCGTAATTTTAATGTTATAATTATTAAGAACAAATATTCTTTGTCTTTAATTAAGAAGACGCTAAATCGTTTAATTGACGTTGTTTACTTCACAAAGTTAAATTTTAAAAACGCTTATTATTGAATTCGCATTCGTTAAGATAATAAATGAAAAATCGCTTTTTAAATACAATATAATTATTTTAAATATATAATAATGTTATTTAAATTAACGAATGTATTAACTATTTTTTAATCTTAAATTAATAAAGCATTGCGAAAATTAATTGATCACATTTGTGTAATATATCTTAACAATATCTTGATTTACTTGAAGACACAAAAGAAATACTAGAATTGTGTTTGTTAGATTCTTAAACGTTTGCAATTATATAAGCTTTATGTTAAGCTATCGAAATGCTTCTTCATAATAATTTTAATTAAATTCTTAAAATACATTATAAGCAATTACGATGTGTTAATGAACTTGCGTTGTATAAACTTTATTACAACATAATTTAAATTAATTACTCTTTATAAGCTTCAAGTGTTTTTAGAATTTACAAACTTTTATAAACGATTTGTTCAATATTATGCAAAGATTACTTAAGCATTGACGAAACTATTAAAAAACAATAAGCAAAATAAACAAAATAAATCTTTCGTATTTAACAAGAACGCTATAATAGCGTTTAAAAAATTTATTTTTATCTTTATGCGAACATCTATGTTAATGTACTTTGATCTCAAGAATCACATTTATGTCAAAACAAACGTCTTAGAATTTATTATTATTATTATTTTCTCTTAATTAGTGTATTTCGTAAACGAGATTAAATAAACGACGTAACATCTAATTGCATTGTATTCGAAAAAAATAATTTTCACAAAAATACAATACAAAACTTATGATCAAAAGTTGTTCGCAATTGTTATAAGATTCAAGTAATAAAAACACTATTTTAAGAGAAGTTATTATTCAATTATTGTGCTAACGAATTCTAACAATTTGCGCTACTTTATAAAAATAACGACGCTAAATCGTCGTTAAATGCGATAAATTTTTATTTTAGCGAAATATAATTTCGAAATTAAATATTGCACAAGAAATATCAATCTCGTAAATAAATCGTTTTGACAATTTAATTATAAGAGCAATGCGAATAACAAGATTTACTTGTTTATTTTTTAAAATAAACTAAAAAACATTACGATCGCAATTATTAAAATAATTTTAATGCTAATCTAGAGCGTTGTTAAAGCGTTGTTTTCGCACTTCTAGAACGAAATTAAGACTTTCGTAATTAAGAAGCTTAACGATAAATTATTTGAAAAATTCTCTCGCAATGTATTTACAAATAAGAAGATCACAAACACTAAAATAACAAAAAAAAAATCGTAAAAATTGTTTAAAGCATTGTGACACAACAATTGCGTCAATGTGACGTTCGTTTAACATACAAAGAGAAAAATTATTTAGAAAGTTTCTTCTTCTTATTGCTAACTAAGATTAAAAAGTTTTAGAATAAGAATTTAACAATTTTTAAAATTAGAAAACAATTAATGTCAAACAACATGCGTGATGTTTGCGCTAAACAAAAATAATTAATTTATAAAAAAATGTTATTTTTCTTTTACGTAATTCTTATTTTAAATGAAGCATTTTTTAGAAAGAAGTTTCTTAAATTACATTACGACGACTCGTTAACAAAACATTTCGAAATTAAGAAAACAAGAACTCTAATAAGTAGAAAGTTCTATTAATTTAAAATAACGTTAAATATTGACGTATATATTAAAGAATATAATATATATTAACGTAATAAAACATTGCGTCATCGTTTATATAATAAGTTGACGTCGTTATTAGTTCTAGTTCAACTTTAGATAAAAATCTTTATAAACTTTATTATTAAACTATTTGTTAATTGTTGCGACAACGACATCTACGACGTTATCTTAGTAGTCGTTAATTAATATTTAAAGATGTCGTTATATATATTTGCGAAATCTATATAAATTGCGAAAGATTTAGCAAACACATTGTTCGAAAAAATGCTACTTGTATATCTTGAAATTTAAGAAATCGTTTTCGATCAAGAATTACTCTTTACTAATAATTATTAATTCGCAATATATTATCGCATTCGTATTAAATAAAAGTTAAGCACAACTTTTTATTCTTAAACTAATGATTAAATCGAACGATAAAATTAAACATTGAAACATTATTTGCGATGCTATTACAATTATAAACAAAATAATTAGAATTTGCTTCTAACTTTAATCTAGTATACGTACAATAGCGTCTTATATACATTTATTAAATTATTGTTCTTTAAAACAATATTTAATGTCGTCGCAAATTTTAGATTTAACTAGAATAACAAAAATTGTTTTAACGTTTTAATTGTTCGAAAACAAGTTTAATTTTTATAAAACGAACAAAATTAACTTGTAAATCGTTTTTAGTTCGCACAATAGACGCAAGCTCGCAATTATAATAAATCAATTATTTCGAAAAAGTATTAAGTAAGCGATAAAATTATGCTTTTAACGAAAAATCTCTTAGATGTTCGTTTAAAAAAAAACTATTTTATAAATTTATAAAGTCGTTCGAAGTTAAAGACATTATTAAAGAGCAAACGTATTATCTTCGTCTTTTTAAAAAGTAACAAATTTATTTTGTTTTTTACGTTTTATTGTTAAAACTGTATTATTGAAATGCGAACACAATTGCATTGAAAAACATAATATTTGTTAACAAAAATTAAAAATAAAAAGTCGAAAATATTTTTAATAACAAACAAAGATATTATAAATTATAATATCTTGTTCGATAAAAATAATTTTTATTATATAAAAATAATTAAATTTTAAGAAGTTATTTAGCGCATGCGTAGCGAAAGCTTAAAAAGTACAAAACGAAAAAATCTTTTAACGAGAAAATATTAAAGGCGAGAAAGTTAAAGCTTCGCGTTCGCAAAAAAAACTTCGACGAAAATAAATAATGTTAATGAACAACATAAAATTGCGCAATTAATGCGAATAAGTAACGCAAATGACGCGTAAATTAAATTGATGCTCTCTTAATAAATTTATTAAAATATTAGAAAGCTATGAAAAGATTGCATAAAATGCGCTCAAATCTAGTTATTTTTCTCACTTTACTTTATTAGTAAAGATCTTCGCATGCATATTATATAGTGCGAATAAATTACGTTAATTAATTGTTTCGTTTCTTTTTAATAATTTATTACTTTTATTTTTATTTTTTCTTCGTTATTGTTTATAAAAGATGCGAAGATGCAACGTTAATAAAATGTGTAATTAAATCGATATTCTTCATTTAAGAAATTTATCGAATCGATTTAATAAATTGAAGAAACAATATATTTTAAAGCTTTTGAAGTAACTAAATAATTTAACAAAGATTTTAGCGTTAACGATGCGACAAAAGCTTAACATAATAAGATTCGCAATATAATAGATTTGTTAAACTCTTTACGAATTAGCAATTGCATTTCTTATTTTAAGAGCAACTTATTTTAATCGTTAATCTTATTAATATGTAATTCGTATTGCAAGAAAATTTAAATCGTATAAACTATAGAAACAACTTATAATATATAAGAAGAGTCTCGCCTAAACATTTACGTCGCTCTTTTTCATAAAAGCTTAATTTAATAATTAGAAACGAAACGAATAATGTTGTTCTTAACGAGTTCTTCGAATTACGCGAGATCTACGAAGTCTTCTCGTTAAAAGCAACGTTATCTTTCGCAATAATCGAATTAAATTCGAATTCTTCGTTCTTATTTAACTCTTTTAAAGAAAAACTATTAAAATTAATGCAATAACGCATTATGTCTAACATTTTTTGCTAGACTTCGTAAAGACGTTGCAAGTTCGTATTGATACAAATTAATAAATTCTTTTAACTTAAATGCGAAGTTAAGTTGTTTTGTTTAATTTATGTGTATATAAATCGTAGATAGCGTCGAACTCGCAAAGCGAATCTAAATTAATTAATTTCGATATTTTTGTCATTAAGAATACATGCGCAAAAAACTAGTAAAATGTTGATTCGCTTAACGAATTGTTAAGAAATCGTAACGCATTAAATCGTAAATTAAATATGTAATTAAAAAATAAAACGTATAGTTTTGCGCCTTTTAGCGCAATAATTGCAACGACAGTTCTTCGTCTTGCGACATTAAGAACGTAAGCAATTATAAAAAATTAAGAGCAAATGTTTACAATATAATTAAGCTTCTTTTTAAAATAAGAGAGACAACGAAAATAAAAAAAATAAAAGAGCTTGCAAGAAGTAACGAAAACGCAAACGAGAAAACTTGACAAAGATATATTTGTAATAAAATGTTATATCGTTAATCTTGTATGCAACGAAATCGAAGCATTCGCATGTAACAATGTTTACATTAGTTAAGTCGCAATTTATAAAACGTTAAATACAATAATGTTATTTTAAGTTATCGACAAATGCAAAGAAAAGCTTAAGAATACTTACTTAAATTTGTTTTATTGTGCGTATTATTGTTGTTAGTAGTACAAGCAATAGAAGAGACGTTTGCAATCATTTATTGCTTCGTCATAGAAATTAATATGCGAAAAAAAAAAATTAAAGATTGTAAGTAAATATTATTAGTGCGTTAACAACGCTAATTAAATTAAGTAAAACAAAGAAATTTCGATCGATTTATCAAAATAGTGAACAACACTAAAAAAGAAATTCTAAAATTAATAGCGTTAAAGATTGTCGCATTGTTGTAACATTAAAATAACAATATAGTAACAAAAATAAAGTTAAATATTTTTGCTAAAAACTTAAATGTTTTTTCTTTTGTTAATCTATAATTAATTTATAATAAAACTTTATTAAAGAGAACAAGACGCTTCACAATAATACACAAGAAAAGTTAAAATTGTTGTTTAATCTCTCTCGCATAAAATGTTAAACAAAGATAAAAAAAAGAAATGCAAGAAATCTTTTTATAAATACAACTAAACGATTAAGATAAATGCTTAAATTCATTGCGACAAACAACATTTATCAAAAGAGTAAAAAAAGTTTATAAAAAGATTTTTTCGACAATTTAAATTTTTTTCTTCTTTTATATAACGATAAATTGAAACGAATTATTGTCGCACATTTCGCGAAAGTATGCGTTCACAAGAAGTAAAAAAGCAAAACATTGTTATTGTAACGTTTAAAAAGTTATTGACGTCGTTAAGAAAACGAAGTTGTAGCGCAATCGCAACGTCAAATATACATTCTAAAGACTAAAATTCTAAAGAAAAGAACAATTGTAATGCTAGCGATTAATAATTTAATAAATACGTTAATGTTAAGTTCTTGTAGTAGCGACTTGACGTCGTACAAAGTTTTCTTTCTAAAAATTCTCTCTTGAAATTCTTACGAATTAATGTCTCTTTAAATTATAGTTTTACATGTTATGTAATCTTGTCTTGTGTGCGTCGATGTAGCGACGTCTTGTTACACATTCGTACATAGTCTCACAATCACAAAGAAGATTTTAATAAAATTAAAATTGCAAAAGTATAAAGAAAGAAATATTAATATAATATCTATATTATTATATATTTTCTAAAATTTATTACTTTTATAGATAAAAATATTGTTTAAATAAAGTACTAAATTAAAATTTCTATTAATTGTTAATATAATAAGTAAAAAAATATAATAATAAATAAAGTTATTAAAAATTATTTATATAATTAAATTATAATATATAATTTAAATAATATATTCTTTAATTGTAAATACAAACAATATTAATTATTTTTATAATTATTTATATTTTTTATTATTAATTCTTTTGTAAATAATAAATTTATTTAAAAATATTAATTAATATATTTTTTATTAATATAAATATACTTGTTAAATATTATATTATATTTAACTTTTTTGCAAAATATAACAAAAGATTTACAAAATATAACAAAAGATTTACAAAATATCTATTAATATATAATTACAAAAAATTTTGTATATTAACTTTTTTATATATATATTGTTTTTTTTTGAAATATTTTTGCAATTGTTTAGATATTAATAATAATATTAAATTTGTTATATAAATAAAAATATATCCTGTTAAGATAAATAAGAAAATAAAAATTAACATATTTAAAAAAACTATTTTTTATTATCTTGTTAATTAATTTGACAAAATTTCTTTAATATTAAATAATAATAATAAAGATATACAAATAAATATTATAATTTATTTTATTTACTTGTTGTTTAAATATATTCTTTTAACACAATATACAAGTAGTATTTTTATTAATTTTAAGATAATTAATAATTGCAACTTTTTAATAGTTAATTAAAGTAAAAAATATAATAAGAAAAGAATTTAAAGATATTTAAAGTATATAATTATACTAAAAACTTTAATTACTATCTAATTAATATAGTAATAAAATAGATAGAAGAAATGCTAATTTAATTGCGCAAAAAACTATTATTTGTATAATAAAATTATTAAAAGATTAATATCTTCTTAATTGCGATATGTAAATCTACTTAATATATTATTAAAGATATTATTTTTTACTATTGTTTAAAGTTAAATTGCAAATACTACTAATTAAATAATAACAAATATTGCAATAATAATATTATAATTAATATATTTCTGTAGTTTGTTAACTAAAATATATAAGATACAAATAATATTATTGATATTCGAAAGTTTTTAAGTTGTTTTATTGTGTCGAGCAAATTTCTATATTGCAATCGAAAAGATATTAATCTTTTAATAATCTTATTATACAAATAATAGTTTTTCGCACAATTAAATTAAAATTGCTTTTATCTATTTAATTAATATATTATTTAAATAGTTCTTAAATTCTTTAGTATAATTATATAATCTATATATCTTTTAATTCTTCTCTTGTTATATTATTTACTTTAATTAATTATTAAAAAATTGCGATTATTAATTGTATTAAAATTAATAAAGATACTACTTATATATTGTATTTAGAAAATATATTTAAACAACAAATAAGCAAGATAAAATATAATATTTATTTATATATTTTTGTTATTGTTTTTTAATATTAAAGAAATTTTATTAAATTAATTAACAAAACAATAAAGAATTATCTTCTTAAATATATTAATCTTTGTTTTATTATTTACTTTAATAAAATATATCTTTATTTATTTAATAAATTTAATACTATTATTAATATCTAAATAATTGCAAAAATACTTCGAAGAAAAAAATAAATATATAAAAAAGTTAATATATAAATATTTTTATAATTGTATATTAATAGATATTTTGCAAATTTTTTATTATATTTTATAAAAAAATCAAATACAATATAATATTTAACAAGTATATCTATATTAATAAAAAATATATTAATTAATATTTTTAAATTTTACAAAAGAATTAATAATAAAAAATATAAATAATTGTTATAAAATTGTAAAGCTAAAATATATATAATAATTAAATAATTAAAGAGATAATTAATATTGTTTATATTTATAATTAAAGAATATATTGTTTAAATTATATATTATAATTTAATTATATAAATAGTTTTTAATAACTTTATTTGTTATTATATTTTTTTACTTATTATATTAATAATTAATAAAGACTCTAATTTAATACTTTGTTTAAACAATATCTTTATTTACGAAAATAAGAAGCTTTAGAAAATATAATATAATATAAATATTATATTAATGTTTTTTTTTGTACTTTTTCAATTTTAATTTTATCGAAATCTTCTTTGTAATATTTAAAAAATAAATAAAATAATATAACGAATATATAAAGAATTACAATTAATTTGCGAAATTTTTGCAAAAGATTATTCTAGTATAAGAACAAAAATATAATTTAAACAAGTTTTTTACAATATTAGAAATAGACTATCTATATTGTATTTAAATACTTAAAAGTTAGAAATAAACAAAATATAATAATATTTAATTTTAATTTTAAAGAAAAAACAATAAATATTAAAATAAAGATATTTGTTTAATTATTTAATTTTGCTAAATAAAGATAGCAAATTTATTTTAATTAATATATTTAATATTGTAAAAAAGAATAGCAATATTATTGAGTCCAATAAAATATTATTATCGAAGAAAGCTTTAGTAATAATACAAAGAATAAAGCTATAACTAGAAAGTTTAACTCTAAGATAATAAATTCTTCTTGCTTTATATATAGTTAATTATCTAAATAAAAGCTTTGTAACTTGTAATTTTCTAGTTGTTCTTATATCTTTTGCGTTAATTTCTTCTCTTCTATATAGTTTAACAAATTGTTGTTCGAATTCTTGTTTTTGTTTGTTTCTTTATACTTTAATATTTTAACTTAAGTTTTGTTCTTGTTAATTAATAGAAAAATAGATAATTATAAATAATTTATTAATATTTATATCTACGTTTGCATTTCTAATTGTATTTAGAAAAAAAAATTACTAAAATTTTAATTATAAGATTCTTTAAAAGCAATTGCAATATAATAAGTAAAATATTGTTTAAATAAATCGAAAGATTTTTATATTTTGTAAATCTATTATTTGTAAATAGTACTAGCTTTATCGATTAATAAATAGACGAGAATTAAGATTTTGCAACAACAACAATAATAATAAACTAGCAAATATATATTCGAAAATAAGATTTTAAATTTGTATGCAATTCTATCTAATATTATATTAATATTAATTTAAAATCTAGTTCTTATAATATTAGATTTTATACAATTAAACTTTGTTAATTTGTAATATTGTTAGCAAATTTTAATTATTAAATATTTTTCTCTAAATAACGTTAGATTTAATAGAAATATTTTTTGTTATTGTAAATATCTTATAGAGATAAACAATAATATAGATAAAAAAATAGAAGATTAAACTTATTATTAATCTTTTATACAACTAGTTTGATCGTTGGTAGTGTGATCGTTGGGTCGGGTCGAATACTTTTTTCTCAACTCGACCCACCCTCTTGGACCTCGTAGGGTTGGGCCAGGGTCAAGGCGCGAACCCGACCCTAGGGTTGGGTTTCGTCGAGTCAATGCCAAGAATTCAAGCTAACTTCGTCGCGTTAGCATTCGCTTATCTTATCTTATCTTATCTTATCTATGCGTTGACTCGATTAAGCTAGCGCAAGATTCACGCTAATCACATATGGTTAGCGCGTCACGTGACGTTACGTGATTGGATAAATTAGGTTAAACACTTGACGCACATTCTTCGTTTGTCTCACCTTGTTGAGCTAGGAAATTTGTCTAATTCTAGAATCAAGGTTGAGCGAATTAACTCGATTGGATTGAAACTCGACCCAACGATCACGCTAATCGTTGGGCTCGCTTTCGCGAGAGAATTGCTAAGTAATTAAACTCAAGAATCTTAACTTTAAAAAATCTTAAATTTTAAAAAATTTATAACTTTCTTGTATTTTATACGTATTTTATTAAAATTACGTTGTTCTATAAAGAGTTTAGCGTGCTTTTAAACAATAAAAGAATTACTTAATTTAAACTAGTTTGCGTAGCGCAATCAATTAATTTAGCTTCAAGTTAAAAAAAGAAGTCTATTCGAATTCTTAGATGAAACAAAGAAAAATGTATTCGACTTAATCTAACAATTATACTATATACAACTTTATTAAAGCTTTTATCAATTGCTTTTCTATTAAATTTTTTGACTCTTAAATAGTTTTTGTAAATATAATCTTATATATAAGAGTAATATTAATTTTAGATAGTATATTAATTAATAATTATTATTTAGTATTTATTTTCTAATTCTAAACTATTTGCAATATAAAGAATTGCTTATTTAGAATATTTCTTGTCTCTAATATTGTATTGCAAAGAGTATTATTAGAAGCAAAATCTTTTTTACAAACAACTTAATTGTGAGATTGTGTACAAACGTGTAACAAGACGTCGTTACATCGACGCACACAAGACGAGACTACATAACATGTAGAATTATAGTCTAAAAAAACATTAATTCGTAAGAATTCTAAAAAAGAATTCTTAGAAAAAAAACTTTGTACGACGCTAAGTCGCTACTACAAGAACTTAACATTAACGTATTTACTAAATTATTAATCGCTAGCATTACAATTGTTTTTCTCTTTAAAATTTTGATCTTTAAAATGTGTATTCGACGTTGCAACTATGTTGCGACTTCGCTTTCTTAATGACATCAATAACTTTTTAAACGTTATAATAATAATGCTTTGCTTTTTTATTCTTTGTGAACGCATATTTTCGCGAAGTGTGCGACAATAATTCGCTTCGATTTATCGTCGTATAAAAGAAGAAAAAAATTTAAATTATTAAAAAAATCTTTTTATAAACTTTTTTCATTTTTTTGATAAATATCGTTTGTCGCGTTGAGCTTGCGCATTTATCTTAATTATTTAGTCGTATTTATAAAAAGACTTTTTGCATTTCTTTTCTTTATCTTTGTTTAACATTTTATGCAAAAAAGATTAAGCAACGATCTTAACTTTTCTCGTATACTATCGTGGAACGTTTTGTTATCTTTGATAGATATTATTGTAAATTAATTATATACTAATAAACAAAAAGACATTTAAGTTCTTAGCAAAAGTATTTAACTTTATTTTTGTTATTATATCGCTATTTTAATGTTACGACAATGCGACGACATTCGACGCTATTAATTTTAAAATTTTTTTTTAATGTTATTCACTATTTTGATGAATCGATCGAAATTTCTTTGTTTTATCTAATCTAGTTAGCGTTGTTAACGCGCTAGTGATATTTATTTATAATCTTTAACTTTTTTTTTTTTTCGTATATTAATTTTTATAACGAAGTAATAAATGATTGCAAACGCTTCTTTTATTACTTGTATTACTAACGACAATAATGTGCGCAATAAAATAAATTCAAGTAAATATTCTTAAGCTTTTCTTTGCATTTGTTAATAACTTAAAATAATATTATTATATTTGACGCTTTATAGATTGCGACTGAACTAATATAAGCATTATTGCATGCGAATGCTTCAACTTCGCTACGTATAAAATTAACAATATAGTATTTTATTACAAATATATTTTTGTCAAGTTTTTTTATTTGCGTCTTCGTTATTTCTTGTAAGTTCTTTTGTTTTTTTTGTTTTTTTTGTCTCTTTTGTTTTAAGAAGAAGCTTAATTATATTGTAAATATTTGCTTTTAATTTTTCATAATTACTTACATTCTTAGTGTCGCAAGACGAAGAATTGTCGCTACGATTATTGCGCTAAAAAGCGCAAAACTATACGTTTTATTTTTTAATTGTATACTTAATTTACGATTTAGTGCGTTACGATCTCTTAACAATTCGTTAAACGAATTAACATTTTGCTAGTTTTTTGCGCGCGTATTCTTAATAACAAGAATATCGAAATTAATTAATTCGAATTCGTTTCGCGAGTTCGACGTTATTTACAATTTATGTACGCATAAATTAAATAAAACAACTCGATTTCGCGTTCGAATTAAAAGAATTTGCTAACTTGTATCGATGCGAACTTGTAACGTCTTTACGAAGTTTAGCAAAAAATGCTAAACATAATGCGTTATTGCGTCAATTTTGATGCTCTTTCTTTAAAAAAGTTAAATAAAAACGAAAAGTTTAAATTTAATTTAATTGTTACGAAAGACGACGCTACTTCTAGCGAAAAGACGTCGTAGATCTCGCGTAACTTAAAAAACTCGTTAAGAACAACATTATTTATTTTGTTTTTAATTTTTAAATCGAGCTTTTATGAAAAAGAGCGACGTAAATGTTTAGACAAAATTTCTCTTATATATTATAAATTGTTTCTATAATTTATACGACTTAAACTTCTCTATAATACAAATTACATATTAATAAAATTAATAATCGAAATAAATTGCTCTTAAGATAAGAAATGCAATTGCTAATTTGTAAAGAGTTTAACAAGTCTATTATATTACAAGTCTTATTATATTAAACTTTTGTCGCATCGTTAGCGCTAAAATCTTTGTTAAACTATCTAGTTGCTTTAAAAGCTTCAAAATATATTGCTTCTTTAATTTATTAAATCGACTTAACAAATTTTTTAAACAATAAACATCGATTTAATTATATGTTTTATTAACGTTGCATCTTCGCATCTTTTATAAACAATAACGAAGAAAAAATAAAAATAATAATAATAAATTATTGAAAAGAAACGAGACAATTAATTAACGTAATTTATTCGCACTATATAGTATGTATGCGAAGATCTTTACTAATAAAGTAAAGTAAAAAAAATAGCTAGATTTAAGCGCATTTTATGCAATCTTTTTATAGCTTTCTAATGCTTTAATAGATTTATTAAAAGAGCATTAATTTAATTTATGCGTTATCTACGTTATTTATTCGCTTTAATTGTGCAATTTTATGTTATTTATTAATGTTATTTATTTTCGTCGAAGTTTCTTTTGCGAACGCGAAGCTTTAATTTTTTTGTCTTTAATATTTTTTCGTTAAAAGATTTTTTTATTTTATATTTTTTAAGCTTTCGTTACGCATGCGTTAAATAACTTTTCGAAATCTAATTATTTTTACATAATAAAAATTCTTTTTATTAAACAAAATATTATGATTTATAATATTTTTGTTTGTTGTTAAAAATATTTTCGATTTTTAATTTTTAATTTTTATTAACAAATATTATGTTCTTTAATGCGATTATGTTCGCATTTTAATAATATAATTTTAATAATAAAACGTAAAAGATAAAATAAATTTGTTATTTTTTAAAAAGACGAAAACAATACGTTTGCTTCTTAATAATGTTTTTAACTTCGAACAATTTTATAAATTTGTAAAATAATTTTTTTTTTAAACGAACGTCTAAGAGATTTTTCGTTAAGAGCATAATCTTATCGCTTATTTAATACTTTTTCGAAGTAATTGTTTTATTATAATTGCGAACTTGCGTCTATTGTGCGAATTAGAGACGATTTACAAGTTAATCTCGTTTGTTTTACAAAAATTAAACTTGTTTTTAAGCGATTAAAACGTTAAGAGAATCTTTGTTATTCTAGTTGAATCTAGAATTCGTAACGACATTAAACATCGTTTTAAAGAGCAATAATCTAATGAACGCATGCGAGACGCTATTGTACGTATATTAGATTAAAGCTAGAAGCGAGTCTTAATTATTTTGTTTATAATTGCAATAACATTGTAGATAGTGTTTTAATGTTTAGTTTTGTCGCTTAATTTAATTATTAATTTAAGAATAAAAAGTTGTGTTTAACTTTTATTTAATGCGAATGCGATAACATATCGCGAATTAATAGTTACTAGTAAAGAGTAATTCTTGATCAAAAACAATTTTCTGAACTTTAAGATATACGAACAACATTTTTTCGAACAATGTGTTCGTTAAATCTTTCGCAATTTATATAGACTTCGCAAATATATATAACGACATCTTTAAATATTAATTAACGACTATTAAGATAACGTCGTAGATGTCGTTGTTGCAACAACTAACAAATAGTTTAATAATAAAGTTTATAGAAATTTTTATCTAAAGTTAAGCTAAAACTAATAGCGATGTCAATTTATTATATAGACGATAACGCAATGTTTTATTACGTTAATATATATTGTATCTTCTAATGTATGCGTTAATATTCGACGTCATTCTAAATCAATAAAACTTCTTGCTTATTAAAGTTCTCGTTTTTTTGATTTTGAAGTGTTTTGCTAGCGAGTCGTTGTAATATAATTTAAGAAACTCTTCTTTAAAAAATGTTTTATTCGAGATAAGAATTGCGTAAAAGAAGAATAACATTTTTTTATAAATTAATTATTCTTGTTTAACGCAAACATTACGCGTATTATTTAACATTAATTGTTTTCTAATTTTAAGAGTTGTTAAATTCTTATTTTAAAACTTCTTAATTTTGATTAACAATAAAAAGAAGAAACTTTCTAAATAATTTTTTTCTTTGTACGTTAAACGAACGTCACATTGACGCAATTGTTGTGTCATAACGCTTTGAGCAATTTCTACGATTTCTTTTTTTGTTATTTTAGTGTTTGTAATCTTCTTATTTGTAAATACATTGCGAGAGAGTTTTTTAAATAATTCATTATTAAGTTTCTTAATTACGAAAGTTTTAATTTCGCTCTAGAAATGCGAAGACAACGCTTTAATAACGTTTCAAATTAACATTAAAATCATTTTAATGATTGCGATCGTAATGTTTTTTAGTTTATTCTAAAGAATAAACAAGCAAATTTTGTTATTCGCAATGTTCTTATAATTAAATCGTTAAAACGATTTATCTACAAGATTAATCTTTTTTATGCGATATTTAATTTCGAAATTATATTTCGCTAAAGTAAAAGTTCATCGCGTTTGACAACGATTTAGCGTCGTTATCTTCATAAAGTAGCGCAAATTGTTATAATTCGTTAGCACAATAATTAAATAATGACTTTTCTTAAAATAATGTTTTTATTATTTGAATCTTGTAACAATTGCGAGCAACTTTTAATCATAAATTTCGTATTGTATTTCTACGAGAATTATTTTTCTTAAATAGAATGCAATTGAGTGTCACGTCGTCTATTTAATCTCGCTTACAAGATACATCAATTAAGAGAAAATAACAACAATAACAAATTCTAAGACGTTTATTTCGACATAAATATGATTCTTGAAATTAAAGTGCATTAATATAGATGTTTGCGTAAAGACAAAAATAAGCTTCTTAAACGTTGCTATAACGTTTTTGTTAAATATAAAAGATTTATTTTGTTTCTTTTGCTTATTACTTTTTAGTAACTTCGTCAATGCTTAAATAATTTTTGCATAGTATTGAACAAATTGTCTATAAAAGTTTGCAAACTCTAGAAACACTTAAAGCTTAAAAAGAGTAATTAATTTAAATTATGTTGTAATAAAGTTTATATAACGCGAATTTATTAATACATCGTAATTGCTTATAATGTATCTTAAGAATTTAATTGAAATTATTATGAAAAAGCATTTTGATAGCTTAACATAAAGCTTATATAATTGCAAACGTTTAAAAATCTAACAAACGCAATCTTAATGTCTTTTTTGTGTCTTCAAGTAAATTAAGATATTGTCGAAATATATTACACAAATGTGATCAATTATTTCTCGCAATACTTTATTGATTTAAGATTGAAAAATAATTAATGCATTCGTTAGTTTAAATAACATTATCGCATATTTAAAATAATTATATCGTATCTAAAAAGCGATTTTTCATTTATTATCTTAACGAATGCGAATTCAATAATAAGCGTTTTTAAAATTTAGCTTTGTGAAGTAGACAACGTTAATTAGGCGATCTAGCGTCTTCTTAATTAAAGACAAAGAATATTTGTTCTTAATAGTTATAACATTAAGACTACAATAGTTAACACACAATCTTAAGTTGTTATTGCTTTTTAATACGAACAACATTGACGCATTGACAAAACTAATAAATTTACAAATTTTACTTAGCGCTAGATTCTTTAAAAGATACTCTTGTAAAATATTTAGTTTTTTCTTGAAAAACAAGTATAGTGATTCGTAGAGAAGCTCTTTACTTAATAGTAGATTAATACTATGATTTTTTTTCTTATAATTAGGAAAAGTAGATGCGTTCTTTGAATCAAAAACATCATTATAATTTTTAATGTCTCGCATCTTCTTAAGAACGTTGCGCAATTAAAGCTTCTTGTTCGCATTAAAACTATAACAAATAAAAGCAAATATAAAAACAAGTTTTCTAGATTTTAAGAAATCTTTTAGAAATTCTAGCACAATTATCTCTTAAGTAACTTGATAGCGTTAGATTAATGTATGTCAATCGACATATAAGTTTGTCTTCATTATTTAAAAAAAACCAATAATAATATTGTATACGACGTCGTCGAAGACGTAGAAAACTTGCTTCGAGACGTACTTACGTTTATCGTTATCGCAAATTTTAATTTTTGCGATGTAAAATTTTGTAAATCGAATCTTCTAAATTGTAAATGCTTTCGTTTTAATAATAAAACATTATATCTTTTTAAAACGTTACAATTTTATTAGTTGATTATTAATGCAATTAACGTAAACGTTTTTATTAAGAAGATCTTTTTGTTTGTGTTACTTTGTGTTAATAAATATTAACAACTTTGCAAAAAGCGTTTTTGTCTTATACTTTTAGTTCGTAATACCAATTATAATTGTTGCGAACTCATTTAGTTTTTCAACTTATTAAAGACTTTCTTAATAACGAATTGCAACGAAAACGTCTTTTAAGCGTTTGTTGCAAAGTTTAATTAGAAGTTTTCTATTATATTTACTTGCGTTTTCTTAGAAGATTTAAAACAAGTTCTCGCAATGTGTTTTTTCTTCTTGCAATTATAGCAAATGCGCTTATCTCACACAATATTATTAGCTTTTTCTAAATTACGAAGAGAAAGTTTGTTTGTACTTTTTTAACAACTTGCAATCGCAAAGACGTCGCGAGTTTTATTCGTTAACATAATTTTTTTTTGTTTTTAATTGTAAAAACTTTCTTTAAAGTTGCGAAATTTAAAGAATAATTCTCTCTTAAAAATTTTACTTAGTATTTTGAATTTTAAGAATATTATACTTTTTATGCGTTGCGTTAGCGCGATAAGCGTGCCTCTTATCTTAAGAATTTAAGTTATATTGTTAATTTTTTCTTAAAAATCTTTTCTTAGTTTATGTAAAAAATAATTACGTCGTTGATGTTTAATATATTTGTCAAAATTCGCTTCGAACGTTTTAAGATATGTTACGAAGTTATTAACGCTTTGCGACAATTGTTGCTTAACGTTCTTATATTTTTAAAAGAAAACGAAACGACAATTCTTTAAATTCTTGATAAAATTAATTAAATACTTAGTGAATTGCTTTTAATTTTATTTTTTAATTTTGTTCTTATTTTTGTTTTTGTAATTCTCTCATTGCGACGCAAACGTATTGCGAAGAAATTACTAAACTTAACGAATCTTTGTGATTTTTTTTTGAAATTATTTTTTACTAATTTCGAAAAAGTTTTTAGTATTTCGAATTTAGTTTTTTTATTTTTTAAAGTTCTTTTTATAATATAAATTTAAATTAATCAATTTTATAAATCGTGCGAAGCGTTGCTTCTTAAGCGTTAATTTGTCGTTTTTACTATTAGATTTGTTTTCGCAAAAGCGACGCAAACTAGACGCCTTAACTTCGTTTTAACGAAAAAACTTTTCGAAATATTTGTTTTTTGCTTAAGCGATACGAAAATCTTGTTTCGTCTAAAGTCTACGTTTTTTTGTTTGTTTTTTAACGAGTAGCTTTTTATAATTAATATCTTTATTAAACGATAACGACGACACAATTTCGTTGTCTTGCGAAAATTCTTTTTGTAATGTAATTTCGAAATTTGTATTTGACGCAAACTAGATTTTCGCATTGCTTTCGTTCTTCGATCGTTAAAATGTTGTAGCATTGTCGTTATTGTTTAGATTTTGTCTTGTATTGCGTGTCGTATTAATCATTTTATTAAACGATTGTTCTTATAGATTAAGACAAATTAATACTATAAGATTGTGTATAAATATGTAACAAGACGTCGCTACATCGACGCACACAAGACGAGACTACATAATATGTAAAATTATAATTTAGAAAGACATTAATTCGTGAGAATTCTAGGAGAAAATTCTTAGAGAGAAAACTTTGTATGGCGCCAAGTCGCTACTACAAGAACTTAACACTAACGTATTTACTAGATCATTAATCGCTAGCATTACATTAATTAATAAAATCTATTATAATAGACTTATTGAAAAGTATTCTAATAAAATTGTTTAATAAAGCAATAAGAAAGTTGTTATTTAAGTTAAGCAAATAAATTTAAGCTTTAAATCTATTGTAAGAGTATTCTTTATTTATATTATTAATTGCTTGTTGTTTATAACAACAATTCTTAATATATTCTTATTTAAAATTAAGTTTTATTTAATACTTTTACTTATATTTGTAAATTCTAGTCTTTTGTTTGTATTTGCAATTCTTTATTATATTTATAAGATATAAATTAAGCATTGTTTTAATAAAATTAGTAATAGAATTAATTGTTAAAATAAATATTAATATAGAGATAGAAGTCTTAAGAAATGTATACTTTCTTGTTCTTAATATATTTCTTCTATTATATAAATTGTTATTAAGATTAATTATCTTATATTAACGTCTAACAAATTTAGAAGACTTAGTAAAAGTATATTAATTAATTATATGCTCTTTAACTTAATTATTAATATTTTCTTAATTAAGTTTATAATATTTGTTATTATTTAAATAGTATTTTTCTTTATTCTTGTTTATATATTTATAATTCTTGTATTTATATATATTTATAATCTTTTTTATTATTGTAATTTTATTGTTTATAAATAGATTTGCAATCTTTGCTTTATAAGTTGTTTTTTTTTGCAATTTTTGTTTTAAGTATAGATGCAATAGATTATTTTTTTGAAAAAAAAGAATTTTTTAGATATAATAAAAGTATGTTTAATTTAATTCTACTATATAAGAAAGATATATAAACTATTATTTTTTGCTTTTTAAATTGCAAAAGAAAGTATTATTTAATATACAAAATTATATTAAGTAGAAAATCTATTTTTTTTCTAAGCTTTGTAATTAGATTTTAATTAGATTTTTGCTTTTTTTAAAAAAATGTTGTCTCTAATTCTAATTAATAATATAAAATAATATTGTTTTTAATATATAATATTGTTTTATCTTAAATACAAATTTAAATTATTATATAATTTTTACTTTTAATATTACAAATAACAACAAATTTATTATTTTATTTAAAAAAAATATTATTGTTAAAGATAATAATATAAACTAATATATAATTCTTTAAAGTAAGTAGCTTATTCTTTTTCTTCTCTTTAATTTTTTTTTTTTATATAATTTTAAATTTCCTATTTGACAAGCAATATTTGCAACAACTTGCAATTTTATTAATAATAAATTTATCTTCTTTATTTAAAGAGATTTTTGTTACAACTACTATATTAATAGACGTTTTATTATTTATATTAATATCGAAAAATTTATTATTATTAACAATAGAGTTTATATTAAAATCGAAAAATACAACAATAAATAAAAGAGTTTTGTTTGCAAGTTTTTTTGCAAAAGTAGAAAAATTTATTATTAATATATTTTTAATTTTAAGTTCTAATTTAATAACTTTAGATTTTGCAAATAGCAAAAAATTATTAAAGATAACAACAACAATCTTTTTAAAAAAAAATTAATTTTGATAGACTTGTTTATAGCAATAACAACAAGAAATAATTAAGAGAACTAGAAAGATTATTAACAATAAAATAGAGATAGATAAGTATGTTGTCTATACAAATCTACTAAAGACTTTACAATTACAAATTAATTAAACAAATAAAAAAGATTTTAATTTAATTGCGCGAAAAATTATTATTTATATAATAGAATTATTAAAAGATTGACGTCTTTCTAATTGCAATATAGAAATCTGCTCGACACAATATTTAATTCTATATTATATATATACTTTCTTAATATATTTTTAATGCGCTACAATACAATATTTACAAAAATCTAGTATACAATAGCGATTACAATTATATATACTTTAAGTCGCAAAAATCAAAATTCGAGCAATAAATATAAAAGTTATTTAGATGCGAAGTATAACTCAATATTAATAAGGTGTTAAGGTTAATCTTAATTCTACTTTACTGTTTACACTAGCAAGAGTCTTATTGTTCTTAACGATCACAAATTCAAACAATAAAATAGTACTATTTATTAGGAACAATTAGTACTATTTGCACCTTCGGAACAAATAGGACTACTGGGGGTACTACTTGAATCCAAACAGGCCCTAAGGTAGGAAGGCAGCTCGCTTGGCACATGTGCGCAAAAGTATTGGTCGCTTATCAACTATCATGTCTTTGGCGTCGATGTCGAATCTATGAAGTCTGCAGATTTTCAGGGACTCTGCACGGCTTGCTGAGGTTGCGGAACCGCCCTATCATTGCAGTATAACTATATGACAACGCGGGTGCTACAAGGAGCTACTGCGCCGCGAGGCATCTTGAGTCTTACAGCCTTCTCCCAACGGACCTCTTTCTATGCTCGGATTTGAATCGTCATATATACAACATCTTCTAGCATGAGGTCTAGATTTCCTCGGGGACAGTGGTCCGGTGACGGTACCGAGATGTATCATGTAAGATCGTTGTCGATGAACAGGACTGAGACAAGGTTTTCAGAAACACTCAGCCCGTACCATGTAGCTGCACGGGCTGCAGCGATGGCCCACTACGGAGCTCCATCCCACGAACTCTCATGCTTCTGGACTCCTTGTCGAATCAAAGGGTTGCGAAATCAATGCGTAAAGTTGAGTGTGTTGTCTCGCACGAGATTTATCGACGAAAGAACCTACAAAGCGAGCGGACTATCTCTCAACCGTGCGTCTGGTGGTGCAATCGGAAGGATCTTCAATGGGCTCTGATGAGACAGCCGTTAATGCGCTCCAGATGCGCGTTTGTTGGTCGCTTGTAGGCCATGATCCTCCAATGATTCATATAGCCGCCTCCTTGCGTCAACTTGGTGCATTGCATCCGAATTCCTAGGACATGCAGCCTCTAGCCAAGTCCTTCCCGCAATTCCGCCATAGATTTTTACTTTGAACTGTGAAAGCTTTATTGTCGAACAATGTATTTCTTCATCTCGCAGACACGTCTGTTACCTTGGCTGCCCATACTGGGGAGCCTTTTCGCACTGTGCAGTTCTCAGAGCAGCGTGATCAGAACCACAGGTGCTCTGAAGCGTGACAATAAACACACTAGGGCTGCTTCAATCAAGGTTCAGGAAACCGATTTTCACTGGTTTACCAAGATTTCTATCGGAGGGCAGGTGTTCTCAGTACTGATTGATACCGGATCATCAGCTTTGTGGGCCTACACCATGTACGGTAAGCGAGTTATGGAGACTAATATGCTCATAGATGGGTTCCTGGATCGAACGTCTCTGGCCATCACGGCCAACCAACTTACGACCCTAAGAAAAGCACCACCAGGAGTATAGTCCCCAATGTCTCGTTCAGCGAGATATTCCCGAACAATCACGCTTCCGGCACAGTGTTTAGAGACACTGTAGCTTTCCCTGATACTGATGCAGTTGTAAAGGAATTCGTCTTCGGCGTTGCAAACGATGTCTCTGCGACGTTTTTGAAGAAGCCTTATGATGGTGTTCTGGGTATGGGGTTTGCGCAGAGAGCATGTAAGCCTCTCCATCACTCAAACTTAGGAATCCAGCTCACTCTACTTAAGCCCCCTCACTTGAGTCGCAGCCACCGCTCTTTCAAATGCTCATGCCGGAGTTGGAGTCTCCGGTGTTCGCTATGAACTTCCAGGGCCAAAGCGCAAAATCTCCGAATGCTCCGACTATGGAGATCGGCCGAATTGATCATACCAAGTATGCCGGGAAGCTCACTAGAGTTCCTATCAACAGCACGATAGGTCATTGGACGACTAGAAATGTTACATTCAGTATCAGAGGTCAGCGTATGCATGAGGGTGTTGATCTTATATTCGGTAACCCGCATCGATCTTCCTTGGTGACCTTCCACAACCAGCAGTAGCTAATATTTACCTTGAAGACACTGGTGCAGATGCCACCATCAATGCTCCCTTTTCCGTTGTCGACCAGTACTACCGGAATCTATCTGGTCTTGCAGGTGGGTACCAACAAGCACTTCAACAAGGTCTCGAGTACGCCGGGCCATGCACCATAGTAGCCCCTTGCAACTTGGCATGGCCAAACATCGACCTTCACATCGGCGACGGCACAGCTAGAATCCATGGGAACTTTATGAGTGGGAGAAGACTTGGAAATGTCACTCACGTCATGCGACAAAATGGTACACTCGGCTCCTATTCTTCTCTATCCATTTCTACTGAAGAGACGAGCTATATCCCCATTTCATGACTAATGATCTCTGCAGGCACGGACCTCTGCATGCCAATGCTACAACCCTTCTACGACGGAAGTGCTGCCGCCGACGATTCCTTCGACTGCCCCTTGATTCCTCTCATCAGGCACCCTTTCTTCAAAGAACAGTATGCAATCTTCAATCAAGCTGAGCCGTCAATCTCATACGCGCCGTACGCCAAAGCAGCATCATAACTAAGCGAGGCCCCAACCAGCAGCGTCCGAAACGTGGTATAGAAACTCTTAGTTCGGACTTGCATGCAAGCACGACTATTCCAATCGTACCATGCCGCTCAATGCTTGACTATCGACCATGGACACGTGAGGTCGCAAAGCAGTTGAATCGTGTATTGATATAACAGACGAAAGGCCACTGAATCTCTAATCATGCCCACCGTACTCGATAGGGCTGAATATTTAGCCCTACTATCGACTGTGAATCGCTGTGTTCGCCCCACTGATTGATATTCATCACCCCCTTGCCCAAGTTTATGTGAGCATCTAATCATCGTTCTTGTTGCTCCTGTGCGTATCTCGTAGTGGTTGCGTCAATACAACAACTTGATAGGGCAAGTCATCTAAAAGTATATTCGTCTCTCTAGAAAGACAGCCATCATCCCACGCCCTAGCTTTCCCACGAAACTCATCACAATTCTCTCCCAAACCTCACTTAATCGAAAGAAGAGACCGAATATCCACAAGAACAGGGGTGCAGAATCAATTGAATTGGGCCATAACTGCCTATCAACCGTCACGGCCCCCCCCTCAAAACAACAGCCCCTAATCCCTAATCCCTTATCCCCATCTCCCCCCCTCCATCTACCCACCCATCTCCACAAGCCCTCGCCACCCATCCCCATCCCTCCTCCCCGTTCCCCCTCCTACGACTCCCACACCCCCTCCATCCTCCCCTTCCTCTCCAACCGCTCACTCGTCCAAAACTCCCTTCCCACCCCCTCCCTCTCCACGTCCTCCTCCTTCCCCTTCTCCTCCTCAAGGCGCGCATCTACATACACGAGCAGCATCTTTGCCGTCTGTCCGTAATTGGGCGGGAGGTTGCATCCCGAAGGGGGTGCGAAGCGGTGGCGGCGCTGGGGGCGGGTGGGGCGCATGAACCAGTGGGGGGGGGAGGAGGGAGGGTTGATGAGGTGGGAGGAGGAGGGTTTGGTGGTGGGGAGGGGGTTGGTGGCGCTAGTGGGTTGGGTGGGGGTGAGTTGGAGGTTCGCGACGGTGGCGAGGAGGCGCGCTGAGGTGGTGGCGGTGGGGGACATGGTTGCGGAGGTGGCTTCGGCGTCGGTGCTGCTGGACATGCTGAAGGATCGTGGGTTTGAGGTGGTGGGTTGCTGGTTTGAGGGTTGAGGAGGGTGGTTTCGCTTTAGGGAGAAGAGGCGGGGGAGGTGGGGCATGGGGATGGATGTAGAGGGGGCGCGTTGGGGTGGTGGTGAGATGGAGTTTGAAGCGCGCTGTGGAGTGTGCGATGGTGGTGAAGGAGGTTGAAGCGCGCTATGGAGTGTGCGGAGAAGATTGAGGCGCGCTGTGGAGGACGTGAAGGCTGGTGCAACAAGATGGGGGTGGACGTCTGGTTGTGGAGTGAATGAGGTGGAAGATGCGTGAGCTCTATGCAAGTGGCATGATCAGATAAGAGGATGGGTTTCTGAGCATGGGATCTGAGGAGATGGATAGGGGTGGTGCTGAGTGATATGGATTGTGAATCAGTCTATGTGTTGAGTTGTGCTAGCTGTGTTGGGCCTATTTGAGGCTCACGTAAAAGGACATCACGGAAGATACAGAGCCATGACTCAAGTGCGAAACCCTGAAGAGAATAAAGATTGTGAATTGTGTTTGTGAGGGATATGAGCTGTGATATGAGCAGAAATCCTGGACACTTTCGAATTCTTTCGACACAAGAGATCTAACACGCACGATACAAAGAGGTAGCGAGAATTGAAGTAAAACCTATTTATGAACTCTAGGCTTGTTTTAGACATCTGGTAGCGTGATGCCATTTGCGACGGCAATAAGATTTCTTGTTTCCAGTCGATAGTATTGTGATTAGTGGTTTGTCAGTCAATTTAGCTGTGTGGTTAGGCCTTGCCGTACTGTACCAACAGCGAGGTTCAGCATTTAGATATCTAAGGCAGCTCAACTTTTCCCAGAACATATGATGCATTGCAAAGGACAAGGGAACTGGTGAACCGGGTAACTAAGTATTAGAGCCCAGCACACAGTAGTCGGTGCTCAAGATCTCGCAAAGTGCACTTTCAAGAGGTCAGTCTCCCCCTTCGATTGATCTCCTGTTCTCCGCAGCCCTAAAATCGACACTCCTCGGTAGATTGGGATTCGGGCCCAAAGGCGCCGATGACAGCTATCGAGATGTTATGCAAGTAGCTAAGTTGAAGGAAGGTGGTTGTCGGCAATGGTCAATGCCGACATGTCGATCTCCATGATCAGGCCGTGGCGCGGTGGCGATGTGGTAGGTGGACGAAGAGACCAGCACCAGTAATAATCAACGCCTCTGACGATGACAAAGTGATCGTTCCCAGTCATGGGATTGAACTTTTTGTGACAAGCCCAGCTTTTCGAATCCGCAATATTTCGGAGAAAGGGTTCGAATTTCGGACCTGCTTCAAAGAATTCATCGGTGAGGTTGACCTGGATCTCTTCAGAGATTTTCAACTGCGAAATTGCTTTGGAGACACTAGTGTCGTACGAGAACCTTGTATAACACGGGCTGTCAAGGGTATCGTCGCTCTGAGAGTCATCGCTCTCAGAATCATCGCTCTGTGGTTCGTAGTCCTGTGGGAGATCAAGAAGACTCAGAAGACTCAATTTCCGCAAGGGATCTGGTTTCAGTTCGAAATCGAGAACCAGCCGCTTCAATGAGCAATTTGCGGCAGAAAAGTAGCTCAACAATCCGACAACGGCTCGTGGATTCTGTGCAGGGTTGTTTTCTTTGATACATAGATGAAGAATCTGTATCATGTCAAGCTTGTTGAGAGAGAGCTTGACAGCCGTAGATGTGTTTTCAATCGGATAAGCCGTCCAAGGGTTATAGCTAAAAAAAGTCTTTTGGTAGAGGATGGTCACTGCCTCGTGATAAATCTGGTAGCAAGTGCGGAGTATCAAGGTATTGAATGGTGGTCGGAGGTCTGTGTACTTTCTGAGAATCATTGTGCTCTTATCGACTGTGTGTGTGACCATCGACGGTTTACGAAGGAGTCTTCCTGTTTGCTTGGAATTATCGCTGTGTTCAGGTTCCTGGATAAGATCGAATCGACCATCGATGTCGCGGAACAGATAGCCATATATCTTGATCCGTATTTCTAAAGGTAGTAGTAAGAAGAGTGATACCATGATTGACATTACGCGTTAGCGGACGAGTCGGAAGATAGTAGAGAGCTGGTACGTTGGAAAAATGGAACAAGATACAGTACTGAATAAAGATCTACAAGTGAGCTGTACAACGCGAACAAAGCATTGACGGCTTTCGCGACAACAAGACGCGCCATAACGCTAAGATGTGGGACTTGTGATGCATTACATCAAGTGCCCAGTTAGCTAAGCAATTGGAAGTCAACATCGTAACTCGATGCATATAATCGATAGCTCTGTTATCACAGCTAGAATGTTTGGACCATACTTCTGCGTCAGCTTTCTTGCTGCCACTTAAAGGACTGGTTTTGGATCAAGATCAACCATGGCAATCCGCTGACCCACATCCTCGTCGCTATCTTCCTCTTCTAATTCCGGTGTGACTGATCTTGCAAGCTTAGATGGACTTTCGATAAGGTTTGTCACCTTGTTGTCGGATGGTGTGATCTCCTCGTGGATCGATGAATGATGTTGAGGCTCTTCCCTTGTCTCTCTATCTCTGTTGTCGGGCAGCTCTGATCCTCCCAGCAGATCCTCTGTAGGAATTAGTTGTCCCACAGCCGGTTCCCCTTCAAGCTTCCCTCTGGCTATCTTCTGCTTTTCTATTACAGCTAAATCAATGTCTTCCACCCCAATTTGTTGCAAAATCTGACCAGCGATGTATCTATAGCTTGCATGACCCTTGCCACCCATCAAAGTCGTCGCATCATAGTTCTCTATCCGCTCTACATCTTCTACTGCCTGCAGACCAGCGACACCGTACTGAAGGCTGCTCGTCCGATAGAGGAAGCCCAGGATATAATCCTCTTGGCTATAGACATTGACTACTCTCCCTGCCACGACCGCTCTTATTCGACGCCAATCTCGGTCTTCGCATGGTGTCGGCGCTCCGATCAGAAAGACTGATTCAACAAGTCCGAATGCATTCTGGTCTGCTAATACCAGTAAAGCTTGGTAGATAATCCGAGCACCAAGAGAATAGCCCACCAGCGTGACAGGTCTTTCGCCCTGGACCTTCTGCATCAGGGCTTGAGCCAGGACCCGTCCCGCCTTGTCGCTTCGAGCTTTAGCTACACTGTATGGGTTGTCCAGTACACGTGCGATCCTCAGAAGACCCAGAGGCCAAAGCCCGGCAAAGAGTGACGCGAAGATCGTCCGGCGGACCAATTCGAGCTTCGCGGCGGACCAGGCGTAACTCTTTAGGACTTTGGAGATGGAGATACCAAGATCAAGGAGACTTGACACCTCCCAGCGGAGGGCGAAGGGCTCGATGGTCGAGCTACTGAAGGCTTGCCAGGGTGCCGTGATATCGGATTCATCCATGAGCCAGCCAGAGATACCGATGGCGACACGGAGCTTATGCTTGTAGTTTTCGGCTTCCCCAAGGGCAGAGGCCGAATTTGTCTCAGCTGTCGAGTCTGGAATATCTTTTATCGGTATGAAGCTGAAGTCTTCCACTTCCTTAGCGTACTTCTCCATCATCATCCCTGTCATCCTGCCGCCATATGACCCGAATAGACCGCCGATGAGAATACTACTTCCAGCCATAGCGCCAAGGTACCCACCGATAAGTGGTATGCTCAAGCCCAAGCCTCCCATTACTGTCCCAATGCCTGCCGCCAGGAAAGGAGCAGCCAGTCCCCCAGTGACACCAATAAGAGCAGCACCAGCAACCGTTGCTAACCCGACCTTCCATCTTCGCCCAGTGGCATTTTCAGCAGCTTCTTTCTTGGTAGATTCTTCTGCGGACATGTTTGCTGCGGTGGACAGCAGTCCATGCGAGACAGTTGACTCGAGATCTGACAAGGCGGAAGAGGGAAGGTGGAAACTGGCGGCGACCATCTGGAGTAGCAAGCGAGACTGGGCCGAATAATTCTCTAAGCTGAGTGCAAGGAGCAAGAGGCACAAAAGGATCTTGTTCCGCTTTGTCTGCTCAAGCTGTAACAACAAGGTCGGAATGACCGCAATCTCGAGGAGGCCACTGCCTGGACCGTTTTCTTGCTCGGGGTGGGTTTCAGCCTGTGCTCTCCGCTTCTGAGCTTCCACGTCTGCCGTAGCGTTGTACTCTGCCCTTCTCTGTCGAACCGCTTGCGGTCTGACGCTCAGCACCTCACCCACTCTTTTCAATATGCCCAAGCGCCAAGCATCGAAGAAGCTCAACGCAGCTCTCTTCATTCCTTGCATTTGTGGGCTACTAAGATCTCTATCTCGCTGCCTGTGTCGATGTTCGGCGTCAGCCTTTCCATCTTCTTCTTCTTCGGTGAAGTCGATCAAGTCTCCATCGAATAGGGCGAACCGCGGCGAAGCCATTGGGCTCGCAGAGACTCTCTTTTCTGGTTCAGGAAAGTTCGCGAGCACATTCCGACGCATCTCGTCTGTGCACAAGGCTACAAGAAGAGCCAGCTCAGTCCGCAATGCGGGCGTTGGGAGAAGGGATGTGAGCGAATCGTTGTCGACCTTCATTGTGACGAGAAGTGTTTTCGACAGCAAGAGAATAGACTGGAGGTGATAAGGACAAGATTGTGCCCATGGAAAGATGTTCTCAAGGAGGGATAGGAGGCAGAGGCTGTAAGGTAGGCTGCACCTTGTGGCACACGCCGTGGGAAGGATCATGCATTGCTTTTCTTTGCTAGAACCCGTTCTGGCCAATATGCGGCCTCGCTGAATAAGGCTATCCAGAAGATTGAATATCAAATAATGACATGAGAGAAAGCAACGTGTTGCGCCCACAAATGGGTTCCAATCCAGTGAGCTCAAGTAAAGGGACATTTATCGATCTACAGAACCCTACGCGAACCCTGAAGCCCATTCATAGCCATCCATGTCCATTGAGGCCTCAGAACGGTTTGTCGCGCAATTCCATCAGCAGCGTCAGATATTGCTTGAACTTTGGTCTCTACGATACTTATGACGTGACATATTATCATCAAGCTTGACTCGACGCCTGGCTCCGCGCTTACTGAATGCTGTACCGGAACCGGCGCATTCATTCCCATAGGTATAAGTTTTATCTCACCGTGGTAGACTCGCGAAGCCCCAGTTCAAATGTGGCTTTCTACCCCAGAACATGGGTTTCGAAGTGATTTGTTCGATCTCACTATCTTGCGCTGCTCAAGTTATCAACTTCAAGGCTACCTGACCATGTCTTACCACCCTCGCTCGACGAAGCTACACATGTGTATCTAGACATTCCGTGATGCCTTTCTTACTATTTCAAATCAAGACCCATGTCGCTCACAGAATCCATCAGGGCTTCCACAAGAAGTTCATGGAAGCGGTCCAATCTTTCGTTCTTTCAAGTCTTTCGGGACCAAAGGTGTCGTTGGCTCATCTTGCTGTCATTGAGTTCGTTGAACCTGTGAACCAGCTTGCTGGTCTAAAGACTAATTGCAACCATGGATTCAACAGTCGTTATACTAATATATGTTAAGAAGAGATGTAGATCTGATACTACCGATTTATCATATGCCAGTTGAGGGGCAGCGCCAGAATGTGACAAGCGTGTGGCTTGAGGGGGTTTCTTCTTTTCCATCCGCTGTCTGAAAAAGACAAAGCATTTGGGACGACGTTTGAGCGATGAGTCAGAGCAAAGCGCTCGAATTGTGTAGGGGTCGGATTCTTTTTACTATATAAATCCTGGATCTCGCCATGTTGCAAATCTTGGGTCATCACTCGACTACCGCAGCATAACGAATACATACAGAGCATCATCTTGACAGCCTCTACTCTCGTTCACCACGCTTCTTACAAAGGCATCTCATATGGTTCCTTCTTCGACTCCTCAGCCGCATCAGGCCCATCAATCTCCGCTTCTTGTACAGAAGCCATCACCCCAGTCTGGCAACATGGATCATAAAATCTCACCATCCCGATCACCGTCGCCTTCTCCACCTTGCCATTCCGAATCATCCTCTGTCGAAATCATACTGTCTCCACCTCATACATCGGATCCATCGACTCTTTCAGCTGAAATAGATTATAGTACTTCACCGTCCCCATCATCGGGCTGTGTTTCTCCGTCCTCCTTCTCCGATATTGCTTATATCCAGACTCTTCTTTCGGCATCCCCTTCCGTCGACGCAGTATCTGTACCTTCAGGATCGCTGGCAAATATCTCTGAAATACAGCGCAAGACAATTTTTGTGCTACTAGACCAAGTCCGGAAGGAACCCGCTGCTGAACAGAGGGCGAAACGGCTCAAGAGAAGATTAGCTCGCCGGACGCCTCGCTATACTCCAGCTGAACTAGCTGCTGAAAATGAGGCCAAGTCGTGGCGGCAACAGATTAGAGCTTCCGCTGACGCTCTCCTTAAAGCTGAATGCATGAACCGCGAGATCAGAAGGGCAAAGAGAACGGTAATCTTCCCGCAAGCGTTCCAGACCGTCAACATCCACGAGATAGCCAATATCCACGAAAGCACCAGGGAGGTAGAAGATGAGTCTAAGCCCGTAATCTACAAGCAACATGATAGAATGGAGGTCCATCTTGATATCTCCAGTACTACTAGAGTCTTTGCTGGCCAGATCATGATTCAAGATCATATCAGCGCTATGCATCAGGCTCTTTCCGAGCATACCCAGAATGGTGTCCTACGAACTACGCCAGGTCGACACTCATATCATGTCGATGCGGCTGTGTCTTGCGGAAATGGCCTGACCGGCTTGGCAGTGGTGAACAAAACCTCTCGAAAGGAAGGCTCGCCCTGGACTGCTAGAGGCTACCGCATCATGGAAGCAATGGATCAGGATGACGCTGAAGCATGGGCGATTTGGCAAGCATTGCAAGTTGTCAAAGAAAAGGTGCAAGACGACCGGACGAACTCCAGAAAGGACTCTTGCTCTGTCGCAGTTATATACTCCGATTCTCAGGCAGCAATCCAAAGAGTCGCAGGACGTGCTTGTGGTGGTGAAAAGGTGGCGCAAAGGATCATCGACTGTTCGATTGAACTCCAGGAGCTAGATATAGAAGTACATCTTCACTGGGTTCCAGGGCACAAGAACGTCCCCGGCAATGAGTTAGCAGATCTTGTGTCTAAGAAGGCTCGGCTGCCTTCAGAGAGGTTCCGCAGCTCTCGCGGTGAGCCTGCGAACAGGCCACCCGACGGACCTTGTAAGACGGCTCCGCAACAGACTGTCAACTCCAAAGATCCTTGATCGGACAAGTAGCGTTCATTATACTTATTCACCGGGTTCTAGATTGTATTTGCAATAGGAAAAGCTATGGCATGGAATTCACAGAGTGGCCGGCAAGCTTGCTCAGTCAAGCAATGACCTCACCTGCAGTGGGTTCTGCGGCGCAAGAAAGTACCTGGGAGTGGATTGCCAAGTGTCGGTGCCGTCAAGACTTGGTGGTTCAGTAAGCGGTATCGTGGTCAAATGCTCCAGACTTTTACCTACCTCTGGGAAAATCACAAACGCGGAGTCATACAATACGGGAGCAAAGAGTAACAAGACGTGTTACACTTTCAATTCCTATCTACACAGGCTGCATTACCGCCCCGAGACTCCTGGACCGCCTCAACTGCCCACAGGCTCCATCGCAGCGACGTACAAGCATTCGATGACTCCCCTGGTCCACGATGAGTATGATTTTGGGAAAGTTACCTAGCCAGGATTAGCTTCACTTTCGACGTCCTTGGGCTCTCGAACTACTATTACCTTGAGAGATAAGAAAGGCACATGGAGGACAGGCTCCTGCAGACTGACTCGGTATGGAGATCACCGTGATTGCCGCTGTCGAACGATTATGCGCGAAAAGGCATTGAGACGAAGGGGGTGCAGAGAACGAGGTCCATAAACAAAATAGGGTCAGCTTGCCAAGACTGAGTAGAAGGATTCACCAACGAGTTGCCCCGCCAGTTCCTCCAAGACAGGCGCCTTCTTTTCCGCCTTGCATGGGAATCGAACCCAATATCCAACACTAGCACGAGTGGACTCTGCCAGACTCCAGTTTCAAGAAGGAACACAGCCACCCTACCTTGGTGCCTGAATCCATCCAACGCTGACAGACTCTAATGGACAATGATTGACATGATGAGGCCGGACACGAAACTAATGTCGACTAGTCAGGGTGTGATCAACAAGTGTTGTGCGAGAGACATACTGTTGAAGTAAGCTCCACAGCCGGAAGCCACATGTACCACGAGCTCATCTCGCTTGGCCTTAGGTGAGGCAAGGTTTCGGCCTGGGGGGATTTATATTAGGAATAAGTCGTGGGGCTGCGGGCTAGCTGGAGTGTGTGTGCCTTGCGCTGTAGGTTTGCTGAAAGAGATGAAGTCTGGTGGAGGAAGGAAATAAAACTTGGTGTGTAGCGAAACGGTACCGTTGTGTCAGCCGTGTGGTAAGGCCTGAATACCGTTAGCTGCTGCAAGCAGAATGTGACAAATCATACTGACCGGGAGATGTACTGGTAGCCTGGCAAAGGGCAGCAGAGTGACGATAAGGTTGGAAATAGAAGGGCAAAATGTAGACGAAGCAGGGAGACCCGGAGGCTTGAGGAACAAGAGCTTGGATTTGCCGGAGATGTTGGTACCAATGCCGGATACACGAGTGCAGCGAAGGGTAGCACAGCAGTTGAGGTGGTCGAGGCTTGCATGGAAGCTGGACTATTCAAAGAAGATGTGCAAGGAGTATGGACTGGACAAGAACAATCGGGGTGATCGGAGTATACCGAAGCTGGCCTGGGAAAATATGGAAGAAGGAAGAAAAGTTCTGGGGGAGGGCGAGGTATTTGTAGCCTCTGGATGCAGGCCCTTCTGGCTGTTTACGTGGACCGAGAGGGAAGGAGCACCTTCCCCAGCAGAAACCACCATAACGAGTGGGAAAGGACAACTTGCGCACTGACTCGACCAACTTCGAGAAGGAACAAAGCTACCACTGTCCCTAGCTACATCCAGAAGTTTCGCTGCACGTGGTACAAAGTCACCACGGTCGATCACACAGACCTCAGAGCGCTACTTCAAACTTGCTTTACGCTGAAAAATACTACTCCCCATCTTTCGAAGATCGATAGTAACAGCAGCTCTACAAGACACCTGGAGAGGGGATTCTGCGACGTTGGTTTCTGTTGGCTCCTACCCACCATTCGCCTTGTTCTCGCGACTCCTGCATCGAAGCAGCTCCACACAGCCATTTACAACGCGATGTACCTTCCTGACTGCTTCATTTCGGTCAAGCACTGCGGTGCCGAGTGCGACATCGTAGAGTGTGGCCGCAGCACCTTCCCAGGAAAGAGTCCCGATCACAGCTTCCTACGTCTTCGTGGTCAATGATCAGATTGATACCATCACCCGGGCCTCCAAGTTCTGTCTGCTGCCACCTAGCCCATGGTTTGTTGTTCGATGCTGCAGTATGCCCCTAGCAGTTGCGCACAGTTGGAGTACCGAGTGCTCGTACGCACACTACTAGCTGAAACGTGGTCTTCGAAAGCTAGGGGGAGTTCTCCTTCCAAGACAACAATGGGTTTGGAATGTTTCGTTGATATCCGCAGATCGTAATTCTAGCTATTCTCACTCCTGGTCCACGCTTTTGCATTGCTGTAACACTAGGAAAATTCTCCCCGAGACATTGTCATTAACTGATTGTGTCATCTACAAAATTGGCTTCTTCTATTGCTTCAGATTCATACTACAGCATCGATATGCACATCTAGTTCCTGACCCAGACATCTTCTAACTCCAAGCTTTACCATTTCCCTAGACGACCTCATCCTCTTTGCGTCTCCTCAACGGTATCCCGCTTTCCGATATTATTCGTGATCAGTCTTCCAACAAGCGTCATCCTCGCAAACCCGCGACAGCATGCTCGTCATCCCTTACGCGGCCGCGCTTTCAGAGTAAGGCTCTTCCCCGTACGCCAAGATGGGATGCTGAATCTTCCTAGACGTTAGTCTAATGTCTGTGTAAAGAACAACACTATCTACCGTTTCTTCAACCAGTGACATGCTGGCAAGATCTTTATGGACCAACTTGTAGCATATTATACAGAGATGTTGAAGAAACTCCTTCAGGTCGACTTGAGATTATACCGCTCAGCGTGACAGCGTCTGGTGTAACGTATCAGCCCCGACTGACCTTCGAGGCCCTAGCCCTAAGCGCAAATGATATTAGGCTTAGTTGCCGATCGGCCCCTGAGGCCTTAGTACGTACCTCGTACCAGACGAGGGGATAAGCTTCGGGGCAATCTGGCCATACTGCACCCAGAAAACGCACGATTTAGTCAAAACCTGTTCCAGGCTTTTTCCTCCGTTCTGCTGGTACAGTGAGAAATCATATGTTAAGAACAACGCAGGAGTGGAACCAAATAAGTCCACTTGAGGAGCTGAAACAACTTTGCTGATTTCATAGGCCTTGTCTACTGGCTCTATATTGGAGAGAACGTACCCCAAGATGATGGCAAGTCATGGTATCTGGCAAGGCTCTCTTGATCAATCGTTATCGATGCTTGGAAATTACTTTCCGCCTGAAGGACAATTGAAATTGGAAGCCTTTGGGAATGGAGAAAGTCATTCAGCGCGAGCCATATCAGGTAGAGCTCTAAACATCCTGTCAATGATGGAGGACTTATCTGTGGGAAAGAGAAGTGTGTTCTATTTGTATTAACATGTCGTGTTGGGCTTAGTGACGTCACTCCCAGCTCTCATGGCTCACATCTTATTTGGACATCTAGAGTAGACGTCTACTACTGGCCATGCAAAACTGAGATTTACCATTCCCCTTCCCCTGAAAGGTCACCTTGGTGGCTGCTACGCAGACAGGAGCGGTACCAAACACCTGATCCAATCATGCTGTGGCATCAGACAGAATAGAGGCAGGCGTCTTGACTGGTCGCATGAGACTGACCAGTAGACTTTGCCGAAATCTGCCCTGTTGGCCGGATCTAGACCCCTAGAAGCGAGAGAGCATGAAGGCAGCGTGGGGGCCTGTATCTGGGGACGTCGCTGGCAAATGATAAGCTGAAGGTGGAGGTAATTCGTGGCGAAATGGACCTGTGGATCGTCGGTTACGACGACACTAAAGGTCTACGATTATCGTGTGGAGGCACCTTAGTCGCTTTCTGGCTGTACGCCCCGCATAAGGCCTTTCGGATTGGCTTGGGTCAGGGAGGTGGCAACCTAGACTTGGGCATTCTGTTGTGCGCTGTAACACCTCCTCTTTTCTCTTGCCAGCGATCCGTCCTTCTTCTCGTCGCAACTCGATCCCTTTGACCCTCTGCCCCTTGTGAGTATGGCTTCCTGCCTTACGACAAGAGCCCAGATCTGGAGCGACAGCATGCCAGAGACACTCCCACTATGGACAGACCGAGATGACGGGTTTTACGTGAAGTTCGGAGAGAATGAGAACCTGCCGCTTCGCTACGTGGAAAATATGGCTTCTCCAGGCAACGGTGTCATCGTGGACCTATACGAATGCATAAAAACAAAGGAGCAGGTGGCGATCAAGTTGATGAGGACGTTTTCGAGGGAAGCGACAATCGACGACCTGAACAAGGAAGTGAAGATACTACGATTGATACGCCACTACCATTGCATCCAGGCATTAGGAAGCTATACCCATCGAGATCGGCTCGGTATCATCACGCGACCCGCTGCAGCATGTGATCTAAGTGATTATCACTTCGAATACAACAGCAGTAAGACCCAGAGAATGGTGCTTGAGTATGGGATAGGGTCGGATTTCCTACCTAGACTGATGGGTTGCCTTGCCCATGAACTACAATACATCCATGAGCGGAAAGGCGCCACGTCGACAAGCGGCGCACAGGTGAGACATCGAGATATAAAACCGTCAAATATCCTTTTGGATGGATATAGAGTTGTCTTTGCAGACTTTGGCATCTCTAAAGTCTATACTGCTACCCAGACGGGCACAAGTGGACCATCCTTCAAGACCACAATGGTAAAATGCAAGCCCATAGTATGAGCCGGGAGCAGCGCTGACAACTCTTAGTATGCTTCACCTGAGCGTGTGGCTGGGACCCGTCGCAACATTTCTTGTGACATCTTCTCACTCGGATGTGTGTTCGCCGAAGTCTTCACGGTTATCAAAGGGAAATCGGCAGAGGCATTTTTAGGATACAGGAAAGAGAAAGATCCAGAGGGCAATGGCTGTTTTCACAAGACGGTGCCACAAGTTTTGGTATGGCTTGACGGCCTAGCCAATGAGCGATGTGACGTGTAGATTGTACGTCTCATCCGGGGCATGATGAGAATTGCATGCAAGGACAGACCAAATGCGAAGCAGGTTTGGAAGATTCTGACATATTGTACATCAGATTCGGGGTTATACTTCTGTGGACCATGCTGCATGCCTTTGCATCGCGATGATCCGCTGCTTCGCGTGGATGCAGACACCGACCCTTCGCAGACCAAATATGCCACCTCCGAATCCACTCAGAATACTAGCCCCCTTCCTGGCGACCTTACCTTCAAGGAGAAGTATGGAGCCGGCCAAGGACCGAGACTGAAGTGGGTACGCAACCTACGTCATTGGGATCATGCAATACTCGACGTTGTCAAAAGCGAATCGGCTCATTCACATACTCGAAAGAGGATATTCCTCCAGGGAAACGCACAAGGGTCCGAGCGAGCCAAGAATGAAGCCGCAATCTTGAAAAGAGTCAAACATCGTCACATAGTGGTCCTTCGCAGCACGTACGAACATCTAAATATCATGACGCTTCATTTCGTGCCGGCCGCAGATTTCGACTTGCGAAGTTTTCTTGAGTTGATTGAACTTCGTGTTATGCGGAATCGAGGCCACTCAAAGGACTTTCAGCTCCAGAAAGACTTAGAGCTCTTGACAGAAGGTTTTGGGTGTCTCTCCGGCGCCTTGGCCGACATCCACAAAAACGGTTATGACCATGGCGAAATCCGACCTGAAAACATTCTAGTTCATGACAACAGAATCTTTATTTCCAAGATCTCGTTTGGATTAAAGTGTGGGGGCTCTGCGAAAGGCAGTAGTAGCGATAGCTTCCTTCAGCGCTTCGTTAATGCCGTCGGAGCATTGGATCTTGGAAGTCGCGGAAGGCAATCGGCCAAGAATAGGCCGCCGCCTCCCCTTAGTCCTGGTGTCGTATGTGATGATTCTCTGCCCAAGCCAAATGCGCTGTTGCAGGTCCCAGCTGACCATTTGAACAGAGCCTATATAAACCCCCGGAATGGAACACCGAGCCGTCTGAAGTGGGACAGCCGGCTGCCGACGTGTTTTCGCTCGGTTGTGTTTTCCTTGAAATCTACAGAGTGCTCACAGGAGGGAGAGTCAGGGATTTGGAAGAACAGCGAGCCAATGCTGGGAATTCTGCGTATCGCGACACACTGCCCAAAATTCAGGAACTAGTGTCTTCATTCGAGAAAGATGAATATGAGATTAAAGCCCAGTTTTTGGGGATGGTACTAAGCATGCTTGATCGAGATCCGAGGAAGAGACCGACGGCCAAGGCGGTCTACCACGCTATGGTAACATGTAAGACAGTTGAGGGGCATCGTCGCTGTGGAGACTGTCCGCCACCTGGACAAGGATAAGCAGCAGGGGACCCTCGATTCAAACCGATCCTAGCCTCATAGGCCCATTCCTGGAGATTCGACAGATCAGCGGCCTTCAAACCGGGATGCAAGTTCTCGTTGTTCGTCCAGTGTTCAACAACTTAGTGTAACCGGGTTTCAGTTGTCTTCAAGAGGTTGAGGTCTCCAAGGGTAAGAGAACTGCGCAAAAGAACAACATGAGTTGTTGAGGATGCATATCAAGGTTTCGAAAGAGGAGTGCTTTTTACGGCAACCGTATCATCTCTAGACTATTCTGTGGCGGTTCGAATTCCGGATCAGCGGAAACCAAAGTGGGCTGGAACCCAACATACTCATTGAGTCTTGGTATCGGAGCTGTCTTCAGACACGCCAGTCGTTACGTCTGGATTTCATCTAGAGGCAGAAGGACCTGATGATAAAAACTTCGTGATATCTTTGCCGCCACATGTACGTTCATTTCGTCGTCAAGATGATTGACGCCCAAAGCTGCCGTCGAGTCAAGACAACTTTCAGTCGCGCGACGGAACTTCGCTCCTGCATTCGCACCAATACTCTCTAGGTGGCGGTTTTCGCCAAGTAGCCGGGATTGGATGTCTTTCAAAGCCGACGCGCTCAGAGATTGAGGGTCTTCTATTTCCAACACCGTCTCGATGACTTGCCAAGTCGCGATCTCGACAAGTACAACGCCAAGGCTGTAAACATCAAAAGTCCTTTTGAAGCCTTGCCGTCCCTCCCATGGCCCGAGCCCGTGAGTTCGCGGATGTCGGTACATGTCGGCCTCTGGGTTTTGAGACATCATTTCCGTCATGTCCTCTCTGAACGCCGGCCGTGCATAGCCAAACCCAGAGAGATAGGGGCATGAATACTCGACCGTACTGCCGTCCTTCGGGAAGAAGAGTATGTTCTGGCTGCGGAGACCCTTGTGTAGCCAGTTCACAGAATGCAAGGACATCAGACAGTTGGCAATGGCTTTAGCAATGGCAATACGATCCGTCAAAAGTGGCTTGTTCCGAAGCATTATCAACGATCTAAGAGAGACGGGGCTGGCGGACACCGGGGATGGCTTCTCAAAGACGAACCCCAAACGACCAGTTCGGTAGTTGTTCTCTTTACATCTGGGGTCGTCGAAATAGCCGATGCAGTGTGGTACGCACAGCAGATTTGGTTTGTGAACGTCGCTTAGTAGAGAGACGAGCTTATCGACGCGACTCGGATGCAGCGTGGTTTGGGCTTGCATCAGCGGATCGTACTCCCGCCATTCTACCCAGACACGCTGTCTAGATTGCCCATCGCCTAGCTCGTAGTCGGCTTCGCAGCGGTCGTCAGTGCTCTCAAGGTCGTTGGACAAATGGATATCGGACCGCGCCAGCTTCATTCCCCAGGCGCACCTTTCCTCGGCCCGTGGACCAGCAAAGGTGAGATGAAAGTTGCTCTCGATCGATATGTTTACAGCTTTAAAATAAGCGAGACCAGCAAGGTCACGCTTTTGTTGTGTATAAAGATTACTGTCGTATGGTGAGGTCGCAGCCGGCGTGACTGGCACGCCGGCGGAATTTTCCGGCAGGAGCGCCCTAAAAAGCTGCAAGAGATCGTCAATCCTACTGTGAAGGTGCAGTATTGTCGTGTTCGTCTCCCGGGTTGACCGGCATATTGCAATACGGGCGTTGCTATCTACGAGGTCGATTAAGACATCGTTGAATCCGCGTAATCGATCGATAAGCCCCTCATACTTCTCTCTATAAAATGCAGCCCATTTGAGTCTCTTGGGCAGGCTTTTGATAAGGGGTGAGACGTGCCGCTGCTTCTTCAGGAAGTCCATAATGTCCGGGAATATAGTCAAGCTGCTGTCATTTAAATTCTCTCCCATGGGCTCCTGCCCGGTCTGTTTGAAATCGTCGGGAACCAGTACACCAAACTTCTTTTGACATTCAATGAAGTCTGTGGCGAGCATTTGTATTTGAAAAATTGTATCAATAATGATCTCTTTGTTCAATCCTAGCATATCCAAGTGATCGGCATCTGCATCTACATTCCCGTCGATATATCTCTGGAGCCCGACTTCTGCGCCCCAATTACAGAGGCGCTGCTGCTCCAGCCTGAGACGGATCGTCAAGTATTTATATTCTGGCGCCAAATTCTTTGCAGAGGAAATCAACTGAATGGCTGCGCAACCTTCATTAGCGAAAATCAGTAGATTCAGACGCAAGGCTATAGCTATACCTTGCATCGCCCCCGTGAAACATTGCGAAGCCAGTGACATAACAGCCAGACCGATACCGGCAGCAGTGGCGGGATCCATGAACGAGGTTGATCACGGGAGGATAGGAAAAAGGCAGACAACGGAGTATATATATCCTGTCAACTGGAAGGAAATCCATATTGACGGGGCGCATGAGGCATCTAATCAGTGTAGTAAGCATGGTTCGTGGCACGGAATAGCAAACATCTTACCGCCCCACTTGGTGTTGCCCGAGTCTTACGACAACCAATCAGAATGGCGGAGCTCAGCCTGGGTGCGCTGCACCTCGACAAAATTAGCCCTGTCCAAGCCTTCGCATACTGTACCGCTTACAGCTAGCTTGTAGGCACTGCCGTTCAACAAGATAACCAATGTGTGGCGAGTAAAATGCTTTCCAACTTTGCTCTTCCTGTAAAACACTTGCACTAGTTGAACCGCACGTTTCTGGCCTGTCACGCCTGACGTTTCTGGTTGTGACGCTGCATGATGGCGTCGACGAGAGGCGGCAGGACTTCAGGATAGACAAGATTTGATCGATTGAGGCGATGCTTCTTGTTGAGTAGCGGCTCGCCAATGATTAGAAGGGCAAGAAGCAGTCTGGGAGATTTTCCATTGGCTCCAGAAGAAGACTGATAGTAGCGTTAATCGAAGGAAGAGACGGAGAGATTGAAGGAGACAGAGAAGTCGCGAGAATAAGGGGAGGAAAATGTGAACGGTCGAGAGCCGCGGGAATACATCGCCCAAGGCACATGTACGACCATGGAAGCCATGATCAAAAAGCTTCAACGACGCTTCATAGGCAAGGTACGGGTATACAGGAGCCAAAGAAAAACAGAGAACGAAAATTCTGGTAACATCATAAACGGAAACCTACATGCATCTATTGGCAAGGCTACGTCGCTAGTATGAACCTTGTATAGACTGTTATCACGCATTCCAGGCTTCCTTCCTGGAATGTCGAAGGGAAGGGCCCCTTTTATAGTTATTCTGAACTCGCTGATCATGGCTTCCCATGTCAATAACTGACAATACTTGGTCAAGAACAACATATGTGTCGAGCATCGCGTAAGATGTGGACGAATCAGCTTCTCACCCACTGAGAATACCGCGAGGCGCAGTGCCGACTTCTCCAGCTCTTCGATGCGATGTTGATGCAGTGATATGTTGGAGAAGCCTCAAATTCGTGTCTCTCAACTTCGTATCAAAGAGGACAGAGCGTGGTCTGCCATTGCCTTGCATTGTCTGTAAACAACGGTCACTCGATGAGAGCGAGCCATCTCACGTTACGCCGTGAGTGAGGGGGAAGTCAAACACGCAGGATGGTAAGACAGTATTCTTGGCGAGAGAGTAAGTCCGCTAAGCTTCACATGTAATGCTTGCGGAGCATTTACTTCTACGACTTTGGAGACGCGAAGTGAATAGCGCGTTTTAAAAAGTCTGGATAACTTGGCAAAGGTCCACATGCGCCAAGCAGCGGAAACCTTGGCAATAGAAAGATAATGCCAACTCCGCTCGGCCAAGACGTTGATACGAAGCTAGCGGGGCCCCAGTGAGGCTGACATCTTCAATGTATCCAGCTAGACTTCCGTCTTTGCTGGCGAGGCGCACCCCTCCTCAGTTGTTCTTCACCCCTCATGCAATCATATACTTATGCTCCTTTGGGTATGAGCTATCCCTTCATAGCGGCATCTGCACGACTTAGGCCGTACAATGGCCCTAGATGCTGTCACGGCGCAGGAACTGATCAAGAAACTTGCAGAAGATAGAGAAAAATATTTCGAGACTTTGAACAGAGCACACGAGGTTTTGGCCCAAGCACTCGTAGCAGCAGGGACAGACAAGCCGCTGGCCCCGCTCACCGTCTCAACTGTTCGTCGGAACACTGCGAATTCGCTAGATACTGCAAAGACTCTTGATACGCGATTCACGTTGGATGTGGATAGCATTCAGAAGACGCACTCTTTCGATGACGAGTCGGACACGGACGATGACGAGTTTTTGTTCGTACAGCAGACGCTACCTCCGGAGACCTATGAAGAAGAAGGCTTACGGAGGCATATCCTAGGCTATGACTGGACACAGGCAGGTCGAGATATATTGGGGAACGTGGTGGATGACAAGAAGCTACTGAGGACGCCAAATGTCTTTTCACAAACGCCGGGAGCTGTCACTGATCGCTCCCATCTCACTCATTTTTCAATATTCGACGTTGGGAATGATGGAGCGCCACTCGAGATTATGAGCGCCACAGATAGAGGGACTACATCGAGGGCCCAGGCCATCTGGAACAATCTAAAAGATCTCAATGCCAATCCTGAAAGACAACGATTGGCGGTCGGTAGGATTACTATCGTGCGCGAGCCATCTCCGCTTCTTTTCGCCGCATTACACCATACGATGGGGAATCACTTTGACATGGACGAAATGTTCCAATTGCTCATTGACCAGCATACGAGGGTAGGACGCTCATCTTCACTGCTTCAAGTGTAATAGTCTGGGCGCTGACTGTTCTAAGGGTATACCTCATCGTCCATTCTCCAAAGACCTCAGACATCGTAATACGTTTGTTTGGACTTTTGAATACTTCACGATAGTTGGCGATGAGTGGTACGTCCAAATAAACCGCTGCTCCGAAGTCGATAGCTGATGTTTGCTCTAGTGAACCCATGAGATGGCAGAAAGCGGATGAAGAGCTTGCTGAAACAGAGGGCCATATACCAGTCAGCCGTTGCGCATCGGTCATCGGCTTGCATCTTGCCAGTGATCCCATCAATAAGGTTGCGAGGAGAGTTCGAAGGAGAGCTAAGAAAGAGGAGGGATATGTTTACGATCCATTCGCCCCGTGGCGCGTCCTTTCCATACAGTGTTATCCGGATTGGAAAAGCTCGATCGATTCTCATGACTCTACAAAGCACTATGTCAATGGACCTGAGGCCTTTCTCGTGACCTTACGCGCTGAGTACAAGGATGCCAGGAAGCGGCTTGAAGAGGTGTATGATCGGGTCTCGGACATGGCCAGAATGCCCGTAAGTCCACCATCGCATTAGCATAAGCTCTATCGATCAAGAAACGGAGCAATGATTCGCTTTTTGCCAGCAGCACAAAGTAAACCAGATCCGAACTAATTTACCTCCAGCCAGATTTCATGTTCAAGCAGTCTGTACGAGACCGTTTACTGTTCGAGGATGACGATTTCACGTATTCCCGCCGGTACTTCTGGGCGCATCAAACGTTGGGCATCATGAACGAAGACATCCAAGAGATGATCACCGCCTACAGGCATTGCTTCAAGGAACGAGTATGGAACGGTTCAGACAAGATTGTTTGGCCCGGCGACGAAACCACCTCTTCCCGCTACGCCAACTGGCGGAAACGCATGCGGTACTTGCGACAGGACATCGAGTATGAGTTGCTCCAGCTGGAGAAGATTATCGCAAAGAATCAGGTCAAGATGAGAGAAATCAAGGGTCTTCGCGATAACCTCTTCAGCGGCACCTCCGTTCTAGAAAGCCGTCGCTCAGTTCAGCAGGCTACGATCACTGTCCAGCAAGGGCACAACATCAAGCTCCTAACCCTCGTCACCATTTTCTTTCTACCCCTGACTTTCGTTACCTCGGTCTTCGGCATGACGAACATGCCCGGTGGGGACAGCTTCCACGCTTTCGGCATCGTCCTTGCTATCATATGTTTACCCACATACACGCTCATCGGATCGTTGAATACAACAAGCGGCTTGCATTTTTGGACCCACAAGACTCGAATCACCTTCTATGCCATTGGAAAATGGCTCGCTCGCTGCCTCACGTTCCTCCATTACAAACCACAATGGTCACACAAGTACCATGGTATCCAACATTCAGAAGAGCCGGCTGCAGCCAGACCCCGAAAGCTGCGTTCCCAGTCCGCCGCCGACGCGATGGCTGCTCGTGGCGGCTTCGGGCCCATGTCGCCTGGGGGTCCTAATTCGGGGAAGCTGAGCTCCCCACCGACATTCGAGAATCAGCCCAGGGTCATTGTACCTACGAACACCAACTCGACAGTCAAGATCGAGATCCCGAAAAGGCCGATGTCGTTCGTTGAACAGCAGGAGAAGGAAAACAGCAACAGCTCGTCTGGATCGGGTGCTGAGATGACGCAGCCAATTAATGACGGAGGGCAGGGAGGTTGGCTCTCAAGAATATGGCATCGAGGGGTTAAGAATGGAGCTGGCGAAAAAGAGTTATGCTGATTACGATTTACCATGAGATGACGACCCATCGATCTACGATTTCGAAACGACTTGATGTACAGACGACTTCACGACTTACCAGCACATTGACGTTGGCATAGATACGGTGATGCCAGCGATGGTGGGCCTGCACATAATTGGTAGCTTAGAAATATATACCATCCCAAGAGTCCATAGTCAGTCGTAATATTCTACAATAACTTTTCCCGTGTGCAGACGCCCTTATCACACGATCTCACTAGTAAATCGATTCGATCACGAGAGCGGATAAGTCAGCAGCGTTCACTGGCTACTGCACAATAACCTTCAGCATCACTCACCAGTCTATGACCTCTAATCTATGGTATATTCTCCACCCCTCGTCCCAGCCCTGAGTATGCTCGAATCCCCGAATTATAGCTCATTCCCCCCTCTCACCCCTAACCTCAGCCCCCAGCCTCAAACCCCATCCAACAGCTCGCCCCCTCCTTCGGCACCCACCTACGTTTCACCGTCCCCCCTCCCTTGGCCACCAATCCCCATCCTCAAACACTCCTCACACCAATGAAAACAATCATTCCCCTCGAGATGCAGTTTCCGGAAGCCATCATCACCGCCTTTATAGAAGCCGAATGACGGCCCCTGCCCCCCATCCCCATTACCACCCCCAGCACCACTACCGCTGCCTTGTCCGTCAATGTTCGCAAGCTCACTGACGCTCGCTTGGTTGGTGGTATTGCTAGGCAGACAATGAACGCCATTCCAGCCCAAGTTGTCGAGCCCCGAGAGACAGGTCTTCATGGCGGGGATCCAGGTGGGGGGGAGGAGGCAGGTTGCGGGTGGGGGGGACCAGGTTGAGGCGAGGTAGCTGTTTGGGTCGATGGGGGTTGTGGAGGCGGGGGCGGAGAGGGTGGTGGGGTGGAGTAGTGTGAGGGCGAGGAGGAGAAGGGGGGAGAAAGGGGGAAGGTGGGAGGAGGAGGGGAGGTGCATTGTGTGTGTGATTGTGGAGGGGTGGGGAGTTGAAGGGGGGCTGGTGCAGGGGGTTGGTGGAGGGGAGGATGAAGTAGAGGGATGGAGCAGGGTGATGAAGAAGAGGGATGGATAAGGGTAAAGGAGGAAGGTAAAGGAGGAGGGTAAAGGAGGAGGGTAATGGAACCAAGTTACGTTTTTGACTCTCTTTTAAGGACTGATGCTGTCGCTGAAACAGGATGAGTATAAAGTAAAGTGACGAAATGGCCAACGGCGTTCACCACTATTTATTACGTAGGGAGATGACCGTATACATGGGGCGAGTCATGGGAGCTGGGTCTCGTCATTGCCTGTCATCATTAGATCAGGCGGAGACGGACAACTCTCCAACAAATGAAAGCTTCGGAAAGTCGCGAAAAGCCTTAAACGAGAGGAAACAGCTATTTTCGTACGATAACAGTGGAGACTGGAAGATTGAAGGTATGTTCTAAAGGCAAAAGCGCGCAAGGACCACTTTTTCTTAGGCGACGCATCATCGAACAACGTGGAACAGCTATTCCTACTAGTTGCGACAGCAGTTGATTCAGAGAAATTGTTTGGCGCAAAATTCCCGGATATTGTAATCCAGGTTGTATTGTCGCTTACCGGGTCGCTTGTATGATGGAACCTTAGGTCATGACGATCAGGAACGCATTTTTGGGAACTGACCTCGGAGGATAAGCGTTGCCTATGGTTGCATTGTAAGTACGCTTCTAGTATCGGCATACAATGTTGTTACAGAGTGATCAGACCTTCCATATCCCATACTTGCTCGGGGACTTGGTGCAGCAGTTGTTTAGTGAGGAAAGAGAAAGGACCGATCGAATGCCTTCGGGGGTTCAAGCGTCTCGCCTACAACTGGTAGAAGAGTAAATACGTCGGTGAGTGCCGTGACTAGACCATCAATTCCTTGAGCATAAATCAGTACTTTCAGTGGCGTGCGACAAAGCGCCCCTCCTTAATGTGAGACATCCTACAGTTACGAGGATTCGAGCGCAGACTCGGAGCCAGAAGATCTCCAGACAATGTCAGGTCGGAACCACGTATACATGCCCTCATTCCGTCCATGAGGTGGGCCGAGTCCGAAAAAGTCTTCCAAGTTCACATTTACATCTTTGAGGTTGCACCTATCGGTTGCACCTGTCAGTGAGCAACCTCACGACTAAGGATCAATCTCGATGAATACCATAGCGTTGTCGCTTCCTCGAGTGGCTGTCGCCCGTGTTGCATGCCAGTGCAGGAACCGTAGCTTGCGTCGAAAACCGGTTCTCGAATCTCTTCGGCGCCTATTCTGTACCTGTTCAGGAGATAATCAGCGTTTTGCAAGGAATGTCGTCGCACGAACGGCAAGATCTGGGGTAACGAATATGTGAGATTGATGCCCTTCTATGATGCGAAGAAAAGCGCGACGGGAAATCTATCACAATCGATTTCGTTGCAACCGGAGTGCAATTCAGTGTCATACAAGATGTGAAACCGGCATTTACAGATGCTACACTCACATGACGTTTGCCACAACAACCCTATTATCCGATGCCGTCTGCTTGTCAACGAATAGGGCTGTATTGATTTTGCCATCGGCTCTATAACTGGAACATTGCCACAGCAAGCGCCACATATCTTCCACAGAGCCATCTTCGTTCGAGTGCCACTCGACGAAGATAATCTCTGGGTAGCCGAGGCGCTCATCGATTTTTTCTGGTTTATCAAAGCCGAGTTTTATGACATCTGACTCTTCTTCCGTAATGTGGCTCGTCAGAAAGAAGACAGGCACCGCCATAGTGCTACTATTTAAGGACAGAAAGGGTGGCGGATCGTGGAAGAATCTTGCATGAGGGTCTAAGATAAGCTCGAAAGCCGGATCATCGTAGGGTCCGCAAGGGTTGGACCCGTAGGAGGGCGACCCGTGGAACGCCTGCCACGCCTTGACCGCTTGCTCTATGGTCACACGACGTGTTGGTTGCGGACATTCGTAAAAACACTGCAGCATCCCAATCTCGGTATCCTTTTGCCAACCCGGCCAGCCAGCAAACCAAAATAACGAATATAGTGAATACGCATGCCGATTTGCATGGAAGAAGCGCTGGCACAATCGCCATAGGTCTCGGCGGTTTGCCGGGCGTGAGGCAGTCCACGGGTGAATTGTACATGTGACATCTGAGTCGCTAGCACGTAGTTTCTCGTTATACAAGTCTTCGAGATGCTTGATCTCCTTGACGCTCATAGGGACGAGGGAGTGAACGTGACGCTGCTTTGAATCCATAGGAAGTTTCGTAGGTGCCGCAGTCATGTCTTCCAATTCAAGCTCTTCCTGTGCGAATTCTCTGATTTTCAAGGTGACTTCGGGAGGGAGCGGAGGCTGCAACAAAAATACTTGGTTGATAGTGTCAGCTGTCGGATCTGGTGGGCTGTCTGATGGAAGTGACTTGTCGTGGACAGATTTAGAAGGATCGTAGAGCAGTATCCCTGCATCATAGTATTCTTGAGGCGTTTCTCGTCGCTCTTGGTTTTTTCTTGAAATGTTGAATGATAGTGACTTTTGCTCTGTAAGGGCTTTCTGAGCGTAGAGAGTATGCATGCGTCTAGCTGTGACATGTAATTCCTCGCCTGACTTGCCATTAAGCCCATGTCCTTTGGTCTCATCGATCTGGACGTAGACGACAGACACATCCCTGGAACGGCCTGGACGAACATCTCCAGTCAATTGCTCCCGAGTCAAACTGTCGACGATAATGAGTCGCTTCCACCCTAAGCTGCTTGCATCTGTAGCTATATCGTAGATCTGACCTATAGAGCCTTAAAAAAATCAGTCCTTTGCCAGACATCAAGGGAACGTTAAAGAGTCTATTGATGCTTAGGGGTCTATCGATGCTATGGACTAATCATGTGGGTGGTGTTCGTAAAACGACAAATGCTACCGTGGCGTCCACTGGGTTCTGATAAGGATTTGAATTATGAATGCTTGATGAGGGGAGAGGAATTTCATTGACTGGCGACTCTTGCCATGCTGGAAAGCCGAGTAAAGGCGACGTTCTTGTCGTCCTCTGATCTTAAGGAGCAGCCTACATACCTTCTCTTCTAAGCTGCTCTAGCTGTCGCTGAAATCGATTGTCGACGCAATAGACGAATACGAAACCCTTACTCGAGCTATCGCTCCAATCTTGTAGTATGCTTTCGAAGAATTCCCGAGCGTGTCGTTGCAGTGTGGTGAGAACAATCACCAGATCGTGGTGGCCGTCAGTCGGTGGGATATCAGGCAGACAGGACATAGCCATCAGCGACATTTGGCAGGCTTCAAGACAGAGAAAGATTCGCGCACTGTGATATACCAAAGCACGACAAAGATGGCTGACGTGAGTTGTACCACAGGGTATGGTTGGACTGAGTCACTCGTTGTCCTTACCCTCGATACAGAGCCCCAGCAAGAGCAGCAAAGGTAAAGTGGCTTTATTAGGCAGTATCGACGCTAAGGTACTGCAGGCAACATAGGCGATCCTCCCAGTACGATTCCCACTGGCTGAACAGTGCCTTGGCATTCCTTTCAAAGAATCTCAACAGTTTATTAATCAATGCCATGGGTAAATGAGAGGTCAGCAGCAGCGCATGAACACCGTGTCTCATCAACAACGGCCATTTTCCTGTATATCGGGGAAGGAGAAAAGTAAACAGGACAAACGATGACCGTACAACGGTAATTCTACACGCGATGGGTCCGGCTTGGCGCGGAACAATTCCGCCACAGACGCCGGGGCTTGATCTCCCGGTCCGTAGATCCGAGCCTCGGTCGTTGACAAGTTTGTCTCTGTTCACGTCAATTATTTCAACTATTGTCTGCAAGTACGGGTCTCGGGGCCCCAAAGGAACATAAAGTGAAGTATGGCGAATGCACAAGACACGAGAATAGAACATCGGAAAAGGCGGAGGCGGCGCCGAAAGGCAGACCGGATGCCCTTCTCCGCATGGCTCACTTTAAATGACCAACTGAAGGCTGATGTTGGTCTTTTGTCCACGGATCTTGCTTTGGACCTTTTTGGACAACAGGCTCTGGAGCCAGGAAGCGAAGTGAGATACGCTGCCATCGCCCCCTGGTCACCATTGTCAAGCCACCCCATTGAAGAGGCTTACTGGACGGTATTGCCTGTCAAGACCCAGGCCAGCGAGAATGAGACCCATTCAACGCTTCAGTTTCCAGCTTCGTCGCCGGCTTTGAAAAGTTTTGCAAAATATTTACAAATTGCATCAGCTTTCAGACCCCGGTCCGGTAACAAGCAGGGGTTTGAGATCAGAATCATGGACATTGAACCTTTGACCCTGGACAGCGTCTTCATCACTGTGGATGGTGAAGCGCTAGATAGACATGATCAAGTCCAAAGGAAGTTTGCTGGTGGCTTTAATTCACGGGTAAATGGATACGCTGGTAAGGGAAAGGGGAAAAGCAGACCTACAGTGAACGGCGAGATCAATAGCCATTTCGTAAGGCCCGCGGAACCAAGTCAGGAAGCTCGAGTGATCGACGCAACACGAAAAGCGTTGGCTTCCCCTCTGATAGTCCGTCAAGGTGATATTCTGCATTTACCGTTGCCCACTCATCCTATCACTCATGCTTCTTTTCCGCCTGCTGTAATAACGTTTTGCGAGCCTGTCAATCAGGGACTACTTTCGTCAACAACGAACATTGTCGTCAAAAGAGAAAGTACGGGCGAGAAGGGAAAGCTACAAAACTTGTCTCTCCAGACACATCTCAACCCTCATCTTAATAATACTGGGGATGAAACCTTGAACGAGCATTTCTACTCTGCCGCGGAAGATGGTCAAGATGAAGGAAAGGCGGCTTATGAAGAGGACGGCTCCTCCACATCATCTGAGAGATCCGAAAGTAGCGAGGACTCGTCAGATGACTCGATAGGCGATGCTTTCCCAATGGGAACCTCTCGCCTGTCCTGTGCTTCGTCTGAATTGAAATCCTCAATTACGGCGCTAGGTGCAGGAGCAGGGGGTATAAGCACACCTGGGTCGGTATATTCCACCCTTACGGCTACTACCGCACGGCAAGGCACTCAAGAGAGGGGAAAACTTTTCAAGCCAAGATGTCTTTTGAGCAGGATTCCAAATGAGACTCTAAACCCTAGACCCTCCAGCGAGGAAGACGAGGAAGCCAGGCTTTATGTGGATATCAAACTCCTTATGAAACTAGGAGCCTTTTCCGGCGATTGGGTCAAGGTCCGAGCGCCGCAGCCAGAGAGGAAAGACCATTGGGTTATTGACGCGTTCGACGATGGTCCTGGTGTCGACGACTTCAGGGTCGCTAAGGTATACGGTCTGACTGGTCTGGCATTGACTAGAGCGCTTCGATATGCGAAGGGCATCGGTGCTCGAAGATCCAGCGTCTGCACGGCGAGTTCGTCGATCAGTCGACAAATACCAGACGTGTGGTTGTCGCCCATTCTGCTTGCAAATATAGGCAGCCCGAGCTCCATCCGGCTCTCCGTCCTGACGTTCGCTGAACAAAAAGAGACCATCGGCGCTTCCAGACGTACAAGGAACAAAGTCACTGCTGCATCGGCTCCGCCCGTAGCGAAGGAGTTGACTCTGCTGACGGTATCCACACCGCTGGTCACTGAGCAAGCAGTCCAGGCAGGGCTGATGGCATCCACCAAACAACACTTCCAGTCCAAGCAGCGAGTTCTGCGCCAGGGTGACCTAATACCGATTGTATTCGATGCAGAAACTAGCAGAATACTAGCTCAAGCCCCTACGACTTTAGAGACCGATGCCCAGCTCCAAGATCTACTCTCGATGTCGTCCAAAAACTTCATCAGCAAGTCAGGTAGTTCAAGCATTGCATGGTTCCGAGCCCAGGCAATCATTGGCGCTGGTGCCGAGGATGATCTTAGACCTACCGACGTATGGGGCAGTACAGTGAGCATAGATCCCAGTAGCACACGTATGGTACAAGCTGGCAACGAGAGATGCAAGATCATGTCTTCAGAAAGCGGTTTTGAATTCTATCTTGGGGTAAATCCTCCTCCCAAGACATCAGCATCCCATGGTATCCCAGGTACAGCCACAAGTACAGCACCTAAAATCTATACATCGCCACTTCGAAGACGTCTGCGAGAGTTGGTAGCTGCAACAACAAGCCCAAGAGCCACTCACCTGGGCTTGGACCCAGTGGTCATTCTACTCCACTCGACACAAAGGAACATCGGCAAAGCTATCCTAGCCACCAGTGCAGTCTCCGATTTGGGCTGTCACACCTTCATCATCGACGCCTACGAACTTCTATCCGAAGGGGGTCCTGGTGGAGGCGACGTCAAGACCGAGGGCATCTTCCAAGCCCGTATCGAGCGCGCTCTCACCTGCGGTCCCCAATACACTGCCATTCTAATCCGACACATCGAAGCCCTGACCGCCAACCGTATCATCACCGCTCTCAAAACCGCAGTTTCCTCCACCCGCATTATCATAGCCACAACCACCGAAATTGACCAACTCCCCGACTCCCTCCGCAGTATCTTCACACACGAACTTGAAGTCTCCGCCCCTGACGAAACCGAGCGCCATGGCCTCCTCCATAACATTATCCTCTCCCGCGGCCTTGCCCTCTCACATGACGTATCGCTCTCCTCCATCGCCCTCAAATCCGCCGCCCTTGTAGCTGGCGACCTCGTCGACATCGTCGACCGCGCCGTCACCGCCCGCCTCACCCGCCTCGAATCCCTCCTCACCACCAACGCACCCCCCAACTCCACCCCCCTCCTACGCGACATCCTCCTCAGCACTCCCTCCGCCCACGCCCTCACCCCCGCCGACTTCTCCACCGCCCTCACCCACGCCCGCGCCTCCTTCGCCACCAGCATCGGCGCCCCAAAAATCCCCTCGGTAGCATGGAGCGACGTCGGCGGCCTCGCCACCGTCAAATCCGCCATCATGGAAACCATCCAGCTCCCCATCTCCCGCCCCGAGCTCTTCGCAAAAGGCATGAAAAAACGCAGCGGCATCCTCCTCTACGGCCCCCCCGGCACCGGCAAAACCCTCCTCGCCAAAGCCATCGCCACCGAATTCAGCCTCAACTTCTTCAGCATCAAAGGCCCCGAGCTGCTCAACATGTACATCGGCGAGTCGGAAGCCAACGTCCGCCGCGTCTTCCAGCGCGCGCGCGACGCCCGCCCCTGCGTCGTCTTCTTCGACGAGCTCGACAGCGTCGCGCCCAAGCGCGGCAACCAGGGCGACAGCGGGGGCGTCATGGACCGCATCGTCAGCCAGCTCCTCGCTGAGCTCGACGGCATGAGCGGTAGCGGCGAAGATGACGACGGCGGCGGTCGAGGCGGCGTCTTCGTCATCGGCGCCACTAACCGCCCGGACCTCCTGGACCAGGCTCTTCTGCGCCCAGGCCGCTTCGATAAGATGCTCTACCTTGGCATCCCGGACACCCACGAGAAACAGCTCACCATCCTGCAGGCGCTGACCCGGAAATTCGCGCTCCACCCGGAGTTGCAACTCTCCCGCGTCGCAGCCTCACTCCCGTTTACGTACACCGGCGCAGATCTATACGCGCTGGCCAGCGACGCGATGCTGAAAGCCATAACACAGCGCGCAGACGCCGTGGATACGAAGATCAAGACTGTACACGGGGGAAAGATCTCGACAGCGTATTTCTTCGATCATTCCGCGACCGAGGAGGATATCAGCGTCGTGGTCACAGAAGCGGATTTTGAGGCTGCGAGGAGGGGGCTGGTGGGGAGTGTGAGTGCCAAGGAACTGGCGCATTATGCGACAGTTAGGAGGGCGTTTGAGGGGCCGGAGATGGGAAAGAATGAGAGAAGGCTGGAGATGGGGAGGGACGATAGAAGAGCGGTGAATGCGAATGCGCGGCCAGAGTTGAAATCTGTGCCGACGGCTATCTGGGAGGGAAAGGGCGGTGCTGCTCGTGACGAGGGATCGGGACAGACGAAAGCTAAAGGCAAAGGTAAGGCAAAAGCAGACCACAACAACGACGGGAAACCGAGTTGGGAGAGCAGCGACGAGGAAGACGAGGCGTATCAAACGAGTCGGGATTTCCAATACACGCCTGAGCGGGGAGGGGGGTTTCGTGATGCGGACCTTGAGGATGAGGAGGGGTTGTATGACTAATTTGGTATGATGGACTGACCCAGGTTGGTTTGGTGCAACAGCAGTGTGAAAAGCGGGACTGGGTGGTATGTTTTGGATACTGTTCTGGAATCGGGGCATGATGCAGAAGCTTGTTTTTAAGGTGGACAATTCGTCTGCGATCTGCGGGTGTAGTGTATCTACATACCTGTGACATTGGCAAGGCTATACCTTTAGACTACCCGAGGCTTTCTTCTATCTCTGTGTCCCGTTTCGGCATCCTGGTAACGTCTCATGGTCAAGCACATCTGCACAACACCTAGACTTTGCCTTCAGAGGTGTTTTGTGGAGGACTTTTTGGGTATCCTACCTTGCATACCTAGGGAGACCATTTAAAGTATCGAGATCTATGCATGGCATAATCCCTAACGCTATACAAAGTCCTTCCTGGTCCATTTGTTATGGATGTGGAAGTTTCACTACTACTATTTCATATATATTTCCTGACTCAGTGGTATTCTTGCGTGGGAGTGTGCTGGTTGTGCTTTGAGAGTGATCGAAGAGTCTTTCGAGGATTGCATCAGCGAACGACCTTTCCTGAACTGTCACGGTGCGAGCCATGGGTGCTTTGACCATTGGGATGTTTAGAGGTAGCTGCTCGGTCGTTTATCAAGTCAGGTCGATGCGTGCAGGAGTGTTTTAAGAGGGGTCGAGGAAGAAAGTGGTGCGCCATCCCTCACCTCCAGCCCATGAGATGGAATCCATCCACGTTGGTAGGTCTCTGCACAATCTTCAAAAACGCACGACTCCGTCCATCCCAAGAGGCTACAACACCAATACACCGCATTCTCCAAAAAAGCATCACCAACTCCTCTGCCCATCCTCCACCCTAAACAGCCCATTCTTCCTCCTCTCCACCGCCCACTTCTCGCACCACCCCTTCATCCTCTCCCTACTCTTCGCACTCCCCACATTCACCGTCGGAATCACCCTCTCAATCCGCAACGCACAGCAAAACATCGTCAACTCCCTAAAGCTGCTATGCTCACTATACGGCACGCCAAAACAGCTCGCCTCACGCGTACTCCCCCTCTGCGGGACCAGATCCTTCATCGAGTGCCTCGACTTCCAGTTATCCGAGTAGAGCACCGTTTGCACGGACGGGGACTCCGTGAAGCGGCTGTTGGGGGGCCGGTAGTTCCAGCCCGAGGGGCGGAAGCCGACGATGCGCGAGAAGTGCGGCTTGTAGCCTGTGAGGTAGTCGGCGAGCGTTTCGGCGCGGATCTCCATTAGCATCTGCATGTGCACCTGGGCTTCGAGCGGGTCGGAGGTCATGAGCGAGGTGAGTTCGGGGTCTTCGAGCGCGGCCGCGATGCGTTGCTTTTGGGGCGGGGCGTAGATTTTGCTGTGCAGGGCTTTGGCGACGCCGACGCAGATGCGCTCTTTGCCGATGCTGTAGGTGCCGACGATGACGAGGAGGCGGCCGCGGCGCTTTTGAGTGGGCGGTGAGTCGGTGGTGGTGGTTGGGGGGGCTTCGTCTGGTTCTTCGACTTTGATGTCGGAGTCTTTGCGGACGAATTTCACCATTCCCGTGCCGGCTCGTTCGCGCTTCGTTTGTTCCCAGCTGTCGGTGGTATCGACGAAGTCTTTGCTGAGGCTGACGCACATGTCGGCGCAAGATTTGATGACGTCCTCTTGAGATGGGAAGGCATATTTGGGGGTTAGATAGGTGGTGTCCAGGTAGCAGACATCGAGCTTTTGCTGGGCGGTTTTCTTGCCTGTCACAGCATCGATAACGTCGGGCCGTAGAAGTGGATGCTGAACATGCGCCGTACAGGCTCGGAAATCTCCGCAATGCAAGACTCGCTGGAGCTTCGGATTCGACCCTTTGCCAACCACTTTCTCGTATAGATATAGTGAACTGCCTGGACAATGGTTGGCGGGAATCATCGTGACCTCGACGCCTCCTGTCTCCGGTACCTCCATCTTCTGGTCGAAATCTAAACCAAAAACCCACTTGGGATCGACTCGCAGTTGCTGCCTAACCAGATTCGCTGTGACATGACTACAGTATATCGGCCCGTGGCACCACGAGGACGTAAGACCAATGTAATGGTCGCTGTGGAAATGGCTGAGGAAGTAAGCTTTGCATCCTTCGACCGCACCGTATCTGAAAGCATCAACGCAAATAGAGAAGCCTGGTAGAATTTTGTAGAACGGGCAAGTCCGCTGGTACGCTGGTTTGCCTCTTGACGCAGTCTCGGTAGCAGCCGCAGTAGCCCATGCAGCATCCTCAGCGTGACCAGACATGAGCGTTGAAAAGGCCGAAGATGCCTTCCCGCCCGCTTGAGTCAAGCCGAATGGGTTCTCTTGACCCGGTCTTGCTACGGCCGCTCGTTGAAATCGCTTGTGCGATCCAACTCCGCTTTCCTTCTTGAGAGGCGGGCTTGGGTCGGCCTTGACCGGTTTGGGAAGTGGTGTAGGTTTGCCATCGAGACAGTCGTTGACGTGTTTCGAGGCTTCTTGATCTGTAATGCCCACTAGAGCCACTCCACACAGCGGGCATGCTGGAGCTTCTGGACTGTTTGCCTGATCGTCATTGCCCGCATCCTCTTGCTTAAAATCATTTTTCCCTCCCGGCTCGTCGTCTTCCTCAAGTCCCAATTCCAGCTCTGCTTGCTCTTGCATCCATCGCCGCTCCATATACTCCTCCCCTTCTTCGGGAAACTCATCGTCGGCAAAGTCCTCAATACCGTCAAAATCGTTGATCTCTCCATAGCTTGTAGTTTCGCGCTTGAGAGTGGGTGTTGGTGATACTCGGGCAGCACTCGCACTAGTCATGCGGTCTCTTTGCTCCAGCGTCTCCAATGGTAAAACAAGCTCTGCGGGAGAGTGAGGTTCCGCGGCCGTTGAACCTTTGGGCTCTGCTTCGACCGCGTCTGGCTCATAGCCCTCTAGATTCGATTCAGAAAAGAAGGGCGACTTGTTCAGTGTTCCATCTTCATTGTCAAGCTTCCGCCTTTTCACCGACCCATCAACCTCATTAAACCTCCCTTTGTCAGATTCATCTCCTTCCCTCTCGCTCGTAGGTGATTCAACATCCTTCGGCGGTGTCACCGTTTGCCCTTGCACCTTCACACTAGACCCCATCCCGAAGTCATCATCGTCCAAAAAGAGACTCTCTTCCTTCGAATTTCTTTCCCTTTCTTTGACCGCAGCCTTTTGGAAAAAGCTCAAAATAGTCCCGTTCCCCTTGTCCTTCGTCTTCCCACCTGCAGAACCCAGCATGCGTGTAGTCTTACTTCTGCCCAGCACAGGGGTACTCGGGAAAGCCATTACACGCGTAGACTTAGCAGCGTTCTTGGATAGTCTAAGGTAAGCGTTGTCTGAGGGTGGTGTAGGAGGGCGGCCAATGTCAGGGATCAGAGGCGGGTCCGAGGGAGAGGTACGGCGAGGATTGCGGAACATAAGGGCATCACATTATTTATAAGTGGATATTGTCGGAGTCGGTTCTGCAATCAATGGACATTGAAGTAACATAGGGGGAGTGGCGTTAAAGGATAGGATGCGATAAGATAAGATCACACCCGGACGCGAAGAAGGTCATGTGACCCATATTTATCAAAGTCGGACGTTCAAGACGATAGTGATGATCGCAATGAGATTGACTTCTATACTGAACACAGCATCTGGTTTCGCAAATTGGTGCTAAGAGTCAAGGCTCGCAGGGTACATTCCTATTGCGAATAGCTCTCCATGATACTTAGTTAAAAACAACAACAACCTCTTCAGGTGAGCCGTGCTAAGAGAATCCCGAAGGAAAGCCTAGAAAGTATCAGCAAGGTCATGGTCTTGATCAAGCACAGAGAGTCGCACTACCATAGGTCTCGACTCTGGCTAGCACCAGTGGGTGTTAAACTTCTTGGCTACTGTTCGAGAACCTTTCTTTGATGATCCGATGATACAAATGAAATTCTCAAACTTCTTGCTGCTTTGGCAATGACCCATCACTAGTCATTGAGCCCGTCGCCATATTGCAAGACGTTTCTCAAGAGTGCAAAGCAACCAATTATTCTTTAGCCAGCCTCAGTCTTAGCACCCTGCCAGCGCACAGGACAAGGATCTCTAGCTCTCACTCTCGCATCTAATTGGACGACAAAAGGTGTAGTTTTATGTGAATGTGTTGGCACTCTTCGAGTCGATAATAGACAGAACCTGGAGGAAACAAGAAATCGCTGCTAGCCAGTACAGCAGAGGGCCTAGTAACAGCAGTCGATGGCCGAATCAAATGTGAGGTATGGTGCCGCTCCGACCACTAAAAGACTGTTGGCCAAATTACGCTTGCCAACGTAGTCACTGTGTTGCCTCGGATGACTTGTTGAGAGCTTGTCGTAGATGCCACGTCCATTCATGAAGAAAAAGGAGCCCAACTCTCCTTTCCTTGCTGTCATGAGCTACTCCTATAGCCATCTCAAGCTGTCGAACGAACGGCGCAAAGGTCTCTTCCATCTTAGGATTACTATCGCTCATGATGATCTGGAAGTGATGTAGACTTTTCAAAGCCGCAATCATCTTCGGGATGCCGGTTTGCGCAATCAGGGCTTTCATCCAATTATCGCAAGTTTTCCCAAAGCAATCTAATCTAGATATACAGTGGAATTGCAGAGTGAGCCGCCGTAACGCGTTATCATTCTCCAAGTAAGCAAGTATATCCAGAATATGGCTTGGATTAAACTTGAGTGACGCCCTTTTTATCGTTATATCGAAATTCTGGACCATTTGGAGGCACTCATCTGGGAAGACACAAATATTACCCCGACTCAGATAGTCTCGATCGGGGTCTTCGAGCAGGAAAGAGAAGACCGCCTGTGTATACAGAAGGGAGATCGTCTCCTGTGAGACCTGACGACAGGTACGCAGAAGTGGGAAAAGGTCTAGCCAAGGATAATGCCGCGATGTAGAGGACCATACTTGGAAAATGGAGTTCGCTTGAGAACCGAGTGCCGTGTCGCCGTGCGCAGACTCCACTCTCGGTTGATGCTTGTGAATTGTCAAATACACACAGCACTTTCCGTCGCACAAATATCCATAAATCTGATACCGCACCTCGCGGGGTAGTGTCATGAACGATGCTGCCATGGCCGAGAAGTAGGCCGGAGCTAGGTGAGAAGAACCACTGGGTGCAGTAGTCGTGGGTGAAGAACAGACTCAAGTGGAGGGCACAGAGCAAGCCCAGGCTTCACAGGTAGTAGGCGTCCACTGCAATTCATCAGTCACTAGCAGTCAGTACACATGGCGCAGCAGACTGGATTTCGTACCTTTGTAGGTAGCAGACCTTCCCTGCCTTCCATCAATTATCAACACCAAATGACGTTGCAGACAGGTTTACGTACCTTGATAATGTGAAGCTCAATCGTAAGCGGTCATGTCTTAGCAGAGTGTTTTAGTAGGACAAGGCTGCTACGAGATCGAACAACACCTCGACGAACAATATCTGGGCGAGGTGTGACTCAAGGTAAGAGTCCCCAACAATGGCAGATGTCGTCGCAGGGAACGTGACGCAACTACACGGTCTCCAAGATAGATAAATCTTTAGACACTCATCGATGTCTTCTACAGTTGGCGTTGAGAGAAGTGAGGGGATGCTAGTATTATTGGGTGGAAGAGTTAGGGAACTTGTAGACAATTTGCGCAGCTTCGATTGAATCAGTGATACAATTAGCGCTTTCACAACGATTGTCGCCCCTTGGCCTTATTTTTAGATGCTCGACCCCAACTTCTGGCAAGATAATTTTGGTCAACTTTCGCATTTCGCTATTAAAACATATAAAATTAATTAATTATTACTCTAGACACTATGCGCTTTCTATAATTGCTTTGCTTGTAAGTTTTGATTATAGATTGCTAGAGCTATAGAAACTACGAAGTTCGTTAACATGTAAAAAGTTCAAGTCAATCTTTGTTTTTAAGATACGTGTTATGCTAATACTTTCGTAAGAAATATTAGAGAGAATTATGTTATTGAAGAGATTTGTAGACGTCTTTAGACAATGCAAGCAATTACTTGATAACAAGAATTGCAACTATAAACAATCTTATGTTTAATAAATTTTTATAGATAATTCAATAAATCAAAGTAACAATAAGTAAAGACTTAAAATAAGTTGAACACAATTTATAAAAAAGTTGTGTTCGAAATCTATATACTAATAAGATTTCTCTATGCTTAGAATGCTTAACATATTTAGAGTCTAAGTTTACTAAATCTTCTAAATATTTGCTTAGTATACTTAGTTGTCAAAATTATTAAATATGCTAAATCTATATATATTTATATTTTGTACTACGAAATTCTAGAAACTTCTTGTATTAATTTAGTTCTAAATAGAATCGTAACATTAATTTTTTTTTCAAGTGCTTTTGTCTCGAAAGCAAACTTTTTTTATATTATGTCTAAGATATTTGCAAGCACTATTCGTCGATTCAATGCTATTGCAAAAAGAGAACAAAAAAGTTGTCACATTAAGATGTGTTTTTGCAATTTTTATTTTAATCAAGATATTAAGTATTTAATTATTAAAAAAAATTCTCGTTGCATCGAATGTAAGCGCTTCAATTAAAAATATAATTTAATTTCTTCGAATAAAGAGATAAATAAGACGATAAACGTTGTAAAGAAGCTAAATAGCAAGATTCTTAAATTTCAAATAAGAGTTTGTTGTTTAAAAAAATAACGTAAACATTAGTTGCAAAAGTTAAAAACAATAAATAATATAAAAGCGCAAAATATTTTAAAGCTAATAACAAACAAATAAAAATAGAAGAAAGAACAAATTAATTTGTACGTTACTTTTACTTTTACTTTTAACGACAAGTTCTCTAATTTTAATTCTACTTTGTTCAAGATGTTTCTTCAAACTATAAAAGAACTTTTGTAAAACTTTCTTTTTAAACTAATCTTTACTAGAATTTCTAAATAAAACTATAACAATCGTTAAGATTCTTTTTTAGTTTTTACGTATTTTCTAAGATAAAGTATCTTTTTTACTTGATAATATAGTTTTGATTTTGCTTTTTTAAGATTTGCTTTACTTTATATTTGCTTTTTTTCTAAGCTTTGTAATAAAAAAATTTCTATATAGATATATTGAAATCGACTAGTTTTAATAATAAAATATAAAATATAAAATACTAAAAATACTTTGACATCTCTAGATAAATCGAGTTCGTAATTGATTAATCTTTTTGTTTTCTTAACAAAAAACAATTTAACTTTGACATAATTTAATTTTTTGCTTAATCTTCTTGTCTTAAGATTTTTTATAAAAAAAGATTTTTTATTTTTCTTCTTTAATTAAGATGTCGTTTTTCGTTTTTTATTCTAGTATTTGATCAATCTTTCTTGCATCTTTAAGATGTTATTGTATATCTTTTTTAATATTGTTACTCTTTTAATAATTAATTAAGCTAATAGATACTTTTGCTTTTTCTTGAAGAAATTAAGTTCTTTGTTATAATTAACGAAGAATAAAGTTATCTTAATAATATTCGAAATCTTCGCATTTAATGTTAATTAAATTATAAATAATAATAATACTTAATTGTTTTAAATACTATTAATATAATATCGCAAATATTATTTAAGACTTTAATTTGTTCTTTCTATTAAATTATTTGTAATCGAATAATAAATAGTAAATATACAAAGTTTTGTTTCTAACATTAATATAAATGTCTTTTAATAATTAGATATAAAGAGCTTGTCTCTATTTAGACTAGTCGCGTCGAGTCGAGTCATCAAGTTCGAGCTAGATTCTCGACTCGCCAAGACTTGATTTGAGTCAAAAATCTTGGCCCAAGTATTTAGGTCGAGTCAAAGAATAGATATGAAGTACTTAGCGTATAACTTGATTCAACTCGTCAAAACTCGAAAAATTTAAATTATTTTTAAAAAAGTGCATTAATTAATTTAATCAAGTTGATTAATTTAATTAATTTGTTTATAATATTATATAGTAATGCATTTAGATAATGCATTTGTACGTTATTTGTGCGTTATTATTTTTAAACTATTTTTAGTAATTCAAATAATGCGAATTTTTTTAAAAATAGAAAATCTTGGCATTTTGACGTCATTTTCGATTGCTTAACGAGTCGATCGAGTCAAGTTAAGAGATCGTTAATTCAAGGTCGATTCCAAGTCGAGTTAAGAGATTAATACTCGAGTTAAAATGTTAGTATTGAAACTCAACTTGACAATTAGTCTATCTATTAGCACGCGACTCGTAATAAGATTCTTCGAAGCTCTTTCTTAAAATTGTTGAAGTTCGTAAATATTACATAAGAATTTTTGTTATAATTCTTCAAATATTTGCGTAAATTTAACTTAAGTCAATATTAAATTCTTTCTCTAAGAAATGTTAATACAAAAATTGTCTTCTAATTTGCTAAAACAAAATAGAAGATAAAATAAATATTTATTTGCATAAATTAATTCTTTAGATTAATTCGATCTTTATAATAGACGTTAGATTTATTAATTCTTATTTTGTTGTCTTTAATAAATATTAATTAACATAATATTGATAAGTTAATACTTAAAATAGAGACGTATTAATCTAATATAAATATTCTTAAAGTATTCAAAGTATTATGTTAATACTTTTGTAAAAAGTATTAGAGAAAATTATATTATTAGAGAGATTTATAAACATCTTTAGACAATATAAGCAATTACTTAATAACAAAAGTTGCAACTATAAATAGTCTTATATTTAATAAATTTTTACAAATAATTTAATATATTAAAGTAATAATAAATAAAGACTTAAGCTAAGTTAAATACAATTTATAAAAAAAAATTGTTCGAAAATCTATATATTAAAAAAATTCTTTTTGTTTGTTTAGTTTGTTGTCGAATATATTAAGTATTATTTACTTAATTTGTTGTTAAGTATATTAAGTATTGCGTACTTAGTTTGTTGTTAAGTATATTAAATATTGTTTGCTTAACTTGTTGTCAAATATATTAAATATTGTTCGCTTAACTTGTTGTTAAATATATCAAGTATTGTTCGTCTATTAAGTTGTTAAACATGTAGATAGTTGTGCTTTGTGCTATATATTGCGTCGTAGACTATATATTACGTTGTTTTGAACTAAGATTGTAACACATTTTGCTAGAAGTTAGAATTAAGAATCTAAAGATAAGATTAAAAGACAACAACTATTGTAAAAGCGCTAAAAGCGCTTTTGCGAGAACTAGTACTAGCGTAATATCGAAGCAACTTTCGACTATTATACGCTTGATAATTTGAGAAAACTAGATTTCTTTGTTAACGTTCGTCTAGCTTCTATAGCAAAAATATTAAAATTTTAAGATATCTTAAGTTTATCTATAGACTACAATCTATATATACGTTATACGTTATTGCAAAAGTCATTAAGATAATTGTATTACTTATAGAACTTACTTTGCGCTTTCTATAAATATAATAATTTCAAAATCGAATTATATTTAATATAGAAGTATTGTACTTAAAGAAATATTTAATTAAATTATTATTAATTAAATTATTATCAATTAAATTATTATTAATTAAATTATTATCAATTAAATTATTATTAATTAAATTATTATTAATTAAATTATTATTATATAAAATATTATTAATTAAATTACTTTTAATTAAATTAGTGTTACATTAATTAAAATAATAACTTAATAATTAAATATTACTTGTTCGAACAAGTTATAATCTTATCTTTAACTACAATTTAACTTAGTAATTTATTAATTAAAATATTGTTACAATTAAAGTTGCGCAATCTATCTATTCTTGAATAATGTATACATTGCGTACGAACAAAAAAACGCTTTCACGACTTACTCTTTCTAGCAAATCCCTAGATTAAACTAGATGCTTTTTGTTGAAGCGTCAATCTACATTAAGTTGTTCGCGTAAGAGGTATAAACAATTACTTAATCATTTGTTTCGCATTGATTTGTACAACAAGTAAAATAGCATCGCTTGTATCAATTAGATAAATCGCGACTCTTCTACAATATATTTGGTCTTTAACATTGTGTTTGTATCGATATAAATGATATTTGATTATATTTTCTATTACTATATAGGTGTTGCTAGTATGGTTATTTTAGCGAACAAAGTCGCAATGGATCAAATGTGCTTTCAATGCTCCGTTCTATGTGTCAACTGATTTCTTTCCCGAGTGAGATCCCCTCTCAAGACCCTCCCATTGTAGAGCGAGCTTTATGTATCCAACCCTAACTCCCTGGTAAGCTCTCCTCGGTAGAATTGCGAGGCTTGAGTGCGAATATGTTAAGCTCTGGAAGAAGCACCTAACCGCTCGAGTAGCATAATGTCAATGGCATTATGAGCGGAAAAGTTAAGACCTCGTAGTCAGACGATAATATGCTTGGTCCAAAGACGTGGGGTACGAAGAGAATCTCCCACGCCGTACGTCTTTGCGTCGCCGTGACCGAATGTTCATCAGTAGGATAGACTGATATAGTGCCGCGGCCATGGTGCATTCAGCTTGAAAGGTACGCATGAAGTCTTCAAGTAGGTCGATGCGATTGAACAGACGGAAATTTCCCGTGCTTTCATTCCCCGGTAGTAGCGTTCGCCTCAGTACAGCCCAGCCTCCTCCATCTTGATCGCCGTGCCCGTATGCACGATAGCGGTTAACAAAGGTCGATGGAGACTCGTACGTGATTCACAGTTGGTCGACACCTATCAAGAACATAAGCAATTGCAAGGCACACCGTAGCTTCAAGTACTCACCGAGACCACGGAACAAGGTAGAAATCGGACAGAAACCATCCATCTTGCACCAGCGATGCCAGACCCACTTTCTGTACAGTTGAATCTGCCGCCTTCTTCTTTGCTTTCGTTTTGAAGGTGACTTGAAGAGTTCCTTACCCTTACACAGCAATGTTCCCGACTTTTTGCTGGCGATGGTGCGTCAGTGTCTGGGGAGGGTGGAGACGCAAGGGCTTCGGTATAATCGGTGATGCTACACCTCCTCGTCTACGTCGCTTGCGGGCTCCTAATTCTAGCTCTGCCTTTTCGAAGCCGTCATCTTCGGTCTCCCTCCTTCTTATGCGCGTACCAGGGCAACAGTCCAAGTATTGGGTTGCACATCCGGGGGACATCTAGAGCTGAAAGTGGGATTTCTTAGCCCGGGATTGACCCGTCATCTCGAGAGATTGCTCTAGGAGGCTTTCCAGGGAGTAAAAGATTCTTGATCGGCCGAGAGATGGGCATTCACTTTTCTCTGTTAATCGAATTGTGGAAGGGGCTTGGGTGAAAGGGACTTACCAACCGCTCCATTTGCGGCTGGGCTGTTACGCCAAGTGATAGTCCTGCGTCGTCAGATAGTCAAGCTGGTAGGATCTGCCAAGTGGTGGAATGTTGTATAATATTTATAAGTTATATAATATATATAAGACCCAGATTACTTACTTAAATTGGAATCGAGACTCCAAAGCAAGCAATTGTTGAGATTGATCTTAAGAGCATTCAGTACTCGAGAGTGAAGAGCTTTTCATATAAAATATAACGGGCGCCTCTTGTAGAGGGTCACACTGTTCTATGCGAAGAGGTGGATCCTCGAGGTAGTTAACTAGCGTGGTAAGTCTACTCCTCGGAAGTAAATAACAAAGAAGCGATGCCACGAAGCCCCATGCTTAGATCAAAGATGTAACGAAAGCTAAGGGAATCTGGTGTAAAGAGTCTGAACTTGTTGGTGATCAGATAAAGATTTGTCGGAAGCGAATGGTGCTGTAATTTGCAACGTGCAGAGAGAATTCTAATTGGATATGAGTAGGTTCCAGGTCGGTCCGGGTAGCTGTTTAGCAAATATCACTGCCTGTGAATTATCAGTTGACAGGACTCGTGAATAATGAGTTGAAGAACGGGCCGGGTAGCTGTGCATCTGGGACTTGGCTAGAATCCATTTTAGAACCGTAACAGAAGCAACAACTAGCGGGAGTGAAGCGAGGATGCAGTGTATGGCTGATTACGTGATAAAAGTGGACGGGGCGTGAATCTATCCCACAAATTCACGAACGTGCTTCCTCTAGCAGCGTTATAATACAACTTATAAGTAAACGAGATAGTCTACTACCTCTAGTAAAATGAATCCAAGGCTTATGTAGAAACCGTCATGTCGTGCATAGTCACCCGGGTAATGGGCATAACCATCTACTTTACTCAACCAGCCCCTTCCCACCAGCCTGTACAACAAGTACGCTAGCATCGATCTTGCCAATCAGTCCTGCCGCAAACCCTCCAAGGGTAAGTCTAATCTCCGGCATTGCGTTTGCATCAATGTCAAACGGTCCTCTGCCATGGTTCCTCCCAACAATGCATATGTTGCTGGCCTTGTTGGCTGACTGAGTAAATTCGGTCCGCGCATACTCAGGTACGTCCGGACATCGGATAGAGTCATTGACGTCAAAGTAGACTCGGTCCTTGAGATCCTCCACGAGGGAATCTCTCATGGACACGAAGAACGCTTGTTCCTGATCGTTGATTGCCTGAGTGACGGGCGAAGTGACCACGTTGATGCCATCTTTGGTGCCGTGAGACTCCGAGGGCAGGGCTGCAGAAGAGATGCCATCGTTAGCGACAGGCGATTGAACATAGAGAATGGTAGCGGTGACATTGGGATTGCGAGCCAAGCGTAGGATAAATGTTAAGGCGAAGTGGTCGTCGGGGCCGCCAACAAATGGGAAGAAGATGTGATGAGCGCGGTTTACGAAAGGGATCGTGGCATGGTGCTGGTCGCTCCGGACGCTGTAGTCAGTGTCGGCGCGCCTTAATGTTCTCGGATGCTCTTGATCTCTAAAGTGGCGGTCGACAAGCATAGCCGCGTGACACGGCGCATGTGCAAGAAATTGCCGCACGAAGTGATTCTGGGAAGCGTTGCTGAACGATTCTGATGTTGTATCAAGGAAATCGGAATGAGCTGCCTCACCGATGGCGCCCGTCTCGCTCCAAGGAAGCAGAACCAAATCCGAGCCTCGACTGATCGCGCTGCTGTTGAGAGTCTTGGCGTAGTCGTCTTCAGTAACGATTTGAACCTCGCCAGAAACGGACATGTTGTTCAGCTGCCCAAATGTACGGAAAGTATTGACAACAGGATCCTTTGCAGAGTAGTCTTCGACCTCAGAATCCTTCATTACCGACGACAAACGATCGGTGAGCTCGAACATACGCAGACCGTGAGCCTTCAGAGGCTTTGGGAGCAATGGTGTTTCTTCAATGGTGTCCTGCTTTCGCGGATGACATTTCTCTGTGATACCGCCCGCTTGCTCGCCGCTGAGCAGAGATAGGAAGTTGAAGAGACTGGGTATACTATCCAGACGCAAATATACCAGTAGTCTCTGAATATCGGCAAGCTCGCGCTTCTCCTCCGGGTCGTCCTCTTGGAGTTCTTCGGGAACCAAGCGTTTACCATCCCAGTCAATCTCGCCTCGCTTCCAGGCAGCTAGCTTTTTCTGATACCATGGCGGATACAGCGCACTTGTCAGTGGTGTAGTCGCGAAAGTTGTCACCAAAGCCATAACAACGAAGATAGTGAAAGTACGCTGACTGAGAATCTTCGCTTGAAGACCGATATTGAGAACAATCAGCTCAACGAGGCCTTTACAGCTCATCAGTACACCGACGGTCAAACTTTCCCGCCAGACAAGCTTGCAGAGCCGTGCAGCGATGGTGCCACCTATGACTTTACCAGCAAAAGCCACACTGATGACGCCGATCACGTATGCCCATGTAATCCCGCTGTTGAGTAGGCCAATGTTGGTACTCAAGCCCGATAAAGCGAAGTAAAGGGGCAAGAAGAATACAGTAACAAGATCCTCGATCTTTTCGGTAAGCTTGATCGCAAACCCACCATCATGGGGGCATATCAAACCGATCAAGAAAGCGCCGAAGATGGGATGTATGCCAATTATACCGGTGAAGAATGCCGAAGCAAGGGTCATCAATACTGTGAGTGCGACAACCGACTGCGTTGGCCCATTTTGGATGCTTCCAGTACGCCTCAGGATCCACAGAAAGGAAGGTCGAATGGCGTATACGAGGAACAGCACATAGCCGACTGCCACAAGCAGGACGTACAGAGCTGTTAAACCAGAGCCGGCATTGACGAGGGCTACGCACAGAGCCAGGAGCACCCACCCCGTCACATCGTTGCCAACCCCAGCTGCGAGCACAATCACACGCACTTGGCTCTGTAGCAATTTGAGCTCCGTGAGTATCCTGCAAAGGACTGGGAAAGCCGTGATCGCCATAGCCACACCCACGAAGAGCATATATGTCCCAAAGCTGATTGGCTGCAATCCAGAATCCAATCTGAATTGATGGTATTAAGCCATATGCGATCGCACAACCCAAGCCGAACGGTAAAGCCATGCCAGCTGCTCCTACGCTGAGCGCAATCTTCCAACTTGAGCCCATAATCCGTAAATCGACCTCGAGGCCGACGAGAAACAGGAAGAGCACCAGTCCAATATTGGCAGCGAGGGAGAGTGTAGGCATCGAGTCTTTGGGAAAGATAGCATTGGTGAAGCCTGGTATACGACCAAATACCGAGGGGCCGAGAAGTATACCGCCGATGATTTCGGCGATGACGCGCGGTTGGCGTATCTTAGAGAGAGGGTAATGGAGCAAGCGGCAGAAGACGATGATAATGCCTGCCTATCTCAAGTATTAGTGTGGTCGCCTGCCGAATTACTCCGGGGATTATACCTGGATAATGAATATGATAATGGGGTTCTTGGAGTCATATTTGCTGGGGTTGGCGCCCTCGAGAATGCCTCCTTGCTTTGCTGCTCGTGAGGCGGCGGTGGCAGCAGCAGCAGCTTTGGCGGTCACAGTCGCAGTGACCGTCGAGAGTATTGTACTTGCCATTCGGTAAGGCTATGTGAGGGGAAGTTTCTCGAATCTCTGGGTTGCCCACAGGGTCAGAGATATATCGGGAAAGGCAGCTTGGGCGGGTACGGCAAGCCTCTGCAGCGACGTAGGAGTCGGGAATCTGTTCGACCTTATCTTATCCTATCTTCTCAAGGCGAAGCTGTAATACGGCCAAGGGTAGCGTGTGAATGCAAGTGACTGCAGAAGGCGTGCTCAGTAGCCTGCCGCGGTCAGCGGTCAAGGTAAGCCAGCGGCAAGCGTGCCTTCAAGGCACTAAAGCCTCTCGAGAATGAACAAAGCATGTCCGCTTCCTTGGCTGATGCATGGCGGAACAGGCGTTCGAGTACTTCAGGCGGTCACTGATGGTGTGAAGGATGCTGCTTGCAGCGTTCTAGCCTCACCCCAAACAAGAGGCGGCCACCCCACCACAAAGCTCTCACCCATCCCACCCCACAACTTGCGAGACATGGTGGAGCTCATTGATGGCCCAAAACAGCCATATCCTGAACGTTGGCAGGCAGGCCGACCCTTTCCCTATATCATCAACTTGGACCTACTTTGCTAGCAATACTCGGGCTTTGGCGGGATGCATGGTGAACTTCATCATATCTTAGCCAGGCCTTCCGACGACACTTCGGGTGTTGTTCCATCTTGAGACCAATTTACTTGATGTAATCGAAGTAGGCTTATCATGGCACATGAATGTCTTCCAAGTGCGCCCAATCAATCGATCAGAGGATGATTGGAATGGCGTGAACGGCGAAGCGAAGGATCACATGGGTGGTCGCACCGCATGATCGCAGTTGTCGAAATATAACTGGATTACGGAGCTTGCTTTAGATCTCTTGGCGAAGGATGATCGGCTTGAGTGATCCTTTAGATTCCCGTCACGGTCAATTGAATTCCAGGTACTTGGATGAACTTCTGCAAGACCTAAGCACCGCCAAACGCCGTATTGACATCAATGGATTCTACCCTGACAGAACCCTTCTCTGCTTTTTTAGGATCTCTTCATGATATCGGTTATATCCTCAAACGTCTTGCCGCTTTGGCAAACGGGTCTTCACTGGTTGATCGAAGACTTCGCGAACTACATGCATGTATAACACTGCGGATAAGTCTACCTCTAGTCAGCGCCCTACCCGCGCATGAGAGCATCGCGCTCCTTTCGATAGGGTTCTCGTAATGTGTACAAGTCGATGTGGATGGGATCTGCCCCTAGGCCTATTAAGTCCCTCGTCGATCCATCAAGTCCTATTAGTAGCAGACGTGGTGCACCAGGCAAACCCACTTGGCACCTAAGTGTAGCATAGACCCATCGGTATATTGCCCTTTCTATCCTTCCACAGCGTCGCTAGACTTGGCCTTCTTGACCGACTTCCACTCCATGCCCATGGCCCCCAACGCAGACAAGCAAGAGGGACCCAAAGGAGACGCTTCGATAGGCTACAATTCGGGGAGGTACTGATTGTGAGTTTAGCGCAAGTCATAATTGATGTGGCAGGAGTTTAACCAACCGGTTGCATTGTCTCCTAACCTCCACTGCACTGCGGTGAAAGCCACAATAGAGACAGCGAAGACGACTAACAGCGCGATGACTTTGCCGCTGTTCCAAGGATATATTGTGCCACCCCACTGCAGGGCCAAGAGGAGGCAGATGACGGAAGGCACGAAAAGGACTATACCGATCGGATCGAACTGCAAGACACGCTGTCGCAGTCCAGTCGACGGTTGTGCGTCCCGAGCTGGCGCCTTGAAGAAGATGAGATTGGCCGCAGCAACGACAACACCCACTGTATCACAAGCCAGTCAGTCTAACCGTCGTCTCCGAAAGATCAGACACGTCAATGCATGCTTTTGTGTCTTTGGATGGCTCCTGGATTGGGTATGAGACTCACAAGGTAGGTTGATATAGAAGCATAGCCGCCAAGTAACATGATCTGTGAACGCTCCACCCAGCAGAGGTCCAATGACACTGGCTATACCATATGTTGCTGTGATGAGACTCGTGTAGATGGATCTTTGCTCGAGTGGAACAGTGTAGGCGCAGATGATTTGCGCTCCTGAGAAGATACCTCCGGCGCCCAGTCCGGCGACCGCTCTTCCTACGATCAGAGCTATCGAGTTTGGCGCCGCTCCACATATAAGCGAACCGAGTTCGAATATAGCGAGCGCAGTCAAGAAGACCCATTTGACACTAAATTGGCTGTAGAGCTTGCCAAAGGGCAGTTGGAAGGCGCAAGTGGTGAGTAGGTAGGCCGAACCATACCAGCCGACATCGTTGAGGGCTTTGAATTGATCAGTAATGCGTGGAATCGCAGTGGCAATGATGGTATTGTCGAGTGCGACGCAAAGGACGGCTAGGCAGGAGGCCAGGTTAATAGCTAGGAGCTTCGAGGTGCTAAGGGACTGCTGCGTCTGCTCCAGCTTCATGGACTCCACTCGGGGGACGTTATCCACTCTGTCATCCTTTTGATAAGTCTGAGCGTCAGCCACTTCAGCTGCTGTTGGGCCATCGTCGGAATCCTTCGTGTCTTGCATGTCTTGCATAACTGATGCTCTTGATGGTTGACCGGCGGCACTTGTCAGTGTCAGCCTGCGTTCCTAGATTGAACACCGGATCAGTCTTCGCATTGCGGTGGCGGTCAGGGAGTTTGGGGGAGTCGTAATGAAGAACGCTGCAATTGTCATTGTTTTAGGATACATGGAAGTCGCTTGTCGTCTTCCTGCGTCCTCGGCCTATGAAGCTCGAAAGAGCAAACCGCATCGAATATTCTTCCGTTCCACAGTACGTACCAAGGCTACCTCCGTGTTTCTAGGTTCGGTGGGTTTTCTGTTAGTCCGACCTCTTGATATCAAAGACCACGGAGAAAGAATTCGTAAGTTCTTGTACGCCAGAACAAGCCAGCAGATAAATACTCAACAAGCCCTCCCATGCGAATTTTTGATGAAATATTCGTATGCCAAACCCGGAACGCGGTTCAAGGCGAAGTTGTCTGCTCTTGAGATGCCTGTGTCGACACCATGAATATATCTCAGCAAGAATGCGCTAGACCAATTTGAGATGTCCATCATGAATCATGCTCCTCTTTTGGTCGTTACCCCTAGAGACATGACAGTTCACGCGAATTTCTTGCTCCCCTATGCAAGGGAGCGTTGGCCGAGCTGCATCCAACTCAGCCATGGGAGGAACTCTTGGCTTATTGCATCCTCCGACGGTGTCAATCGTTATATTTGACGTTTTGCCGAATTGGCAATGGGTCATCACTGGTTGTTCGCGCATCGCTACTGCATCAATACCATTAAAGAGATTACAAAGTAATCGACCCATGTGTAGCGAACCCCAGAGACTAGTCCCCTCCTAGCGCACGTGATAGGAAAACCCATGGCTGAAACGTTCGGATGTTGAAAGAAAAGATGAAAGATTGAGAATGTTTGTGATGGCCGCACCATGTGTTTGTCCGGTGCAAAAACATAGCAATCAGAAATGCTGACGCAGTTCCTACCCTGGTAACCTTTGCCGTAATCCCTCGACCTCACCTTCCAACCTAGCGACTTGAATCTTCAAGGCATCCCTCTCGCTCCGAGTCGCCTCCAATTCAGCCGCAAGATTTTGTGTTTCGTCTGTGCGTCTCTGGCGATAACGGCGAGCCGCGCGAGTGTTCAGATCGCGTTGTCGTGTGCGAGACTCGGTGCTCTTTGAGGCTATATCGGTGATGGGGCGGGAGGTGGTTCTGACAGGAAGTGACCTCTTGGCTTTGGAGTCAGGAAAGGGATTAGATGGAGTGTAGACTAGAGAGATAACGTAAGCGGAAGCATTCGCGGATCAATTGAATTTCACAAAATACCTTGAAAAGCGACGTTCACCCCATGACTCTCGGGAGTATTTGTCGTGCCAGAATGGATTGGAGACGCTTCGACAAAACTTTCCATGTCGCCAGCTGCATCATGTCTAGATTCGCCGAAACGTCCTGAGCGATAAGGGTAGGCTTCTGAGGGATTGCGTGGGAAAGCTATAGGGCCGTGATTGGCAGGGTCAACATCTGTAAAGGTGTTTCCAGGCGGGAGCGTCCAATAGTCGTGTACTGCTCCACTCTCGTCGAATGGCGCAGGTTCTCCATAAGGATCCTGGGCGCTGTAAAAATAGGGTAGACCGAACGTATGGGATGGCTCTGCTTCCAAAAATGACGGATACGACAAGTTCCCAGCTTCAATAGGTGCTGACGCTTCACAAGCTGACAAAACATAGTCGAGTCTGGGAGATGCAGAGGAACAGCTACCAAGGGGGCTTGAGGGGGACCTTGGGTTGCTGTGGTTGGTAGAAGAAGTCCCGCAATTGGTTGATACGTGCCCCAGTTCGGATGGTGGCGACGGGCATGACTGTATGGTCGTCCCGGGCTTGTAAGCCCGTGTTAATTTGGCCGCAGGGGCTACTTAGGTCCTCCTCGGTGGATGTTCACCAGAGAAAATTTTACGAGCAGCTATGAATCACGTCGTTGGTTGGGTGAGGTTGGGCGAAAGACAACGTGGATTTAAAGTCCGGGTTTAATGACGCTGTCCCGTAGGGCTGATACGACAGCTCATCTAACCCATCAAACTACACTACCTACTCGTCGGCGTCTTCAATACTCACCATTGGCCGACTGCTGACCCGTTTGTCCATCGAGCCTTCACCGCCCATTGTATAGGTTCGTTACAACAGCGCCTGGCACTTCCGCGACCCTAGGTAGCGGTTGTCCCAAGTACGCATGTGCTATCGAGGAATACGGCGAAGCAGGGCTTTGCCGCATCATGTCTAACCTGAGCAACAAATTGGAGGCTGTGTTGGTTTTCTGAACCATCAATATTAGCAACAGCATTCTCCACAAATTCCCTTGTCACATCCAAGCCGGACCCGATGGCTTCCGACTCTGGGAAGAGCGAGACAGACGCCTACCGCGAAATTGCCGTGCGTGGCGACTCTGACTCTGACGCCGACGGCCTGGACCTTCACGCTCCAACGAATAATGACCGCGGGATTTTGGAGGACGAAGAACAAGAAGAGAAGCTACTGTTGAAAGAATTTGACAATGGCCGTACAGGCGAACTAGCTGAGCGAGGCCTTATAGACATGGGCAGAAGGGAGCGAAGAAGGAATCATCGACGCCAGCGGAGGAGCAAAAAGCGCAAAGCGAAAAGCAGCATGGACGAGGAGGGCAAGCTTATGTACGAGATGGAAGAGGGCGGATCAAAGGACGATGCGAGCTCCCAGTCTTCGTCACGCTCGCTCGACCTTGATAGACCAAAGCAACAGCCAGGTGCCTCCACTAAGGTATGCAGCCTTACCATTGATTCTGCGATAGCGACTGACGGTCGCTGCTCAGCGTCGACGACGAGCTCGCAACATCAGTATTGCAGTAATCATAACGATATCGTTCGTCCTGCTTGCTTTTGGGTCGTACAAAAACTCTCGCAACGTGTATCGAAGGCCCCCTTTACTCAAAGTCTCCAACGGAACATCGACGTTTGCACCCACGACCATCCTCATATCTCTTGACGGTTTCCGTGCAGACTTTCTCCACCGTAAACTTACTCCTATATTGAATGCATTTGTCGCTGAAGGTGTCTCACCAAGGTATATGCTACCTAGCTTTCCGAGCGTTACTTTCCCAAACCATTATACACTTGTCACTGGTCTATATCCTGAGAGTCATGGAGTCGTCGGCAATAGTTTCTGGGATGCTAGTCTCGGCGAGGAGTTCTTCTACACCGATCCGGCAAGAAGTATGCAGCCCAAATGGTGGAGCGGAGGAGAGCCACTCTGGGTCACGGCGGAAAGGCAGAATGTCAAGACTGCGATCCATATGTGGCCAGGAAGTGAAGCTCACATTCAGCTAGAGCCCAGCTATCTCGATAAGTTCAATGGCTCGGAGCTTTTGTCACGGAAAGTTGATCGAATTCTCCAATTCTTGGACATGCCTGGGCCCGAAGATGTGGAAATTGAGGAAGCGCAGACGCGGCCTCAGCTCATTGCTGCCTACGTTCCGAACGTAGATTCCGATGGTCACAAGTATGGACCGAATAGTACCGAAATCCGTGAAACGATATCAAAGGCGGATGACATGCTCCACCAGCTCTTCGTTGGTATCGATGAGCGCAACCTCTCTCACATTGTCAACATCGTCGTCGTAAGTGACCATGGGATGGCGACCACCTCTATCGAGCGGTTGGTACAGCTGGACGATCTTATTGATCTTGATCTGATCGAGCACATTGACGGATGGCCATTATATGGACTTCGGCCTAAGCATCCGAAGGACCTTCGTCAATTATATGACACTCTAAAAGCGGAGTCTTTGACCAATACTAATTTCGAGGTATATCTGAGGGACGAGGATATGCCTGAGCGGTACCACTTCTCAAAGAACGACCGCATCGCTCCGCTCTGGGTTATACCCAAGACTGGGTGGGCCATTGTCCACAAAGAGGACTTTAATATTAAGGAAGCGAAGGCCAAGGGGACCGCCTACAATCCTAAAGGGCTTCATGGTTATGATCATGAACATCCACTGATGCGAGCCATCTTTGTCGCTCGGGGTCCTGCGTTCCCTCATAGGCCAAACAGCCGACTCGAGACATTCCAGAATCTAGAAGTCTACAATATCATCTGTGACTCGCTAGGAATCGAACCAAACCCAAACAATGGCACTCTTCGTTTGCCACTGAAACCGGTTGGCCTTCATTCCAACAACGAACCTGCTTCTCCAGATGACATAACAGTAGATTCGCCTCCTAAAGCAGAAGTGTCACCAGCGGCCGAGGCCGACAATGACACTATCGTGCTGCATGAAACACCAGCTACTACAGAGCCTGCCACCAGCGCCAAAGAAATCGAAGAGGAGGGCAAAGGCAAAGGTAGCAGCTTCTACGAAAAATGGAAGCAGATGATTGCCAAGGTCAAGGCTGCCATGGCGGATCTGATGGCCAAATTCCACAGTGAAACATCTTCCCGTGAATCACACTCCACTGATACACCAAATGTGACGCAAGAGACTGCTTGACGCTCAGATATTCGGAGATCTTCTAATTCATCTACCAAATTCTGGAGAGTACTCCCTGGGCTTAGAGTCATCTTTATGGCTTAGTACAGGCTGCGCGCGTTCATCGATCGAGTGCCGACACCATAGCTCTTGCGAAGCCGTTTCGAGTGCTGAATCTTTCTGATAGATTACCATAACGCGTCACTTCTCTCTCCTATATTGTCCGACTCGCAAAACATCGTCCAGTTACCAGTATAATAGATCAAACGCATCCTTCTCACAGGACTGAAATCATGGCGCTTTCCTCGTGCATACTCCCTTCGGAGATACGAAACGAGATATATGGCTACCTCTGGTGCGACGTCAAGGTTCAAATCGACGTCAGCCACATGCCCGAGGATGCCGATCTCAACTATGGTCCTGCAACTGTCGACGACGATAAGACCAAGCAGCCGCTCCCATGCTTAGATTCCGGGAGAACGGAACAGCATCCTGTCGACAAGCGTCCACTGATATTCATGCAGAAACAGCATTCACGGCAATTCGTGCATACTGCAATCCTAAGAACCTGCCGACAGATCTACAGCGAAGCGATACCTTTCTTGTACGAGAGTATCTGCCTTTCCTACAGCCCTAGGCACTGCTTGTCCGCCACGGAACAGCACGGCCGAGGATTCAGATTTCCAGTCCGACATCTTCCCCTGATAGAGCACCTTCGCTTGGCCTTCAATCGAAAGGCTAAGCACCTCGACCTGCACATGGTCATCAAAGTGATACACAACTTTTCTATGCCGCATTGCTCCCTAAAGCGGCTCGACCTTGGGTTCAACTCCAGTCCAGAATCAGAAAACTCCCGCCAGGAACCGGGTCTGACAGCACCGTTTCACAACACGACAACACACGCTGAATCTTGGGTTCCGTGGACTTGTACCATTGGCACCGTGAATGGAGAAATACACATGGAGCTCTCCGACAAAGTCGATTCTGTCAGGACGTCGGTCTCCTCGCTCGCTCGATTCTCGTCGTAAAAGGCTGGAGGTGCGATGCACTGATTTGGGAACAAGGACGAGAGTGGAACTTTGATTCGGGTGCTTCAACGCTTTACTGGGGCTGGTCGTTACAGGCAGCCGCAATACATAAACCCATTTCAACTAGCGCTTCGATTCCGCAGGTCGATCGGTCGACACCAGCCCGAGCCGACGATGACTCCGCTTCATCTTAGTTGAATCGACTGCATGATGAAAGTCAGAACGAGCATGCTCACGGTGTTTTATCTTAACAATGATAATGTGCACTTGATCCTGCTTAGTGCAATGTTGGGTACCCCTTGCTGAAAGAACCTGCCCCTCTCCGATAGCAGGAGAACGCCATGCAGAGCAGGAATCGTCATCTATTTGTGACGGACCTGTTACAGTCGCGAGTACTACTGATGAATGGGTTTCCTTCATATCATTTGTATGCTTTGTTGGCTAGAAAGAGCCTGGCGAAAGACTCAAGTATGAAGTTTGATCTTTGCCGCGAGCACAGAGTGATTCCCTTTGGAAAAAACCGGCATTGTGCGTATCAGGGGTGGTCGCCTAGACAATATTGACAATTTTCCAATTTTTCTTGCAGTAGATGCTTGATTCTACGCCTGCAGATATGCAGTCCCACGTTTTGCGAGACTTACCAGCAAATGCTCACACGCTTATCTAGCAAGCAAACTTCTTCATCAGCAGCGAGCAAGGACACTACAAAGGTCCAACCTCTAAAGACGCCTACTACCTAAAGAGATAGTGCCATTCTCCTTCCTTCCCCAAGCAAATCTCGACTACCCCTAAAATCCGCGGCCCCTCACCATCTCCCCTACCGTCGCCTCTGCTTCGAAACGCATTTAGTCATAGACCTTCATCCCAAAACCTTGCAACAATCTCCCCACGACTCTGGAGTCTTCCACTGCACTACAAATCCTCCCAACATCCTCACTCATCCAACCCAAAAACGGCAGCATCTCTGGCAGCTCTGCATCCGTCCAAAGAGTCTGCATGCTGAACCCGAGTCTCTCCCCATATACATCCCCTACCGACCTATGAATCTCTGTCATATCGATGTAGACCTCGCTGAGGATGTTTTCGAGAGCCGAGGCCTCGGATATCCATTCTTCGAGTACCAATATGGCTTGCGTCATCGTACGGGTTTCCTCAGGTTCATGCCCGGATGCTTGAGTCCATAGAGTGAGCTTTCTGTGCCAGGGCAGTTGCATGATTGTTTCATTCCTAGCGTGTATTGTTATCGCGAGAGCATCTTGCAAGCCCTCTATCAGGGATTCAAGGCTGTGTCTCAAAGGGTCGATGACATCTTGCATCCCCCCTCCAGCGTCTATCAAGGCGCGACATGCCTCCTGCCATGAAGTAATGGCCTTGTACCTGAGTTCTTGGAAGATTCTGGTCTTGACAGTCCATTCCTCAGCGGAAAGGCGGATTGCACCTTCACGAGCGAAATCGCGGAGGGAGTGAACATGGTTGTGTATGATGGTCGTCTCTGTTTGGACTTCGGTATAGTAAACTACGAGATTCGCTCCCAGGTTTTGCAAGGCGTGGCAGACGGTTTTCGAGGTCGTGTCTATGGTGTCAGCCACCAGGTTTGGAAGCTCGTTTTCAATCATCGGAAAATTGACGCGTCGAGAATAAGTGCAGTTGCGCCGGTGAAGAGATAGTGGCTCCAACAAATCCGGCGCTGCGAATTCAGTGTTGACGGCCTGGGCCTCGGAGGATAACTGGCTTTCGTCGCCATTGTTGGATCGATGGCTAGAACAAGCATTTGGGAATAAGAACATGGTCAGCGCGTGCTCGCATGAGAACATACAAGCTGTATTTAGTAAGGGAACCTTGCAACCTGATTCCGCTGCATGATCTAGGTTGGCGCCAATGATCTTCCATCCCACGTGAACAATCGTCGAAAGGAGAGCTAGGAAAGCCAAGACTCGGATAATATAGATTGTAATATACTCGATGTCTGCCAATGGATCAAATCTACGACGAATGGATCTCATTGCACTGTAGCCTCTTTCAACGGCGAGAGCCAGAGCTGCTGACGCTTCGTTCCGACACCCATCGTGGGTGCGGAAGAAAGCGCTGAAGGGAGGCTCGGGGGTATTCGGAAGCTCGAACTGTCTCCTAGCAGAGTGCAGATTTAGTCTTGATGTCATCATTCGCTAGAAAGATCTGCGAAGCACGAATGTGAATACAGTGAATACAAGATAACCTACCAAGCCGGATCGAACATCTCCCGTTCTTCTGTCTCTGCTCCCGGCGAACCATTGTTTCTGGAAAACGACCGTGTCACTACTCTCGTCTCGGCTGTGTCTTCCTCCTCAAGCGACGCTCCACTAGCGGTAGCATTTTGTTCTTCCACATAGGTTGGGTCTTCCCGCTTTTTGCGCCTCGGTCGAGTGATTGACTCTTCTTGAGGTGTGCCCCTTAATTCCTCAACGTAGGCTGAGTTGTCCTGCTTCCTACGCCTCGAATGAGATTCCGACTTCATAAGAGATGCATCCCACGCTTTCTCGGCGTCGGCTGAATCCTCCTGCTTCTTGACCCTGAGACGAACACTTGACCTCGTTGGAGATGCCTCTGTCAGCTTGCCCGCTTTGAATGGAGGCATTGCTTAGATAGAGAGGGACTCTGCGGGTTGAATGAATCTCCAATTCACTGTACGTATTCACAATTTGGCCAGCAGGCGTAAGATTTCTCTGAACAAAGGAGTTCGTGACTGCCAGCTGCAAAGCATCGAGAGCGACCTAGATGCCGGAAACGGAAGCCCGCACATCACTCTCCACCTGCGCAGTGGGCACAAAGGCCAACAAAGAACCCTTCCTCGGAAATCCGTCTATACCTGATGACGACCCACCACCTTGTAGAGGGATCGTGGAAGTAATGTACATATCTGGTTAAAGCCGCCAATCGTCAATACGTTCCTCTAGAGTACAAACCAATTTGTTGTTGGTTCTGCCAGGTCTTAAAGAGCAACCTGGCAGCGCATGGGGAATCCACCGCTAAGACAGCTTAATTACGCCTCTCCGTTGTTGCTCTCCGCGGCTTGCGTCTATCGTTGGGCAGGAGGTGGGGGCTCGATATGAAGTTTGCTGTAGAGCATGATGACTCTCCATCCGGGATGGAATTGTGAGATCCAGTTGTCGCGCATAGCGAAGCAGACTCCTGAACCTTGGGTCTCTGGCGAGTCTGGAGAAGTGTTGCTGGCCTCAAGACCTGAATATCCTAGATCTGGTAAGCCTACCATTATAAGTTGTCAGTGCCAGAACGAACAATCAAACAAGCCAAAGATCAGCGATACAATTAGATGAGATGCAATGCCGACGAGATATTGCATGAGAATCTGCTTGGGGTGATAGAGGTTCTTGGAGCGAGATATGAAGACAATAAGGAAGCAGCAGTATAAAGTACATGTAAGCAAGCATGTGAAATAGCCTGGGCACGTGCAAACTACGCTAAGGATTTCTGTGAATCTCTTATCATTATCACATCGCGTCGCGTGATCGTCCATCTTACCTTGGTACATCTAGGTAATACCACAGCTTCATACTACTGCCTTTCGAAGGCATATCGTCGACTGGATCTTCAACAGATGATGATAGGTGCTAGTCGAAAGGTGTGAATCTTGTCAGATGTCCTCACTTTCTTAAACATGGCTCACGTGCAAAGGTATCGCTTTGGTAGACGTACTTGACCTAGTGCTCCTCAGACGCGAAGTCGGAACAAATTTCCAGAACGAAATTTTGACGGCAAGTTCACAGGCTTTACCTCTGGATTGATAGTCTGCTGATCGAATATGTAGGTGCCAGCAGCCTTGATCGTCTTAGGCGATCACACAGGCGTTGATAGAAAAGGATTCTGTGCCACTGCTTCCCAACAGCCTACTGTCAGCTCGAAACATTTCAGATGGCTTTCTTCTTCATGAAGCTTCCTGCAGAGACACGGAACCAAATCTATCGGTACCTCCTGCGAGACGACGATGCCTATGTATACCTTGTGAATCAGCCGACCAACAAATTAGAGCCTGCACAGCAGAACAATCTGGTGACTACCAGAAGCCCGGAGCAGGATATAGCGATTGATACCAAAGAGACATTGATGTGCCTGTAGATGAGGACATACCTTTCCGACTTTCCCCTGAAATCCTCGGAACCTCCCGGCAGATTTACAATGAAGCTGTGAATATCTTATACGGAGAGAATGTATTCTGCTATGCATTATCGAAAATCCACTTCGATGTCGATATCGATTTTTGTCGTAGACCTGACGTTTCTCGCCGCGCCCTCCAACGAGTCGGCTGGCTGCGAATGTATGTTGAGAAAGAAGATGACGATGAAGAAGGAAAGTTCGAAACCAAGTTGTTGAATGGACTCGGACTGTTTTCGAGTCCAGAGTGCTCACTTCAGGGCTTTTGGTTGGATATGCTGTTTCTCTCTCACCGAGGCACATCGCGCGACAATCAGCCTCCTCTCAGCCAATTTGTTCTGCAGGACACGCGGTTCATGTCTGCTCTTATGGCCTTGGAAGACTTGAAGAAGCTTCAGATCCACATCTGTGACGGCACAATGGGATGCGCCGGCCCCTGGGCGGATTGGATTCAGTCCATAGCGACAAAGAAGAATTGGCGCTGCACCACTGAATCGGCGTGTGACGAACACAAGAAGTCTGTTTTTCGATGGACGTGGGACTTGTTTCCGATTGGCGAAGAATCTTGCAACTGGGGCGAATGTGATGATGACTAGGTAAAGGAGTTCTATCTTTGCTCTCGCGTGTTTTCCAGTGCTCAGAACATAGCCTGACTAATCTCGAGTCAATCCAGATTCAAGGGCTCTGGGGTCTTGCTGAAGTCGATTGGGGTGTATCGAACACGATGGCCGAACTGCTGGCCGCGGCTGAAATGGACTTGATTACGAACTGCTAGCGACATTCGCGCTTCTGGTGGAGTTGAATAGGGCGGCTCTATCTCCAAGCGCACAGTAGAAGGAATGGCGAGCGCAAGTATCCTATGCGCAGGAACACAGCCCCAGACCATCAGCATACATTCTGCGTATTGAGTAAGGGCCTACCTATCTCAGGTACCTTAGGCGATAGCTTCGTCATTCCTTTCAGAAGAGAGAACGAGATTACTGCAAGCATAATTCTTCACAAGCCATTCGTTCAAGGATCTTTACTAGAATCCGCTTCTCGTCTATCATGGCTTTTCTCCAAAATGTGGTTTATGTCGTGCTCATGCTTTTGAACTTTTTCCAAACGTCGGGCTCAGTCCCTGTGGTGCCAGTTCTGCCACCATCCAATGCGATTGCACTAGTGCGACCATCTAACGCAGTGGCTACTCTGCATCGTGTCAACCCGGCTCTACCGCATCTTCCGTACGTAATACTCTCATCTCAACATTCTCGTTGATTTGAAGATCAACTTTCTGCTCGCTCCACTTCCTGACGTTCGACATTAGTCCCCTAGAACGCCAATCAGTGCATATCCGGGTCTACAACACCGACATGATCATCCAGAAAGACGGTTTTAGGAGAAAGCTGCCCATTGCAACAACGTCGGACATTCTGCGCAATGCCTATGACGACATAAAGCACCAAACCCAGCACTACGGTGGAGACACCCATTTATTGGAGAATTATAGATACACCTATCAAGGATTGGTCCTCGCCGTGTTTCCACGTATTGACCCGCCCTATAGTGCGACGTACGACACGGTCCGCGATATGATTCTAGGACTGGCGGAAGAGCTTGGGCGGTTGGATGATGTGGAGTGTATGATAGACCTGCGGAAAGTGGTGGGTGGTCGAATCTATCACGTGGGCTTCGGTGTTCTGAGGTATCTGAACGGCTTTGTCGAGAAAGACCTAATTGGGACTCTATCAAATCCTTCCAATGGAACGGTGACAGACCTGAGAATCAAATAAAGCAAGCTATCGCAACCCTGGTCTGGGCTTGTCTCTAGTGTTTCACAAGCGGAGGTAGGAGAACCATGTTTCGAGGTGCAGGAACAGAAGAGTCAGCAAAGCCAGAATCTGGAGTATCTATCAATCGGTTTTAGCATACGAAACGGCTTCTTGATAATAATATCGACTCCTGAGCCCAGTAAGCAAGCAACACTCTCTACTTACTTACTTCAATATGGCTACCGATATCCAAAAAGGTTTACGATCAGGAAGCTGCGCTACTTAAGACCTGCGCAGATAAACGAAAATATCCTTGGAATCCAACTCCTATCCCCATTTGAAGTCTAGTCTGCATTTCTATTTTTCACAAAGGAGTACGTGATATGCTTATGTTATTTTAGTATGACATAGAAGAACCCGTCTCTTGAAGCAGGCTTTCCGATATTGAAGCGACTTTATGTGACCGTCTTGTGCATTGCTTCTCACGCGTCGAACAGAACTTGGTCGAACTATTTGAGAGAAAGAACGATTATGCAGACCGGATACTGAGTACACATCCTTTGCTTCAATTGTTCTTTGAGTTCTCATGAGATTCGATGTTAACTGTGTTGGCTACGGTATGTAAAGCATACGTTCGTTGGAAGGTGCAGACAGAAGAGATGAAGCGCACTAGTCCGAGAAGAGCTAGTACAGCTTTAGTACTATCCGAAGATTTTCGGACCTTGTTGCATGCTTGACGGAGCCTTGACCACGCCTCATGTTGATACTTCTGGAAGCACATTGTATGAGGAAGGTAAACGGTGTTCAAGCAGTTCAGCTCAACTTTAGATTCCAGTCTACCCTAAAGACCGCTACAGCCGTCCGTTAGAGCCGAGCATGCGTCAACTCACATTTACAACAGCACGTCTCTGATCTATAAATGACGGGCCTACTGGGTTTCACACTGTCTCGGGAGAATTACCTCGCTACGCAACTTGGCCCTCTTGTAGCTGAACCAGCAGTCCATTGGTACTTTGGCCCCCCAACCCAAGTCCGCCGTCAAGCTCGTCTTTGGCGCTATGACAATCGGCAACGGCGCTGAACAACCGCGTGTAAGCTCGACAAAACCAAGAAGATCCTCTACATCTTCCAGTCTCGCGATCACAATGTAATCGCCGCAGCCCGAATCTACGGGTCCGGTCCTACCGGAGAATACCTTGGGAAGTGCTAGCGGCGGGACCGTGGGCTCGTAATGGACACCAACTTCTATCTAGCCGTGAGCAACAACCTGGATGGCGAGTACTCGACGCATAGGCCTGAAATCCTGGATAGTATTCGAAGAGGAGCTTGGAAGCTTTGAATGCGGAGAACTTCGATATGTGGGTACCTGCACAAGAAGGAATGATCACAGCGAATGTGGATTCAATGCGCTAGGTCAATCAATCGCCTGAACACTGCCTGTCTCACAGACTGGCCATTATCAGTTGGAGGTGGCGCAGATCTGATAGCAAGTGGTATTTCAGGGTACTTTCGAGGTTTTGGACTTGAGAACCGCTAGCGCAGGCATCACTGGGTCCCAGATGACTCCTGCAGCGCTCATTTCCTTGCAGCGCTAACCTATCTTGACTTCGTGTCGCTTTCGCAAGGGCTCTTGACAGGTTATTCAGTCCTTCGCTACTTCGCTAGAACGGCTTAAAGTACAAAGTCACATCTTATTTTTGTCAGCCTTTGAGATTAGCTTGTTGCTGGTGTATGAGATTAGCCTTTTCCCGTCGACGGAAGGAATCAACGCGAAGCAAAGCAGTCTTTGCTTTGGACCGGTGTCCGCACGTTTCCAGGGCTGACAAGGACAGCGGCAGTAGAAGAGGATTTGAGGTCATTTTGAACGTTGCCGGTCGAAAGCTTGGTGAAGTGCATCTATCTCTGCTCCGAGGAGGAAGGCGTTTCATCGTTGACCTGAGAGGCGTGATCACAGGTCTTCTATTTATTAATCGAGCAAAGGCACTGCAGCTACCGACGAGCTTCGAATAATATTGTTGAGAAATCGCTTGACGAGTCAAATGGTTCGAGATCGGATGCAGCCGGAAGCTAGGCCGGAGGTGCTTCAACTTTCGAAAATGGTTCTAGGCGAAGAATTGGCCCATGAGCAGACGACAATCTCGAGACCTCGTAGTGCCGTGTCAAATCCCCACATTGAAGTCTGCGCCTGTGACCACCGCTGACCTATCTGTCTACAAGAGGCGTCACGAATCCGCAGACATACCTTGAAAATATCGAGAGACGACGTCTCAATTACCACTGCAAGCCACAGAGTCTTCTCACGTGAAGCTGGTGTAACTTACAAGCCTGAAACATGATTGCCTGGCTCATACTGCACATGCCTTAAACCACACTTCGAGCTCTGAACGAAGAAAGCTATGGCACCGATCAGTGGGACGCTTTCAGATGAATGTCCATAATTCCGCTCCCAAGAAGGCAAAGCTCGGTTTCCCCTATACATAGGTATCCCGTTCAGCCTGCTTGTGGAAAGAAATTCTGCATGCCAGTAATGAGACTTCATTGTCTGGCGCCAGAAGTCAAAAATGCTTGTGTCGTGCCAGTCGTAGTAGATGATCACTGGAATCTAGGAACGTCAACACATCGAAAAAGCAAGTGGGATGAACGACCATGCTCAATTGCCACAATTGACAAGTCGTTATCGGTTGAGATGAAGGAAAAACTGAAGACGAAGCTGAAGGAAAGATACAATGGATTGCGACGCTACTATCATGCCAGGGACACCAGGTTGGACTGGCTCAGTGACAGAGGAAGCTTTGGAATGTTCGTGCTCGACGAGGTGGTGCCGACATCTACACGTGAACTCGGATCCTGTAATGTGCGACAGTGGTGTAACAAATCTACAGCTTTATACTGGGCGCCTACTGCGCAGGAAATTGTCGGACAGCCTTGTTCATCCATACCATTTCGCTGTATCTACAAGACCTGGTTCGAATATCATGACGGCTCTCCGGATATCGAATTTCAAACTTTCCTAGCCAAACCAATTCGTATCACCTTGAACGGTCCCAGAACGATAACCGAAATCATCCAGGCTCACCGATCATTCTGTGATCGACTTCTTTGCTTTCTAATGGAGCATGTTCATTCGGGGGGAGCTGGCGAAGAGAGGCCGGCTAGCTTAGCGAACTATAATTTGCTCCTCTCGTTTCGAGCTGTCGTTGTTATCCTTGATGAAATTGCGCCACATCTAAAGGAGGATTACAATTATACAAAATCAAGCGTCTTCATAGATCGAGAGGCCCGAAGGCAGAACGTCCTCTTGGTGCTGACTGGCGATGACCAAGGTCTTTCGGCGCCCGTGGACTTCGACTCACTCAGATCGCAAACACTTTCACTTGGAAGAGCAGACGTTAATGATGACCAGAGCTTTAATACGATCCGTGTTTCTTTGCAGACTGCGGTACGGTTTATTGCGGATTTACACAGAAGAGAAGAGACAGCGTTTCGAGACTTACGGCGTAGCACTATCAATATGCCGACCGGCCTCACAAATGATAGCACCACGACTAAGGCTGGGCGTTATGCTGATGAGATGATCCAGAAAGCAGAGAAGGAAGGGTACAACAACGTCTTTGAGGTCAAATATGAGCTGGAGCAATTACAGCAGCCGGATCAAAAAGAACTCTCTCGTGACGAAGAGCTTCAGAATTGCCCTCGGGGTGTGGAAGAATATTTGGTCGAGCTTACTAGACCCAGATGAATCTCATAGCCCTATCTCTCTCGAAATTGCAAGAACTTGAAATTCCCAACACAGATCGACCACAACTCCCCTAACAATAAAAAGACTCTCGGTCAAGATTATGAAAGCGCATGCACCGAGGTGATGCGAATCGACAGTAACTAGTCAGGCGAGATGACCGCGTCCAAACTCTTCCTGGTCCTCTTCTCCAGATTCTGGAATCATTATCCTGATCGACGTATTACACTCTTCGATTCTACTTATTTGGCTCTGTACATAAACAAGCGAGTTCAAAATGTTGCCAAGTCCCTCCAGGCGTCCAACCCAGAAACTCTCTGCCGTTGAAGTTCGGACTTCTCCATTGAGCTATCCCATACGTCGGCACGGTGGACTTTCAGTGGTCTCTCGTATTACCTATGGGTTCAGGACCTTCTTCGAGCTCTGCTCTTGGGTATGTTGATTGAGTGAGAAGAATGCTTTGACGGTTTGTCTCTTCAGCTATAGTTTTTTGTTGGTGATTAAGTCCATCAACTTCTTGTCATTACCTTTTCATGAGAACCAAAAATCGAGTGCACCACTTCGTGCCGGTGCGTGGGATAGTCTCCTCAAGCGACTCTCAACTCTCGTTGAAAAAACCTAGGATCAATTCGCGTGCCTGAGATCAAACATCCTTTTGTCGAATGAGAATCCAATTATTGGAATGCACCAGTCAGGAGCTACGGAGGTAAAACATATCGAGACTCTTTCGAAGCTTGATTTCTCAAAACACGCGATTCTTTTCTCCCGAACCATACGAATTATCTGGTTTGACTCAAGATAGAATTGCTTTGAGCTAAGACCGATCTCCACATGAATGTCAGTGTCATCGTCGAATACCTGAGCCGTACAGTCCTTTAGTGGCCAACTGGAAGACAGACCATGATAGAAGATTCTATGGGAAGCGGCATCTACGCAGCGTTAGCTAGCAAAGCCTATTGAGGAGAAGCTCTGGAGATAGCAGCCGTCCAATAGGGGAGCGAGGAGAGACTCCGCTTCGCGATATTTCCTTTTCTACCTCTGCAGCTCCTCGACTCACCCGCATTTTCACGTTCTCCGCGATCACCGACGGTCAAGGTCCATATCAGAGGACCTCGATATGGCATCCTCGCAGCAGATTCTTGTCCTCAAGATCAATGCTGAAGGCCACCGTGTGGAGCTAGGTTACACGCAGGAGCTGCGCCGCGATTTGGGCCTCTTATATGATTTCGGCGCCTCCTTCTCCATCGTTGTACTAATGAACACGTTCCTGCGAGAAGGTTACGTATGTCGTTGCTAGCAAGATCACTAGAGCGTAGCGACTGCAATCTCGACGTAAGGCACGCAGAGCATCTCTAACGAGAGCCTTTCGCTGACATGCGCAGTCTACCCCTGTATGGCCTCAATACCGAAGCTCCTGCGATTATCGTTACATAGTGGATCCTTCTTTGCTTTTCCCGTACATTTCATTCTAATATCAGAGAATAGAGTGGCGACCCACAGGCTTTACGGCATTGTTTGTCGAAACCAGTATGGCCAAATCCTCTTCTCGATATCCCTCTCGGAAATTTCTTTCTATGGACATACATATTCTCTTCATATCCGGATACTTCCATAATTATTTATCTTACTGGAAAACTCAATCTTGATGAGCGAATTGTCATTACGACTAATGCAGTGTCCGGGCCAGCGACTTTAATATCGACGACAGTCGCCGTTGTAAACAATTACTAGCACTCGGTCGCAAAGACTCCGAAAACTGTAATCCTTCCATTTCATGTTGCTGTCGGCATCCTCGGCATCTGTATTCTTCGGCATGTAGTTTGTACAACGATAGGTCTGAAATTTGGAGGAATTCATGACCTGCCATTGCGGTGCTTGCCAAAGCCCTGAAACACCAATTAATATAATTCATATCCTGGGACTTTCCATGCCTCGGCTACCACTGATAATGAAGTGGATAAAGCGTGCGCGCTTCGGCCGCTAACTTTGCCATTTGCGGTGCGCTCTTCTCTCGGTGTACTTCGGCCGATGTTTGGTGAGTAAATCTGGCGCATACCATATCTTTTATTCCTTGTATCGTACACTGAGCACTCAAGTACACTTGCAGAGAACACTTGGAAAAGCAGGCGGATACTATGACCGCAGTTGCCAAGCCAGAGGCGAAGAACGCATATTTGGTGATTATCGTACTGGAAGGGCATCTGCCGCTTTCGCGATGCTAATTACTCAAACAAGGTTACTTTCGATGGCCTAGATGATCCCCTGTGCGCACTCAATTGGCCCAACCACAAGAAATGGGCAGTAACGTTGCTATGCTCTATGTCCGGGCTTGTCACCCTCATGTCCGGGACAATGATGGCTCCGGCACTCAACAACATCGGAAACGACCTTCACCTTGACATGGCAGCGGCAAATCTCGCTCTCTCGATCTACGTACTCACCTATGCATTTGGCCCTCTATTTCTTGCCCCTTTAACAGAGATATATGGCCGACGGCCAGTCTGGCTCTCCTGTGGGACCTTCTACTTCATCTTCAACACGGTCTGTGGCTTCGCTCAGAGCAAAGCCACTATGGTTGCAGCACGCTTCCTAGCTGGTATAGGAGCGAGCGTCGAATTCGTGGTATGCTAAAATAGTCTGTTCACTCAACGTGCTCGACCCTCTGAACTTTAAACAGGTAACGAATCCTTTGCTGGAGGCCCGAACAAAGAGGGCACTCGCTTGCAATTTCACCCTTCATACCGCTGCTCGGCACGGCAATAGGGCCCATCATCGGAGGTGTGATAACTCAGGACATCGGTTGGCGATGGCTATTCTGGGTCGTCTCCATCTTCAGCGGTCTGATTACCATCATCGGCACCTTCCCCTTCGCAGAACCCTATTCCGCAAGAATCCTTGCACATAGAGCCAAAGGTCTACGCAAAGCTTCCGGAAGTGTTTATCACGCGAACAAGAGCGCTCAACGCAGACTCTGTGGCAAATACTCAAGATTACGCTGACACGACCCATGCGCCTTCTCTCCACGCAACCAACCCTCCAAGTCATGTCCATCTTCATGGCTTACAACTTCGGCATCAACTACATCATGTTCTCCACCTTCGCCGAGCTCTGGACCCAGCGTTACGGGCAATCCGTCGCTCGCTCCGGCCTCAACTATATCGCTCTCTCGATCGGCAACACCATAGCCGCGCAAGGCGGCGCCCGACTCACCGATCGCGTCTGGGCACATCTGAAAGACCAAGTCGGCAGAGACACAGCGCCCGAGTATCGCGTCCCGATGATGATCCCCGGCAGCGTACTCATCCCGATCAGCCTCTTCCGGTACGCGAGAAGCGCGCCTACTGGGTCCTCACCGGTCTCGGAGTCGGGACATTCCCGGCGGGCATCATTCCGGGGACACAGGCCATGGATTCATTCCCCAAGTACACATTCTCTGCGACAGCGGTCAAGCCAGTTCCTGCGCAGCGTCTTCCCTATCTTTGCGCCGAGCATGTACGCGGCGCTGGGCTACGGATGGGACAATACTGTGTTGGGGGTTCTGTCCCTGATTGTCGGCGTTTCGGCACCGCTGCTGCTTTGGAAATGGGGCGCGAGGCTGAGGGCGAGGGGAAAGGAGCAGTGGTAATATATAGGAAGCCCTGCAAGACAATGGGGCTCGTGCCAGAGATGAGGGAGATTAAGAGGGCAGTGCCTGGCCGCCCACCTTACTATTTGGTATGATGGCCGCCCACTGCATCCCCTTCTTAATGCATTCGTCTCTTTTTGACCTTGCCGTCATTTTTTGATGCGTCTCTTTGAGCGCACATCTACTGTCACTCCGCACCAGTTTCTGGTGTTCGCGCTTTGGGGAGTATCTACTAATTGCTGAGATGCACATTCTTTCTCTGGCTTTTGCCGTACACAGGCCACTCTAAACATTGAGAAAGCCGATCTCCTCTCTGCGCCTGTAGACGCGCTTGCTTACTGATTGCTGCTTACTATATACGCACCTTTTGAGATCGGCGTTGCCTCTCACGGTTTACCGCTCTTGCGGCCATCTTGTATATCGCCACCTTTTATATCGCCATTGGCGTTCGATTTCTGAGATTGGCGTTCCCTCTCCCAATCTACCTACCCTTAAGGCTCTCCTATACCGAGAACGGCGTTGCCTCTCTAAATCTACCTGCCCTTAAGGCCCTCCTATACTTGAGAACAGCGTTGCCTCTGCCAAATCATCGCCAGTGTCGCTCTATTCCATCTGAGATTGGCATTACCTCTCACGACTGCCTAATCGGGGTCGCTTCGCATCGTCGCCTTTACACCAAGATCGCTACTTCGCCTCCTCCTTCTTTGGCGACGGTTGTCTTGCGGAGTTTTAGGCGGCTTCGTAGGTCCTAGTCACCCTTTCGGTTGACCTTAGTCATCGGCGGCCTCTGTCAACTGAGGCAAGCGAGCCCCAGCAGCAAAATGTTGTATATATCTATTGAGCGAGGCGCAGAGGAGTAGCACTTGAACGCCATCCCCACTTCTCTTCCACCTCCAACCGTACCGCTAGCTTTCGAGAACACCTCGCTAATGCCGTATCAGATCTCGACCCCTACCAATATCTCACATCTCATCCCCATGCCCCATGCCCCATCGCCCCATCCCCCCCCTCCCAACCCTCCACCCCCGCCCTTAAACCACCACCGCACCCCCACCACTCCTCCCACTGCTCAAAACAACCCCGACCTCAACCTCCCCCCCCCACCCCCAGACTGCGCCTTTCATCCAGTACCTCCAATCCGACACCTGCAGCAGCGCACGAAAATGCCCTGGTAAGAGGTCCGCATTGAGCAAAGCGACCCCACCAGTTCGTGAAAAAAGTGATTGGAGCGCCTATCTTCCCACCCTTCCTCGGCTTCTCGCATCCGCTCGTCGAGAACTCGCCACTCTCTCCCTAGAACCTCGCTCGAAGACTCATATCCATCATCATCGCTGAGTTGTGACTGACCTCCAAAACTCAGAGAAAAGGTGCATTGAGTCTCTCGAACGCAAGACTTTGATCTTGGTCTGAGAACAAAGCTAAGCGCACGAGCATCCCACGACCCTCTTGGGTGGCCGCACATAACATACCTCACCCGGCGCAACACGAATCATGTCGCGCACGTCCCTACCCTCTCACGGACGATACATAGACGAAGACGGCGAGGACCGCGCGCTCTACGACCACGATCCGGCGATCATCGGCGCTCCTCCCTCTCGTTATCGGCACTCCACATCATTCACAGACGCGGGGGTGGGCGGGAAGATGCTTCGTGTGGTAATGGTGCTGCTGGTGGTTGGGTTCAATGTGTCGTTGGTTTGGGCGTTGGGATGGTGGGGAGGGTTGTGGTGACTGGCAAGCCTGGAGATCCGACAAGCCTTTCGAGCATGCTTCTTAGGTCAATAAATTTTGGGATATAAATTAAATTCTGTAGCCTTACGTGACTGGACACATGAGAGAGGTGTACGTGGGCTGGGACAAGAGGCAGGATGGGGGGGATTGATGGGTCTGAGATCTTATAGTGCAGCTTATAGAACGTTGTTGTTGATGTTTGAGTACAACAAGATTGGGCGAATCAAGGCAGCGGTGTCGGTGAGGACTAAATGAGTGATGATGCATAAGGTAGCTGATGAGTCTCTCGTTGCTCTCCAAGATATGGAACTGGGCCCGCTTGGTAAGATGTTCGGGTTTTGTTTTCGCATGGTTGTGGTGCTTCACAGACGTGGAGGCAGAAAGTTATGTTCCATGCTCTATTGCTCAGCTAGGTGATTACCCAGGATCTTGGATGCTGTGAGCAGCTGAAACTTCTATTGTGGATAGATACCTCACACCGACTCCACAATATTCGCCAGAGTCATCGAGCTAGTGCAACACTCATTCCTGCGCTCCAGTCCCGCTACGAAGCCCTGCATAAGATGCATCTCAGGTTCCGAAAGAAGGGCTAGGTCGTGCATGTTGAACGGTTTCGAATGTTGCTAATGCTGCTGATGTAAAGATTTCTCTGGTCCTGATGCTGGTTATGAAAGGCTTCTGGAGGAAACTTGGGATGGAGGGTAAGATCAAGGGGTTTTTGGAGATGTTAAGGAAAGTGACGCTTTGGTGTCAGGTAGGGTTGGAAGTAGGTGAGCATCAGTAAGGTGCATAGCTGAAGAGATGATATGTCAGTGCGGTCTAGGCATTAGAGGGGCCCGCAAGTGGTGATAGAAACTTACCGGGTTCGATAAGCCCCAGAAGCATGCAAAGCTTCTAGCTTGTATAACCTTCCAGGTGGAACGGTCATGACGTACTGCTGAGCGTAGCCTGTCCAGGACGTAGCAAGTACCGTATCTCGTAATTGGGATCAGACCGATACTGGGTTGGATGTTCATGTTCATAGGTCTCCGTAGGTATCCAGGACTTCCTCGCTGCAACCGCAACGATATGACCTCTCAGCAATGTAGCAGTTGCCTCGTCGAGTCCCCAACGCTGGAAACCCATTTCGAGCTGACACTGCACGTCAATAGCGCACGTAGGATCCAGTAGCTCAGTACCCTCGCCGAATGTGGGGGTGAGAAAGTCTTCTTCGCCATGTGGTGCGACGTTGTAACGTAGAGTCAGATTCTTGAATGAGCACTGCTGAACGACAAGGGTGCTTAGAAAGGCGGAAATATTACCGACCGAGGGTTTCTTATAGCTCACATCGATAGTGACCTCTAGATTCTGCAGGAGCTTGAAGTTCGGCATGGGGAAATTGAATGGATTGTAGGTGTTGGAGCAGAAGCATAAAAAGAAGTTTTCTCCGTACATGATGGTCGACGCCTCCTGGTAGACCTGATGACAGGTTCTGAGTAAGGGAGTGTCGATCGAGACCTCCCAATTTTCAGAATCATCGTCTTTGAGTACTGGAGTAGTGTCTGGATCGATGAATATCAACCCGCAGTGTGAGATCATAAGATAATGATAGATGTCATTCCGGATCTCAGCCGGAAGAGCCAGCAAAGGGAACTTGCTCGGCACACGCTCCGCAGCGGTCTCCTGGGTGTTGCTTTGGGCCAGCATTGTTGAAAGTCAAGGGTCACGGTCCCTGTGCTTTCAAGGCGTTCTTGATGCAAACGATGATCGACGATCGCAGCGGGCAAGGCACTGGCCGCAGAGTTGTTTCTATCAACGAAAGATGAGCAATCTACCCGCCCGTGGTTGGGAGCTCTTGGGCTAGCTTACCACGATAGCGCGCGCACAAGTGTCTGCAGGTCGCAGAGATCTATAGTGCGAGTGAGTCCTTGATAGGCGTGGAGAGCTGGAATCCAGTAAGCTCGTGTTGAGGGAAGTGAAGTAAAGGTACAACTCACCTCCAAGTGTCGATGCAACCTTACTCACGGTGCGATACCGAATGGTAGGCTGCCCTATGCGTGCTTGTTGGGTTCTGTCGATGAAATTTAAGTGTAGAAAGCTGCTCAAGGAGGAATGACGGTGAGTCGTAAATCAGGATAGCGCCACAAGCACTGTAGCAGTGAAAATTAGGTTATTCAAAGTGGGGTGGTGGAGTAGAACATTGAGCTGTCAATGTTGTGACTCTATTGCGAGGAATCAGGTGAGATGACGACGGTGAAGAATGTTACACTGGATGCTAGAGTGTGATAGGGAGATGTCGATGCTGTGGCTCGATTACGAGAAACGAGGTGAGAAGGTAATGGTGAAGGAGACAGGGGTCCAAGTCAGATCATTCATCTGGCTCAAGGAGACATTCACGATTACGCAAGGTCGTCATTCCGTACCTATGTCAAGAATTCTGAAGTCCTCCAGCCTAATCCGATGGTCAATGAGGTCCATTACAACCCATATTTCCCTTGCGGAATAATACCATGAAGCAGATGGTTATATTCCCTTTGCTGCTCCATCTGCATGCTCTCAATATACAGCTGGGACTCTTTCACGCTCTGCCACTTTCAAATTGGGTCATCGGTAATCGAATAGTCCAGCGTTATTCAGTGAATACCCCTTTGAAATGTGCCATGTAGAGATAACAAGTACTGCCAGCGCATGGAACAACACAACCGAGAATGGGCTGGGATATATGACAGCGTTCACAGCAAAGCTCGAGCTTTCCCAAGATCCTGCGGCGCTAGGTTGAGGTGCTTGTGAACGCGTGATCTGCAAATTTTTTGCGATAGAAGCTCGAAGCTTGGATGTGGGTAGACTTGTGTGATCGACTTGTCGAGCGAAGAGGCCGTTACGATATCTGACCATCTAAATTGGAGGAAGCACATACCGTGGACACTTGTTCCTATACCCAACGGCGAGCTAGAGCGTACGGGTCCTAGAGAAGTGGTGGAGGCCGCAGAGTCCAGTTTCTATACTCGAAGTTTACACAAGGCGGAGAGGCCCCATGAGAGGCTTTGGCCTTGAATACCCTTCAATCATCCAAACCTTTTGGGCGCCAATCGCATGGGCAAAGTTTCGGACTGCGTCGCAGATGACCAAACTCCCACGTCCGCAGCCGATATTGATCACTTCTGAAGCCTTGGCGGTGCAAACATCGACTATCAGCGTAGGGCTTGTAGAAAAACTTCGCTTGGTAGTCTCAGGGGTCTTAGATCGCCAGCGAGTCGGGAAGTCAGAAAGCAAATCAAGCGTCTTGAGCGAGCAATTTATGGCGATATATCGCAAGGTTTCCTTGACGACTTTGAGAGGAATATCGAATGGGTGCCAAAGGTCACTACCTATGGTGAACAGGATCTCTAGGTGGCAGGATCCAGCATCGTAGCGCCTAGGACACCGGAACTGGAGAAGGTCTCCGTGGCAAGTAGGTGGCTGCAGTGGACGGTACAGGAAAATGTTCTGCGCATACAGAAATGGGGAAGCCTCTTCATAGATCTGGTGACATGTGAACAGGAGGGCAAGACTAAATCTGGTAGAGGTATGGAGAGAAGAACGGCGGTCCCTTATGATTGAAGCCTCATTGAACCCGGCCGGACAACTCAGAGCATACTGGTAGATGCGATTCCGTATCTCTGCCAGTAGCGACAAGGAGGACGTTGTCGTCTCATTGGCGCAGGGCGCTGAAATCCAATCCAACATCTAGCTTTGATTTAGGAGTCCTGTGTGGGAACGAACGCTGCTCGGTGCTTGCATCGCTGCAAATACCTGCGCGCAAGAGCTTGGCTCATCTTCTCATGATCAGAGGAATCACTGTACAACAAGCAGTCCAAACAGACCTTTGATGGTCAGGGCGAGCGACCGCCACCTGCTCGGAAAATCTTCTCTCCTGAATTGTGCACATCTGCAACCGTGTCTGGCTTCAGTACGTTGAGACATTAGACACAACCTTGCAAGACCTACTTACGAAGGGTCCATTTGAGATGCTCGAGATGACACTCGGACACCATTTGAAGGGAAAAAGTCATTGCAATGAAAATGAAAAGTCCACTGTGCCAAGGTCGACAGAGCTAAGCGAGACGTTCAACAAAACGGAACCGAAGGAAATCTGGAATAATCTCAGAAGGAGAAATGTATGCAGAGCAAAGCAGTGAATAGCGGCGGGGTTGCAACCCAGTGAAGGTAGGATATGAAATGTCGTGTGCTTCCCTTTCCTCCAGTCTACTAAAGCTGCAGAGTCGTGATGCGAAGAGAAACGCTTGTCTCACCAGGAGTCTATATACCAATTCTCATTACTTCATGAAGGCCTCTACTGCGCACCCTGCCAATTCCTCCAAACACACCCACATCCTCCAGTCCCACCATCGATACCTCCAGGCCCTCCTTCACTAGTACTAACATTGACATGCCCGAAAGGCCCAAGAGACGGGTTGACCAATTGCCCCTGAAAAGCCCGATCCTCCAACTGTAGCTTCTTCTGACTGGTGATGATACGCTGCCTGTTGTCCACCCCGTAGCAGTAGATCTCCTTTGTCTTGATGTCTCCGCCATGTCGGTCTAGCGTGATGGAGACAGGGTAGGGAAAAGAGCCCGGGCGGTTGAAATCATTGGCCGAAGACTGGGTGAGATTCTTCGGATTTGCATTCGTACCGTTTGCGGAGGTAGAGTTACCTGACATCAACAAGGAAGCCGTGCCCCCTCGGTTGGTCCAGATTTGCACCAGAAAGCGGGTTTGTGCCCAAGTGCAGCGGACCGTAGCGCCCGTCTCCTGAGCACCGCCATTTTCATCGCCCGGTATGTTGCCTACGAGTTCTGTCGTTGAATTAAGCACAGCGGTCGAGGCAAGGAAAATGGATCGGTCGAAGTATGTATAGAAGCCATAGTGCTCGGTTGGACGACCGCGGTCGAAAAGACGCAAGGGTTGTGATGAAGGGAAAGGGAGGAGATTGGCCGGCGCGGCAGTACCATCTGACTTAGTGTCTGGAGAAGGGATTGCGGAGGTAAGATCAGGCAAAGGGTCAGTACTGTTCGTAGAGTTTGTCAAGCCATCCCCACGTTTCAATAGGCGTGGAGACAGCTTATTGGCAGACTCGAAGCTCATGAAGAACGGTGTTACCTCGCCGTCAAACGGTGCAGTAACATTATCTGTGGTATTGCCAAGGAATGCCTGGTCTTCCAGGCTCGACGGTGCAGGCGACGGGGTGAACAGTGAGTTTGTGAACGAGTCTCGTACATGGAGGAGGTTTCGACGGATGAGCTGACCCGCAGACACTGCGTTAGGAGCATGTCCATTGAATCTCTTGTGAAGGCTTGCGTTGGTTCCCGAGCTGACGTTCGTCCCGTTTTGGAACCTGATCTCTACCCTGAAATTAGGCAGGTCGGGACTATTAGGCGCCACCGATACTTGTTCATCCTTCGGGAGCGCACAGCTCCACATCGTTGTAGGAGACACACAGCTGGATTGTTCGTACACAGCGTCCGGAGTGATGATGGTCGAAATGCCTGTCGAGATTGGGGGAAATCCGGTAATATTCAACCACTGGGTTTGCACGGGCATCTTGTCACCTTTTCGTGTCAAGGTCATGGCTAGAGCAAGGATCAGGACGATCAGAAGGGTAAGAGCAATAGCAAGGGCTATTAAGAGCCACTTCTTCTTTTTCTTTTGCACAGGCTTCTTCCTAGTGAAGCAGTTGCAACATTTGAAAAGGCCTCCATGGCTTGATTTCTGCTTTCTTTTCTCTTCGTTAAGTTCAATTTCTATGCGTTGGAGCTTTTCACGGTTCTCGTCTGTAGTCGATTTGTCTCTCGGCGGTGGATATAGATCAGAGAAGGTATGTTGCTGTTCCAATGAAGGACGGGGGGGATAGTCGCCGTGGTAGTGATTCACAATGTAAACAGGGCGCTGGTCACTCGCAGGATGGATAACGGCCAAAGGAAGCTTGCTCTTAGAAGCATGCTCTTTTTGCACAGCTTGTGGCGATGGCTCGGATGCTGGAGCTTGTCTGGACATAATTCCAGGGAGCTGAGGAGGTCCAGCTTGTGACGTTGGCTCAATCGTTATAGATGGGCCCGGAACAGGTTCGGGTAATAGGGAAGGCATGACGGCTACGAAACGCTTTACGGGCTCTTTGGAAGCTGCAAGTGGCACTGGTTCAGGAGGAGTGTCGTGTGCAGTCTGGGGCTCTTCCACTGGGGACAGCGCCCTTTCTTGTCCAAGCTCTAAAGGAGGTGCTTCCGGATGTGCAGGGTGCTCAAAACCTCTTGATTGCTCGACTATCGGTTCCGCCGGAGGCGCTTGAGGTGCTGGGACTGGAGCTAGAGCCCGGAGCACTGGTGCGACGTGAGCTTCTTCTACTTCAGGTGTACTATCTACATCTTCGATGATTGTCGCCTCACTTGTGGGTCTCGCTTCCGGTGTGACTGCCTGTTTGAAGGCCGCTGAGAAGCGGTTCGCTGGTGCTTGATGAAAGACAGCAGGTTGCGACGGATCTCGACCATCCTCAGGCACGCCGCGCGAGGCCTCCCGTTCTGATGCATCCTGGTTCTTCGGGGTACCAAAGGTGGCTCGCTCCTGTGTTGGCCTTGTCGCAGGGAATGTTAAGCATGTGTGGTTTTGACATTGAAAGTATGGTGTCGGACTGTTCTGGTCGTGCCAGCAGGCTTGGTAGTATTCAGCCGCGGCACCAAAGCCTTCAGGTGATAGGGGCGACTCCAGGGGATCGCCGATACCAGGGTCTCTTGGATGGTTCGACGTTGTGTCATTGGTTAGTGGGTCATAGAAGGCAGGACTGAATGCTCCACGCGCCTCATCGAGATGACTTCCGTCTGTCCGTATGCTGGTATGCGTGATATCCGAGCGAACAGAACCCTGCATGGGAGGCGAACAGCCAACTTTCTTGTCCTGGGTATCTTCGTCCAGCTCCTCGCCTATCCTAGTCACATCACTAGAATGGGGTGAGTCTAGCTCAGGCACGTCTCGATCCTCCTCGTGTACAGGAAACCCTGGTGTACTTGGTTTGGCGGAAAAGGGAGAAATTATGTAGTTCCACCACCCTTGCGAGCGATGTCTGGTGGAAATGCTATCCATGCTTGGTCTAGGCAGTATCCATAACTGGGACTCTCCGGATTCTGATCGATCCCGCACACCTGTTGGAGGGCTATCGTCTTCGAACACTGTGCATGTCGAGATGACACGCTCTGATGGCTTTCTCGAATCACTCTTGATGTGAGGGTCTGAGGCGTTTCGTGGCTTCTGATAGATTGACGCGTCAGGGATCGTCGGCACTGGAGGAATTACTGAAGGCTGGGTTGCTGCACGGCCTCGATGGGTCACTTGTGAGTAGAGGCTTGAAGCTGGTCTTGGCTGATAAGGCCCTAACCGATCACCAGAGGCAGCAGACCAAGGTGCCTCTTCCTTAGCCGGTGTAACAATGATGGATGGCGTTACCGGATTTGCCTGAATTCCAGCATGTTGACGGATTGTAAGACATGGCGGGTGCTCGCGTACGACTCCAGGACTTCTTGTCCGCTGATCGATGGAGGTCGGCGTTACTGCAATGCCAATGGCAATAAGACGATCGTATGGCGAAAGTCCCGACATCCGATTCGACTTTCGCTTGAGACTATTTACCGGACCTTTGATGTTTGTGACAATTTGTGATGTCAGGTTTATGGGGTTGTGCAGACGCTGTATGCTAAGCCCGTCCATATCTTTCGAATCAGCTCTGGTTTGATTGCTGGGTTTGGAACCGTTACTGTTGGCGCCTTTCTGCTCTCTGCTGTGCTTTTTCGGGCCAGAGTATGCTCGGTTCGGTAAGATCATGGCTTGTGGTTGGGTCTCCTTCGGACTATTCTCTTGTGAGTCGATAGTGGTTGCTCGGTGGGCGAGCATCGGGGGCTTTGAGAAATTTGTGACAATATTCAACCCAGCCAAACGAGCCCTGTTCGGAGGCTTTTCCTGCATGCGCCGTGTTCTGTCCCTCGAAGGCTTCTGTATCGAGAATCTGCGACGTGAAGGCGAATCATTTGTGGATCCGATGCTGCCTTGTGACCCTTTTCTGCGGGCAGCTGGGTTATTGTATTGCATCTTCGGTGAAGTAGGCGATAGAACCTCCTCACCCATCGGCGACGAGAAGGGCATTCGTGGATCTTGTGATGTAGGCTGCAAGTGACCTGCTCTTTGGTCTGAGGTCTCGAAAGTAGTCACCATGTTGTGAGCTTGCGTAAGCTCAAAACCGCCTGTCGAAGTTGTCACTGTCAGCTAGGAGGTCGAATGATGATAGATGTGAAGGACTTACTGAAGCGATTCAACGGTATTGAAGCAGGACGATCATAGCCAGTGCAGCTTTCAAAAGGCACAGGAGGTCAATGTTATTGTCAACTTTTGGCAAATTAAAGATAAACAATGTCTCCGGTGAATTTCTCCGATCAACGGAAACCACCATATGAAGTCTCTCTTCTGTAAGCAATTGAGCTACCTCATGCACTGCAAGGTGCTGGATTTTGGAAAGTCAGCAACCAGTACTGCGACCTTGTAAAACAGAGAGCAGTATCCGACAGCGAACAAAGAATGCATGTGTTTGACGGGCTCTTCTCCCAACACCATGGAAGAAGCATGACTCAAAGCACTCCCGATTCTAAGATTAGCAGCCCAGCCAAAGATCGCTCAACGGTTTGAGCGTCCGACAGCCAGGCAGCTCCGCCATGGTTCGCCTTGTTCATCCAGGATGGCAGCGCTACCTGCCCATCCGCGATGCCCTACCAAAAGCCTATTGGCTCTAGCCGTCGCAGAATCCAACTCGATAGGCCTAGCCATACTGGCCGAAGTAGTGTAACCGCCGGCATCGTTTATGCGTGTGGGGTTTCCTAGTGGCAGGACGCGATGGTGAGGTTGAAAGTGAGTTGCACCAATCATGCACGCGCTCGCAGAGGCATCGCGGTATCAGGTGACATTCGTTAGCGCTGGATCTATTTCGGGACAGCCAAGCATTGAAGGCTTGGTTACTGTTACCTACCTGTACCAGGTTTGGCTCATAGTATATGAAACATGGAGCCATTCGAGGTTTCATTAAAGTATAGAATAGAATACATATAGCGGCGACCGGCGATGCACCTGCCCGAGATCCATCCCAAATATGTCGCTGGAGATCCTAGCGACGCTCTTCTAAATACGTCCTTTCGAATCAAAACTCCCAGACCAGATATGTCTCTCTTGAGAGACTCAGCGGCCACAGGCGATCCCAACCGCGCGTTCTCAAGGACGCTCGATACAAGTAAATCAACAACGTCGAAAAAATTCGCCTTGCGGCCTCGACATTTGCGGCAATCACTCTTTCTTCTCTTCCTCGGCCTTTTTCTTCGTTTCCCCAGCTTCCCTCCTCTTCTTGAACCAGTCGCTGGTTGCGTCCTTGAACTTCTCCCACCGCGTCCGATTAAGCTTGTTACTCAGCTCCCGGAAGTTGTACATCTCTCCCCAACAATCTCGACCCCACTCACAGCCCGCCATATTAACCACAAAATCTCGATCAGTTTCGCTATAGTGGATCTCCTTGACGTCTTCGCCGCAAGCGCCTTTGGGAAAGCTATTGATCTTGCGCTGAGGTATAAATGCAGTATGCGGCCGTATCCAGGGCTGGTTGATGTAAAGATGCTCCATAGCATCTTGCTCCTTGTGCTCCCACTCCATGTGTTTCTGCTCGTAGCCAACAGGATCCCACCAGATATCCAGAAGCCGATCCGTCCATGTACTCCGGTGGATGAAGAATGACCCGAGGTTGAAGCCTCCACAGTCCTGCGGAATTATAAGATCAATCGAACTGACTTTTCCATCCCCGTTGGGCGAACGGGCCTCTTCATCTAGGTAGGGCGATTTGAATGGGTGGGTGATATTGAGAGGGTTGTAAAGGTTGATGTCGCGGTATGTGTTACTAGCTAGATCATTGAAAATATGCTTCTGTAGTGAATATGATGGCTCCATGACGAAGGTGTTGAGGTCCAACCACCAAAACCTGAATTGAAACGTCAGCGTTTTGTTGCTCTCGAGGGGCGGGCTGGCATCACCACTCCGCTTTCGGATATTTCCGCATGCAGTTCCGGATCGTGTCAACCTTCTCCCAGCTTTCCCGCCACTCGTGGGCGTACCGCTTCTTCGTGCTCATGTCGACTATTTCCAAATCGTACCCCCACTTTTCGGCATACTTTTTCTTGTTTTTTACGCTGTCCCTCTCGATAGCCCATTCGCGAGGGCCCTTCCACTCCATGACACCGCCTCCCATGTTGGCTGCTAATATAACGACGAATTTCTTTCCACCACCTAGCAACGGTGCTCTCCTGTACGCTCGATGCATGGCTAAAGCCTGTTAATGCCAATAAAGGAGCCTCATGGGGACATACTCACGGGTAACATAGAACAGAACGATGGACAGGATACACATCATAACAACAAGCAGCCGTAATCTCATTCTCCATAACAATCTTCCAAAGTGCGTGGCCAGCCGCCTGATCTTGCCGCCGTTATGTCGACCTCGTCCCAACTTCTCCTTCTCTGCGTATCGTTGTCCTCCAAGATTGAAGCTCGGTAAGCTCATCGATAGCTTCCTTGCGTGTCTTGAAAAGAACCCATTGTTCTTTGTTGAAAACGATGGATATCCATTCACTCCTTCACTTTTGACTTTTGCAGACGCCCAAGTCACATTGCTGCCCTTTGGGACTCCATTAGTATTATATGGGTATTCGCCGGCATACGCCCTCCTCGGGCTTGATCTCCCGCTCACAGTATCATAAGGTGTCGTCAGGCCTGGACTTGACCAGCCGCCGCCTCGGTTTGGTGAGGGCGACCGCGACAGGGACATCTCCGCGCTTGGAGTTCCAGGTATAGGCGGTAACGGCTGAGCGAAGCCGTCCGCCGGAAGCCCCGACGAGGCTCCTGGAGATCCGTATGGTCGAGGGGATGACGCTTCTTGTATATCGATGCTCGGGGTTGGCGTACTTAACGACGACCGCCGCCGCTTGTAGGATTTTGTAGTGACTTGTGTGGGGGATGAGGGCGCCAGGATGCGATGATAGGAAAAAGCGTCAATTGTGGCTTCCGTCTTGGCCCACCACGAGACCAAGGAGTGGGCTTCGACTGCAGCGGAACCGTAGGTTCGGGTCTGGCTGGGAAGAGAAAGAAGGGTATGGACGACGCCCAGCGTGTGATAAGTGGACCTCCAATGCGTCGCGAGGAGAAAGCAGCAGAAAGCAGATCAGACAGTGAAAGCTTTGAGTTCTTTCCTCTTCCCGCTGCAGTGGTCGGAAGTTGCAAAGGAAATCCGAAGAAAGCAAGTCTGTCGCAGCAGTGTCACCTTCCCAAGCTGCGATGCTGCCAAGCAACTGCCAAGCCCGTAGAATAATCAGAGCCAATCAGGCCGCCGCCCTCGTATAAAGTCGGCCTCCGCCTCAGCTGCTGTAGAAAGTGGAGATCCAACAGGAGGCCTCATCTTTGTCGTTGCGTGTCTTGAACGTCACGCTGAAAGCTGAGGAACCATGGTCCACCGCCGCCGCGGGGCAAATACAGGCGACATCGTGGGAATTTTCCAGCGATAAGGCTTTGCTTGGGAGTCGGGTCGCTGGAAGTATGAACGCTAGATATATGTAGGGCAACGGTTCATTATCGCAGTGCAGCGACGTCGCATCAGTGTATATGTTGTGGCGAGCTGCAAACATCATGGTCATCTGAACGCCGGCCTACTATCTTATGTGACCCACTGCTAGACAAGCTGGGGAGCCGTGAACTACATGGATCGCATCAGATGGTCAGGGTAATCGAGGGCAAGCAAATGCTGGTGGATCAGATTACAACAATGCCGAAAGTCACTTCAAACAACAGATACACATAACTTCAGATGCTCTAACAAGCCTTGACATATTTCTGCACACCTTCTATGCACCGTTACCATGACCTTGGTAGTAGTAGGGGTATCTCGCCAGGTACGCCGTGCGACTGATACGCCTAGTGGCCGACAAAACAAGCTGCCATGAAGTTGCGAAAAGACTTGTATACTGATCGGTCGTCATTCTGCGCTTCTCTGTACCGCCCGCCGCAGTTGCCGGTTGTACTGCTTCTTCTCCTCTACCGTTCCCCACAGTAGCTTAGACGCTTCCGGATGGACCAGTGTTCGCGGGTCGTATGGGGGATCGATATCTTCGAGAGCTTCGACGATGGCTTGGATGTGTGACTTCATGTCGGCTGTGCGCTTGGGGAAGTAGCAAAGCACGCCCTCCTTCGACACACGATGGTGGTACATAGGTGTCTCGAAGATGACCCGGGGCTGCTCCTCCGGAAATCTTGGGCTTATCGATACTTTGATTGTAAACATACCTCCATCCAGTTGCGTCATCGGACGTCCAAAGTAGGTCAGAGTCCAGATGAAGGGATTGTTGTCCGCAAGATCAATGTCCATCGTCACACTGTCGTTTTGCTTGTACTGCTCGGCGAGATGCTTGACTTCCCGATCCAGATACGCTGCCAGACTCGTCTCCTTCTTCACCTGTACCTTACCCTCCTTGGCCCAATAGTCGGTCTCGTCCTTCAGTGTCTTCTGGATCACGACCAACCTCCGCCGCAGCTCGGAATAGTTGAAGACGCCATACATACCGTTGGACTGCCCCTCGAATGGCATCGGCTTGAATTGCTGATTAACTGTAACCTCCTTCTGGGCCTTGTCAATGCACTGAACGTAGGAGTCATAATACCACAGGAATCGGCGCTTGCAAAGGTCCTTGAAGGGTTCAAAGACGGACTGAGAATCGTCCAGGTCCTCGTCGTACTCTGTGCGAATGCCTGGCTCTACATCGAGCGGAGGAGGTTCGTCCACCGTTCCGTCTTCGTGGATGCCGAGAAATTCTTCGAGACGCTGTATGACCGCCAGCCTCAATGTTTCGTGTCGTATCTGCTGAGGTGAGCGAATTTTCCTTGCACGGCGAGATCAGGCGTCGCTTCACCTTCGCAATATAATCAGACATGCCTTGCTTGTCATCACTTCGGTCATAGCCTGGTTCGTTCTCGAATGGATTGGGCGCCATCAGGCTCTGTATGGAGAGCAGAATGGACTCTAAACCTTGCGCGGAAGACCATTCTTCGCTGGGTGCGCTTCTCCAAGTCCCTAAGATTGACAAGCAGACCTTACCGCAGGAGTAAATGTTGGGGTTGAACCGACACCGTCCGCCGTTGGTTGTCCTCGCTTTCACCTCGGGTGCAGTGGTAGGATAGTCTAACGTTGTAAATAAGGCTGGCATGCCACTCACTCGTGAGATCGAACCTTTTGGAAACGCTACGTCAAACTTCGCGATCTTCAGTACTGTCGTGTGGAGTTTTCACAGGATACGAACCTCGAAAAAGCCAAATTCGTAGGGCGTATCCGGTCTGTACTCCGGTTAGGAAAGCGCAAAGTCACCCGCAACATCAAGGGTGTGTGCGAACGGTCCAATAATGAGAGCTCTGACATGGCGAAGATTTTCGTCACGACACGCAACGGCGAGTGCTGGGGAAATGTAAGCGCGTTCCGATCCGAAATGCAAGCTTTCAGTAGCGTACAGAGATCATTGTTCCCTCTCTGTATGCTCGCTAACTCCTGAGAATATGGTCAGACGTAGTCTTTCATCCATGGACAGAAGAGCCTGCCCACCCTCGTGATACGAAGAATTCCTCCTTCAGCCATAGCAATGTTTGATTTTCGTGAGTCGTATCGATGATCTCCGACAAGAGTGAGCTGCCTTTGAATATTGAGAGGTCGATGAAGAGACTTTTTCTTGGGCACCGCCGTCCTACAGCGTAGCAAGTCCACTTCAGTACGTCTGAGTGATATAACTTAGTGAAGTCTGAGGCGTGGCATTGACAGCATTAAATATCTTGATGGCTCAGCCTTGTGCAAGGCAGACACTCACTAGTATCGATTTACTACTGTACGTAATCTAGTCTGATGCGCTGCCTCATGGGAGGCCACTGGAGCTCAGCGGCTATGTTGTCTCTTTCCACAAGAATATGAATAGTAGAAAATTGAAATGTTATAGCTGGATATTTAAGGATTGAATGCGTTTAGAATCCAATGGGAGACATAAGGTAACCCTCATCAAGACCTAGTTCCACCCTGAAAGTCTGAGCCAATCAGAAAGATTCTGATGGTTGACCTGCGCAGGGGTATGCGGCGCACTCACCCAGCGTTAAGTAAGCAGAGGAGCCTGGATACTACATCATAGATCCTGGTGATTGTGAAGGATTGTGTGCGATGTAGAGATATTCCAGCTGGTCAGAGGCACCCGGATAGCCATCGCCTGGCCTTTCACGCGCTCCTGACGATTCAGTGGGCAGAGGAGTATTTCAGTGGGGGATAGGCCCGACAGCGCTCTGAGAGATGTCTAATTTGGGAGCATAATTCCCCACAGAGGCATAAACGGAGCTAGAACGCTTGCTCGACCTTGACGCTCGCTGAGACCTGTCAACCAGCGTCGACTTGACAGCTTGAAGAGCTATACTCGATTGTAGCTTTCTTGTCCTTGCTACTTCCCATCTACTGTCGTAATTCTATCTCGCGCCCAGGGCGAATCCTGAAATCGCGCCACCCTATATTGTCGGAGATCAAATAATCGCACTTCGATCCAGTACGAGTATCATCGGACCTTCGCAGGCGTCGACGGCTCAACCCGTCGTCTGTTCTATCTGCTCCAGAACTATCGAGCTTGCGATATCATCACACCCATACTACGATCGTTACCATTGCCTTTCCCTACGCCGCTGACTCGCAACCTCCACACGCCCGCCGTTAATCTATCTATTGCGCAGCATTAGGGCGGTGTCATCCTTTCCTTTCAACAAGACTTCTGGCCTGTCTCGGGCTAGGCACCGGCCCGATACCTTACATTCGTTTCCACGACTTCGCATTGGCAGAAAGCATCAGCCCTTGACCTTGAGGTCCAACCGCACCCCACCGCTCTGGCAGCAAGACATCACAGTCATTACAAACTTAGGGGCTCTGCAATCAGCATCATTGCGCGTTAGGGTTCATCAAAGCCGGCTAGAGCTGTGTCTACCGGCGCTGGTTGAAAGCGGTGTGGTGGCCGCAGAAGCCGGACGCGCAGCTGCTTCCTGTTCCGTGACTCGATGAACCCACAGCAGGGAGGAAGGTCGTCGACGGACCGTCGACCAGGGGAAGGAGGCCATGGTCCTCGAGGCAACAATCAGCAACAGGCGCTCGACTCTCCCAGTCAAGCTGCGCCCACTAGCGCAAACGGATACGATGCTATGGACGCACCGAGACAAAGATTGTTAGGACCAGCAGTGGGAGAGAGCAACTTTGCGAATGGAAGCTTGCCACCATCTCCAGTAGACGGGCGGAGTGGAAGAAGCACAGAGACCTCACAAACTCTATCCTACCGCGATAGGTCGCAAAGTCGCAGCAATGGAGGTGCTGGTGCCAAAACATCGAGTGGAAGTAAAAGGATTTGCAAGAAATGCGGCGAATTGCTCACAGGACAATTCGTGCGGGCGCTTGGAGGGACCTTCCACCTGGACTGCTTCAGATGTCGGGTAGGCTACGATACTACTTTCCCCGCTTTGTGTACTGATGAGTGCATCTCTAGGATTGCGGGCAGATAGTGGCCTCCAAATTTTTTCCACTAGAAGACGAAGAAGGAGACGGTCAGTATCCACTATGTGAAACAGACTACTTCCGACGGCTCGACCTACTATGTTACGACTGCGGTGGAGCACTACGGGGATCATATATCACTGCACTGGAAAGGAAATATCATATTGAACATTTCACGTGCTCCGTATGTCCCACGGTTTTCGGAGCTCAGGACAGCTACTACGAGCACGAGGGGAAGGTATATTGTCATTACCATTACTCTACTCAATTTGCCCAGCGATGCAACGGATGTCAGACAGCGATTCTCAAGCAATTCGTGGAAATCTTTAGGAACGGTCAAAATCAGCACTGGCATCCTGAATGCTACATGATCCATAAGTTCTGGAATGTTAGGCTCGCGCCTCCCGGTTCCGAAAACTTGGAGAAATCCATACCTGGTGATAATGCTACTGAAGACGAGCGTAATCTCGTCAAAGTTGAAGAGGAACAGATGGAAGAAAAAGTGTATCGAATCTGGAGCGTCCTCTCGGCCTTTGAAGAATCATCTGCCGCTTGCATCTCGGACATGTTGCTGCATGTTAGTAATGGCGCTTATTTCGATGGAGTCCTCGTAGCCAAAAAGTTCATCTGGCATGTCGATATTCTGTTCGGAGCCACGGATCGATTGGATGATCTAATGTTATCTCAAGGCATGAAAGGTGAGATAGACTATGACTATTCCAGAGTATTGCTAATTCCTTCGGTCGGCAGGTCTGGCGTATGGGCGCGAAGCGAAGCTCCTCTGCAAGAAAATCGTTGCTTTCTTCTCGCTACTCTCAAAGACCCAGGAGACTGGTGTGAGAAAGCTGGGTGTAACGCAGGAGCTTTTGTCTTTGGTCACCGGCCTAGCTCATTACCTCAAGCTCCTGATCCGAATCAGTCTGCAGGGTGCTCTTAAGCTGGAGCGGGAGCAGCGCAGCATGGAAGGCCTACACCGCTTCCTCGATGAGCTGGGTGATATGGACTCCGTTAAAGACTGTGAGCAAAACTTGAACCTTGGTGTTTCTGGGCTTGAAGACCAACAGTCGGACCTGTGCTATTACTGTCAAGAACCAATCGATGATGAGTGCTCACAATCCGGTGAAACAAGATGGCACAAAAAGCATCTCAGCTGCCATCACTGCCAGAGGATGCTTGCTGATGATCTGGAGAACGCGTTGTGGAGCCACCAGGAACGCCAGGCTTTCTGTCGAAGATGCGTGGAAGAGAGGCACCAAGGCCCAGATGCTATAGCAGATTTCGAGCATGTCTCAAGGCTTCAGCAATATGTGTATCTTCTGCGAGTGGCTCTTGCTCGGCTGCTCAAAGTACTCAGATCCGGCGGCACTCTTCCTCATACGTCCGGTGCGTATTCACGATCGTTTGCCGATTTGGTAGTGTATCACTTACAATATAGATAGATGATCCAAATTTGACATATTACGACTCAAATGATGGACACCGCCTAGATCCAGGTGGACAGCCAGACCCCCCAGGCTTATTGAGATCAACGTCAAGGTCAAAGTCTTATGGTGGGACCATGCCCCCGGAACAGATGGGTTCATCATACGAACAGACCGTAGGGGAGATGAAGAGGTTGAGATCTACCCGTATGGATAAGCATCTATCTACCACCATCAGGAAGGCGCGCACATCAAGAATCATTGACGGCCCAGAAGGTCAAACTATAAGACCTGGTTCAGCCGGGGCCGATGGTGCAGAGCAGCGAAACAACGGCTTCCACATCGTAGAAGATCGAGACTCTAACGGCCAAGCAAGGACAGACCTTACTTTTGGCAATCAAGACGCCCTTACCCTGGACGATATCCCACGGATCGTAGCTGCAGAGCAGGCCAAAGAGCAGCGACCCAATGCTTACAGACATGCAAAGAATCAGCTGATGGGAGGCGGAGGCCGACCACCAAAGCTCGTTGGCGGTCATCAGCGGGATCTATCAGGTGGTCATGAATTGGACAATGTCGCCGGAGACCAGTTTCCACAACGGACCAAGCGATATTTCTCCGAGCTTTCTGCCCTCGAATACTTCATCGTCCGTCATGTGGCTGTGCTCTCAATGCAACCCTTGCTGGAGGGGTACTACACTTTGGAGGAATTACTAGGCCTGATCGAGACCAGGAAACCAACGTTTTGGGGTAAGTTCGGCAAAGCATTCAAGAACGACAAGACGAAAGGTGGGAGAAAGAAAGGAGTCTTTGGTGTGCCCTTGGATACTCTAGTCGAAAGAGAAGGTGTCGAGTCAACGTATGGGCTTGGTCCAGGCGCCCTCAAAGTCCCCAGTCTCCTAGACGACGCAGTAGCTGCGATGAGACAGATGGATATGTCTGTGGAAGGAGTTTTCCGGAAGAATGGGAACATTCGTGGGCTGAAAGACCTGGCCGATCGACTCGACGCAAAGGAAGACGAAGTTGACTTGACAAAAGAGAGTCCTGTCCAAGTTGCTGCACTCCTTAAGCGATTCCTACGGGAATTACCTGATCCACTGATGACATACAAGCTGCACAGATTATGGATAACGTCTCAGAGTAAGACTACGTCTTTTTCTAGACCTACATGATATGCTAATCTTGACACCAGAAATCGCCGACGAAGAGAAGAAGCGAAGAGTGCTCCACCTGAGTTGCTGCCTCCTCCCGAAGAGCCACCGAGATTCGCTAGAAGTGCTTTGCTCGTTCCTTGTCTGGGTGTCTTCATTCTCACAAGTGGACGAGGAGAGCGGCAGCAAAATGGACACCCACAACCTCGCCACCGTCATCAGTCCCAACATCCTCAAAGACCACGACACCAAGAGAGTCGTCTCCGACGAGAGTTTCCTCGGCATCGAAGCCGTCAACACCCTCATCGAATACAACGACCAGATGTGCGAAGTAAGCCACCCCCATCCCTGCCTTCCATCTCCCCTACCCCCACCGACACCTACTGACATGCCCCCCCCCCAAAAGGTCCCCGAAGACCTCCAATCCATCCTCAGCGACTCCTCCCTCTTCAACAACACCTCCGACATCACCACCAAAGAAATCCTCAAACGCTACGGCGACATCGCCACCTCCGCCGCCCACCGCCCCCAAATCACCACCCAGCCCCCCGACGCGCCCCCCTCCTCCAAAGACTCCTCCGCCAACACCTCCCGCGCCACCGCTCCCATCATCACGCACGTCGACACAGACCCCTACACCAGCCAGCCCTGGCCCAAAGAGTCGTCCGTGCGCCATGTCCAAGGCCCGGGGGCGGCGCCGCTGTATCCCGCTGTGGGCGACAGCCGGGGAACGCCGCCGCAAAGGGAGTGGGAGTCTGCGCACCCGAATAGTCCGTATGTGCATCAGCGGCAGGGCAGCAGCGACAGCCAGGTCAGCCAGAATGCCCCGCTCCAGCGGCAGAGCTATCGGCACTCTGGATGGGGAAAGAACGGGGCGCCGGGGCCGATGGGCGTGACTGGTGCTGGGTGAGGGAGGCCCCCGCTTTGAGAGAACAACCGTTAGGTACGTTCGTAGAGGGGCAGTCACGGCTCGTTGGACGCAGCTGGAGCCTTGGGATGTCAACCGTATGGACACTTGTGGATCACAGTGTCCTTTCGACGTGGCAATGGGCGTTTGACGCTTTAATAACGCCTGATACCTTATTTTGGCTCATACCGCATGCAGCTGGGGCTGTTGTCACAAACCGTCCCACTGTCTAGGAGCGGCCCACCCTTATACCGCCCTTCCTCTCCATGCATACGCCTTGCAGCCAAGGCTTTCATTGGATTCCGGGCGTTCACTTCAGTTCCCCTTTGTTGTTCTTCCTTCGTCTTCCGCGCAATGGAATGCATATAGGGCATGTAACGGCAAGGAGGTTTTTTTTCTGGTGTTTGGATTGGGCATAAATGGGCCACAAGATGAATGGGATAAGGGGGGGCTTTATGGTGCGCGTGGAGTATGGTAGGATGCGCGATGGGGGGATGGGTTTGAGCAAGCAGGTAGATGCCAATAAAGAAGCGTATTGTCGAGTTATTACTGTTGATGCTGTGGGTATACTTGATACATGATGGCGGCTATGATTGTGAGGATGGGTTTGTTGTTATACGAGAGGTCTCCTGTTTGGTGATTTTGGGGAGCAGACGACAGATGATAGAGGTGTATACTCCGAGAGGGATTCTGGGGCAGCAGAGCACCATAGACAGAGGTTTGTAGTGCCCGCGTGGGTTGAGAATGTAGGATTGTTCCGGTCATCCAAAACATTCCTTCCGTCCCGCCAAACCCGAGGCTATCCTGATGAATCTCTGGGCTCATTGCGGCGTCCGTTGTCCAAGACATCGAGTCATGTTCCCGTATCATAATGCATTCACTTCATCCACACCACCACCTCAGCCACCGCCTCCCCGTCCCTCTCCCGCACCCCCACCCACCTCGCTCCACTCCCACGGACTTTCTTCCCCGTGCCTAGAAAAATTACGTTCCAGATCTCGCCCACGATCTCGCCCCAGCAATACACCTTCAGCACCGCTTCCTGCTCGTCCTCCATATCCTCCAACACTACCCCATCCATCCCCACACCTCCCACCCCACCCACCTGCCCCCCACCCCCATCATCCACCTCCCCCCCATCCACCCCCTCCAACACACACCAAACCCCCCACCCCGCCTTCCCCCCTCCCACAAACCTCCCCAAAAACTCCCACAACACCTCCCTCTCCTCCTCCCCCAACCCCCCCAGCGGCACAACCCAATGCCCCCTCTCCTGAACCCCCAGCGGACGTGTCTGGGTCCGTATCTGCGCGGCGTAGTAGTTCTGGAGTTGCGGTTTCGCAGCCAGGGCGCTGAGGTCGCGCGTTAGGTATGTGCGGAAGGGCTGGGTGGAGATGGGTGCGCGGGGGGGGTGGATGGATAGGGTGGAGGGGCGGAAGAGGGGGGGAGAGGAGGTGGGGGGGAGGGGGGGAGAGGTTAGGGGGGGAAGGGGGGAGGAGGAGCGAATGGGGGGGAGGTGAGTGGGGGGTTTGAAGGGGGGGAGTGGGGGGTGGTGTGTAATGGGTTTGGAAGGAGGGAGGATTCGAGAGCGCTTGGTGGTTGGGGAGGAGGTGTGTGTGGGGGAGGGGGAGCTCGAAGCTAGGCGGCGCTTTGCGTTGGGGGAGGGGGAGCCGAAGTCCAGGGGGCGCTTTGCATTGGGTGGTGTTGGTTGTGAGTCGGGGATTACGCAGGGGAGCGTGGCCCATGAGGAGGTGTCTGTGTTTGGGAGGATGGGTGTCTCGTAGATGCCGGCTGAGAGGCCATGAAGGGCGGGATCCGTCCGGAGGGTGGGGAAGGGGGTGCGGATGATGTGGATGTGAGAGGGGGCTTTGAGAGTCGTTTCTGGGACATGAGAGGTGGTTGTATGGTCTGATGGGTTGGAAGAGGAGGACGTGAAAGGTACAGACCGGGTTGATCGTGGTATCAGATAGGGTGATGCGCTATCTGCCTGGTCTTCATCCTCCTCTGCATCAAGATGGTCGGGTGCGCATCTGAAGTCATAATCATCTTCCTCTGCTTCTCTGGTTGTGCACTCGCTGAGTGAACCCTTGTCTTTTGCTGTTATCACATGTCTGCGGACGGATTCAAAACCGAGCAGGCCTCGCAGTTGCGCTCTATATCTTGAATCGTCGGAAAGCCGGCTGGGTGCAGAGATGTGGACCAAGATCTCGGGTGGTTGGCTCATGCTTGGACTTCATCTTGTAGAGGGGATAAGCGACCACGGAACAAGCAAAAAGAGCAAAGATGACAGCAGATGCTTGGACTATTTGGAAGCAAAGGTGTTGCACTGTCGCCCAGTCAGCAAGCCAGGCTGAATCAAGGTAAGGTAGGTACGGTGAAGCCAGCGACCATCTGGAACCCTATATGAGCCCTACTCGTATATCTCCAGAACGCCTATTCGCTATCCAGACGAGTAGACACACATGTCAGACACAGCTGATCGAATCTAATACAGTGAACCTGATTTATAAGTAGTAAATATTCCAAGTTCAAATTCTCCTTACATGGCGATACTCCTTATTACCATGTGGCTTGGCATTACGCCATGCCTCCAAAATAGCCATCTGACAGACGATTTTCAACTATATGTCTAGGGCTGGAAAAAATTCTAGAATTATAATAAAATTCTCTTGTTTTCTCACGTGCTTTCTATGGAAAGTGCTAACAAAACCTCAGAATTCATCGGGGTCTCCTCACAGAGTAAAAATCCTTATTTTCTCTAATAAAATCTAGATTCCGAGCAAAGAAACTTGGTCCCGACCCCTTATAAACCAGGTTCACTGTACTGGCAATAGCGTCACCAACAGCGCGCAGGAGAGAGATTCCCTCCCTCAAGACAAAAAGTCGCTCATGTGCTCGAATTAGTCTTTTCCATCAAGACACTATGATCACAACCTTGGCTTGAACCTAACGAAAACGGTTCTACCTTCCGCGAATACTCCCCCTTCCCCATCTTCCACCGCCCCAAAAAAAATTCCAGCTTCTTCCTGTCTTTCTCCGCTCCAGCTTCCTCTTGAACCCTTTTAAGCGAAGCTCTGGCAAGCACAACCCGTGGCGTTTCCAGCCTCCGCTTAAACCTAACCTCCAACGCCCCAGTGATAATTCCATGACGCCCAAACACCTCCGCGGCAACTGCGGCCATCACCTCATCAAGCATAAGCGCGACGATGGCGCCATGCCCCGTGCCCACTATGCCTTCCACGCCGCGACCGAGCGAGAAGAGCATGTATATCTCTAATTGTGCCAGGGATGCGGTAGGGCCGCGTCTGAGGAATGTCTGCACGGCGCGGATGCAGGACGCATTGGCGAGGGTGGTGGTTAGGAGGCTGTTTTCGCCCGTAGAGGGATGGACGACCCTGGAGGCGGTGGCGACCGCTGGAGGGTAGGGTCGTCGTAAAGGGTTTTGCACCGTGGGGATGAGCAGTCAGAGAGGAGCTCGGTAGGCATGGTGGTGATGGAGGTTGTGATGCGTGTATTGTGGTCTCGACGGGGCGGGGGGGGATCACAGCTGGTTGTCTTATAGGGACCAAATCCTTCGATGGCTGCGCAGGTTGCCAGGAGATTCGCGACCCCATCGTGTGCTGGACTGAGGAACGGATACTCAACTCCTTTGGGCAGCTTATCAGACGTGCCAGCACAGCTTTATCATTCACCGCCTCGATATGGCGACTTCTTGCCTGGCATACAGCCTGCTTGCATGGGGTCGCGATCATTCGCTATCCCAAGCATGGGGCGAACCTCGATAACGTATGCCGTTCCCAGTAGTCTGTAAGAGAGATTCGAATGTTCCGGGCAGCAGCGTTAACGCATATCCGTAAGACCATAATTCCAGCGTAGCATACAATCCAGAAATAGATCGGCTAGGAGTGGAAGTGAGATCCTTTGAATCCCAGTGCTTCACCCCCTCTTCATGCGACTGATCCTGCGGAGCAGTATGGTCGCCCAATGGCTCCTCGCTGCCCTTTCCGTTGGCGCTAACCTTGACGCACGCAGGGCTCTCCTAGACGGTCGACATGCTCCTTTGAGAACTAGGGAGGTTGGTAGCTCTAGTCCTATGCGAGTCAATATAGGATACCTGTATTCCTACGCAGTAAAGCCCGAGGGTAAAGTAGGTAGGCGGATAATAGGCTTGACAGGACAAGCGTCGGGTGTTAATCGAGAGATGGATATTCCTGGAGAGGATGTGTGCTGATGACTTGAGTTTGTAGTATATATAGGAATGCACATGATAAGAATCAAGGCATGAGCAGATCAGCTTTTCCCCTATAGGGCGAAGTGCTGAGACATGAAAAAATTAGTGAAGATGACAGGAGTAATCTCTTGAATCCTACTAGAACAGAAAATCACCTCATCAAATTCGGAAAATCACAGATAAAGCTCACCGGTCTATCCGTGGAGATCCGTAATAATTTTATTGGTTGTGCGCCTCGCAGCGCCATCGTTAGAATTCAGCCCTCCGAAACCCATAATAAATGGAAGCGCTGGAGAGATGGCTGGTATCATACAAGAGGTGCAAGTGAAACACACAAAAGGAACTATGATCGGGAATGTACAGACAAGCTCTATTTCTCATGGAGTCTCTCGCGTTGGTGAGGGCGACGCCAGGAAAGATTGCTCCATCGAATGACCCGAGGGAGGCGATACCACCAGATTAGCTGGGCGCGGCGTAGCATCCATATCTATAATCTTGGCTGCATCGCCTGCTGCATCTTTGGGAAAGATCTCAGGCGGCGTGAGAGATGAGTGCGCGGCGACGACGTCGGAGCCGAGCTCTGGGGTTGAGGGCACGGTAGGCAGCGGTGGACCCATAGGCTTAGGCTCATCAGGTACCGAAGTGACGCTTCCGCGACTGTTGGTCCGCATCATCTCGACGCTGAGCTTGGAGCTACCACTGCGGGGTTTGTTCTGAGGGCTGCGCGCACGGACTTGCACGTCACCGAGCTCTTCATCTTCGTCATCGCCTGTTTCGCCGCATTCATGGCGGGTTCTTTCCATATCCTCGCGTTTGGCCCTGGCGGCATCGATGGATCGTTGGCGGCGTGGGGTTCGTTGGTCAAATATGGCGGGAGCGGATGCTGGGGCGGAATTTTGATGGAGGAGATGGGGAAGACCTGGGTGGGTGAAGGGAAGAATGTCGGCAGGATCCTGGGATATTCCCAGACCGTGGTTTTGCCATTCATTTGAAGGTTCCCGCATGATAGCCGGTATATCCTCCGTATTGGTAGAGTCAGTGTCGCCAAAAAAGCTTGATCCGATCGAGTGTTCGCGGCTTGGCCTCCCATTGATCCCTCCAATAAGCCGCGCGAAGGGACCTGACGATTGAGAGCTTGGGCTGTCCTCGGTGCGTTTCGACTCTTGCCGTAAGGAGGAAGGCGGATACTGAGTTGGCTGAGGATAATAGCCAGGCGGCGGAGGCTTCCATTGACAAAGGTTGCACAGTGCGTCTGTAAGCTTTTGCAATGTGAGCGGCTTCTCAATCAGCGAGTCGAAGTGATGCGTCTGTGGAAGTTCCTTCAGATAGCCGGTGACTGCAATGATAGGAGTCTGGGTATTAGCACTTTTGGTATCTCGAACCATCCTGGCAACATCAGCGCCGTTGATTTGGGGAAGCTTGTACTCCATCATGATAATGTCGAATTGGACCTCACTCATTGCATACCGTACAGCTTCAGGGCCGTTGACTACGGTAATCGTCCGGCACCTAAGCTTCTCGAGAAGCCTCTCCATGACCAGTCTAGACACAGGATGATCCTCGCAGATCAGGACGTCCAGCGGACGGAAAGATGGGCCGTCCCCAGGTATAATCTGAGACATACGCCTTGAGCTCTGCCGTCTTCTCTGGACACGAAGCAACGCTCTCGTACGAGGATCCTCGTTGTCGGATGACGAAGGAGAAACGTCGAAAACTTGACTTCTTCGCTTGTAGTGACCAAGAGGCCTGTTCGATGGTGGTGGGTTGTCTCCTTCCTGTGAGCCGACTGTCTGTGACCGAGCTCGCGATGTTGTAGCTATACTCCGTGGACGTGGTGCAAGAGATGTTTTCTCGGGTGACAATACCGACATATTCATCGACAAGCGATTGGTTTTTATGGGTGAGGATGTATTGGACGTAGCTGACTGTGCCGTTGGAAGCCTTGGAACCTCGAAGATGCTACCCGGTGGCTGTAGGGAAATGCTGGATTGGTGGGACAATGTCGACGAAGTGCTTGATGTTTTCCTCCTTTCATGGTTCTGACCTGTCGAGAAGGAGACGAGTAGAGGTGAAGAAGGGTTTGAAGCCCGGTTGGGTGAAGGATTGCCTTGACTAAGACCCGATGGAGATGCAGGTCTATTGCTTCTGTTCTGTGATAACGCTCGCTTGAGCGGTATGGGCAGCAAAGGGCTGCCCTCCAGTGAAGGCCCTGGCGAGCCAGTGATCGGCGACTGGCCAGTCACAGGACTCTTCGTCTGCTTTTGCGCGGCTTCGGCTCGCAACTTTTGCAAGACGTCTTTGTTCGCCTTCTCGAGTACAGGAAGATTTTTGAAAGTGAAGTTGCCAAAGTCATCGGTCTGAACTGGCTCGCTAAGCCTTCTACTGCGACCATCGCGGACATGAGCGGGTATATGAAGCGGCATTAGCCCTCTTTTCATTGAGTTGACCTGATTCCTGACACGTGATAGCGCGTCATGCGGCCTATCTGGGTAATCTGCACCAGGCGTGGCGGCCGGTGACGAAGCTTGACCCTCCAATTCTTCTGCAAAGGCTTGCAGCGTGGCGCCTCTGTCATCGAAATACTCCGTGTCCTCGGGATTCTCTGGGGCAGGCACAAATTGGGCTTCATCCTGAAGCAATGTGTCCCAGTTGATATTCTTGAACCATGGGTGTGCGCGAACTTCTTGACCGCCTGACGCATATTCTTCCGCCGTATTGGCACCTAAACGTTCTTTGGGATCTAGAGTCATCAATCGGTTCATCATATCTTTAGCCTCTGCGGAAATAGGACATTCTTCCTCATCAGGCCAGTCAATCTTACGAGCAAGTATGTTCTCAAACACCATCTCCGGCTTGTCTGCGTGGAAAGGCGGGTAGCCATACAGGAACTCAAAGAGGATACAGCCCAATGACCACCAATCACTCATCTCGTCTTGACCAAGGCCATTGATGGTTTCGGGTGCAAGGTAATCCGGGGTCCCGACAAATCTTCTGTTGTGATCATCGGGATCAAAAAGCGCCATGGGAGGAGGTAGCATTCCAGATAGCGGGGGGGTGTGATTTTGAGGTGGGCCGATGTTGCTGGCGTTACTCATGGTGGGTTGTAGAGCGTATGGATCCCCGGACTCCGCGCCTTCACTCTGGGTCTCCTCTTCAATAGGTGCTCCTCGCTGCGGATTGTCATCGCCGAGAGAGAAGTTGCGAAACATTGCACTGAAAGTGTCGCTATTTCCACTGTCACTTCGATATCCCGATTTTCTTCTCGAGTGCTCTCGTCCCAGTTTGAAGTCACGGTTGAGACTAAAGTAAGAGGGCTGACCAAGAGAGCCGGCCAGATCCGGAGTCATTACTGGTGTCGAGGCAGGCGAATGGTTGCCCTGTAGATCAAAAGAAGCCGAGCGAGAAGAGGCCATGGAAGTTGCTCTTGCGAAAGGGCCTTGCTTCAACAAATCTGGCGTGGATTCGTCGGGGCTTTTAAGGTATCGCTTCTGACGTCCGATCAAGCCCATGCGCGAGAGTCCAAAGTCCGTCAATTTCAGATGGCCTTTCTGGTCGATTAGTAAGTTGTCGGGCTTCAGATCGCGGTGCACGATGCCTCTGCTGTGTAGATGCTCCACGCCAAGGATCACCTCTGCCAAGTACTTCTTCGCCCAATCCTCCGAAAGTCCTCCAAGCACCTTTACTAACGAGGCACAATCACCCCCGTTCATATACTCCATGACAAGATAAAGGAAGTCTTTGCTTGAAAAGGTCCAGTACAGCTTGGCAACAAAATCGCTTTCTCCCTGCCACATCATTATGGCTCGCTCGGCTTTGACGTTGGATATCTGGTTCTTGGCTACCATGTCCGCTTTCTTGAGAACTTTTATCGCAAAGTAGTCGCCTGTCGATTTCTTCTTAGAAAGATATACACTGCCAAAAGCACCTTTGCTGATGGGTTTGATAATTTCGAAATCCTTGATGGACGTTGGCACCGCTTTCGCCTGGGGATGGCTGAGGGCTGCGAGACGCGGAGAAGGGGGTGCTCTGTGCAGGTCAACCGTCGACGATGCCGCCGAAGATTGACGTCGATGACGTGTTGATTGTATGATGGGGGAAGAGTGCTCTGTGCTCGATAATGGTGGCGAGGTTACTGGAGACGGAAACCCTTCTAGCGCCATTGAGAGACGAGGCTTGGAGCTCCGCAGAGGGGATGAAGGCGCATTAGCTCTTCCTGGCGATGGCTGACGGTGTGGTGAAGGTACGTGCGGGATTCGCAAGCTTCGCCGTTTCCTTGCCCCAGAGCTCGTTGATCTTCCTAAAGCTCTTTCCGAGGCAGGCGATTCGGTTCGAGGGGCGCCAATGTTGATGGAAGACACATTGTTATCGCTGTCGGCAGCGTCGCTACCAAGATACATAGATCCGCGATTAGTCACTGAGTGTGAACGACTTAGCATGGAAAAGCTGTGAGTGTGTGATCTTGGTGTTGGGCATTCCATCGGACTGTTCGATCTCGATGACGGCGCAACTGAAGAGCGCCGCTCATCCATCTGCGAAGACAAGGCAGGATCCGAAGCGGTCCTCAGTGCAGAAGCCATGGCGGATGGCCCATCGTACCCATCATTGAAAAAGCTGGTCATGTGAGCTGCTGGAGTATCGTGCTCATCCTCGTCACCTTCGGTAGAATCGCTCAATTGGCCTGCCGCTATGCTAGCGGCTTTCTTCATTGCAGCGTCGATACAGTCAATGACGAGTGTATCATATTCCACGCGAATACGTTCCGAATATTCGATAGTGTCTCGGTGTCGCTCAACAGCCTCGACTTTGGCATGAGCAAAACCCTCGGTATCGGCGCTGAGTGCCGCCAGACCTCGCTCCTGATCCAGGCTGTTGGCACCCGGGGTCTGCCAGCTTCTGACTTGGGCTATCCGTGATTCAGACCCTGGAGATTGTGTTCGGAATTGCCCATCCTCCGAAGGCTGCCCCAATTTGATGGATGGTATATTGATCTCCATTGCTGTATCGCAAAGATCGAGGATGAGCTCAACGATCCTCGAAAGTGGACGACGTACGGCGAAGGATCTGGCACGGACATGACCAAATCCAGTTTGCGAAGCACTTCGCGAGCGTGAAGGCGTTGCCGGAGACACACGGCCGGAATCAGATCCAGACGAAGTACTCGAGGTGGGTCCGATAGGCATGCCTTTGTACTCAGGGTGCGGCGTAGTGGGAGAGTTGCTGAGCTCGCCAGAGACTGGTCGACCTTTGCAAGCCTCAAGCGCATCCAGAACCTTGACGATAGCATTCCGATGATCTGTCAGAGCTTCTTGGGCAAGCTGGACATCCATCTCCGCCCTTTGCTCTTGCAGGCACAGCTCAGAATGCTTCTCAAACCACCAAGGGGTTATATGACGTTCGCAGATTCGACATAGGACAGGGAGAGGGGGCGGGTGGTTTGCTGGATCGTTTGCTCCTACTTCCGCCAAGGATGTGAGGTAGTGAGCAAGCATTTCGGCTCCCACACCGAGTGACTCGACGAGTGCTTCCGGGAGGTCTATAGTGATCTCTTTTGGCTCCGTGGAAGGGCGTAGCATCCACATCGTCTGATCGCTGTCAGTATTGTGGTTCTGCAAGGCTTGCTGTGTCTTACATGACTTTCGCCGCCCGATGAGCGGTCGTAGACCATTATGCCCTGCCCTTCAAGCTTCAGTACCATCTCTTCTTCCTCCACATTGTCTAGTTGCGGCATCAGCTCTTCTTCGTCGGCCTCCTGCGTTTTGCTATCCTTCTTGAAGACCGAAGAAGTTCCCATGAGAACACGGAAACGTATGAATTGGCTCCTAGAGTCATCCTTCTTCATAGACTCCACAGCTTCCGCAAAGGCCTCTTTCTTTGATACTAGAATATCGGCGATAGGCTTTCCCTTCATAGACTCTATAGGCGTGCCAACGACATCTTTCCATGACGGACTGACCCAGCGAATAATGCCATCGAGACCCAGATCAAGCACAACGTTCAGAGATTGCTCGGCGGCCGCCTTCAGGTCCTCACGCTCCGCTCGAATATCCATACCAGTCGTTCTCTCCATAGGCGTTCCGCCGCCGCCCTCCTCTTGACGCAGTGCATCGATGGCTGGAGGGGCAACGGATGATTTCCTCGTGTCGTGCTCTTGGGCCATATTTTTTGACTCTCGTTAGTGTTTAACTGATCCCGAAGGGCCGTCAGGTCGAGCCACCAGTCATCGTCTCATCATTTCGGATCAATATCGAATTGCAAACATAGTGGATGCGCTTCTCCTCCGTGATAGAGAATGACGTATGGCGGGAGCCCTCTTTGTCATCGTTCGGATTGCGGTAATATGTCTTTGAGACTTTGGGAGGTGGCATGGAAGACCCCTCCTCCGCCTCAGCAACGGCTGGAAGACTTGCCCATCGCTGCACGCCCGAGTCTGCTAGCGAAGACGTTGTAAGACGCGTTAGGCGTGGTGAATGTGCCGTCAGAGATGTGATTTTTCGTTGTCTATCTTCGAACGTTGGAAATAGGCCTGGGGTGGGGTAACAAATTAATTCCGACTTTACGGGTCTCTAGCCTCAAACTTTCATCGCGCATCAACGCTTGGAACAACCAAGGCTCGCTGGGAAAGTGTACATGTAGTTGGCACCTAACGGTACCGGCGTTGGAGTGAAATGTGGAAACGATTGTATCGGCCTACGACTCCCACCTCCCCGTCCACCATGGATGCCGACTGCATCCCGCAGGAGTCGAGACTCGAGCAGCTAACTCCAAAAACAAGCGGTCACTCCCACCATCACAACAGATCCTAGCGGTCCCAAGCCTCCAGTACTAAGCTAGGCGTCCCACGCTGCCAACGCACATACTTTACGGAGGTATCATCGCAAAACGTCAAGTGACCGTCCCATCCGCTAAAAGCCACGACCCAACAAAAGCGTTGCCCGAAGCCTGAACGCCAAAGGATCTTGACGGCAAACAGAAATTTATCCCCAAGAACGTGCCGTCACCTATCCGGCACTACTGCAACTTAAGCTGAAGTCGGGTCTCGAGGTCAATGTGGGGTAAGCACTTTAAGGTAGAGGATCGTTGATTGGCGTGGATCGTGATCGCATACTTTGGTTGCTGGGGAGTGGTCCTTCGAAGCACATGCGGACATGCTGCAGAAGATGCGGAGACGTCCCCTGCAAGCACCACAAGCATTGCCATAAAACCAGCCGCTGGATCGTCAAATCGTTACATCGAAGATTTTGCTGTGCAACAATGCTTGCTCTAGAATGCTGTACAATGGGTAAGTTCTTTTGGTTCAGCATACCTTATGGAACATTGTGAGGTCTAAACTTACAAAGTTGCACGGTCCAGCTCACTGTGACTTTTTGTCATTCGTCTGCATCTTCTTTCTTCCCTCTTGCTCTTGAATGTACCTCACAGTCCTAGTGACCCCCTCTTCCATCCCCACCAGCGGCCTGTAGCCTAGCAGCGTCTTGGCCTTATCAATGTTGAAATACCTCGCCATTGAGCTGTAGTTGAATGCCTTCCAACTCAATGCGGGCTTTCGGCCTCCCGCGAACCAGAAAAGCCATTCTGATAACGACACGAGCTGCAATCCAAGACCCTTGCCTATTGTCCACACCTGCGACAACTCTGTTTGGTCCCCCGCTGCAATCCAAACTAATCGTGCAAAGTCCCAGAAGTAGACCGGACTGCCATTGGTTATGATGAATGCCTCGCCGTCTACTCTCTCATGGTCTAGCGGCATCGTAGGCAGCTCGTGCGTGTTCAGCAGGGCGATGGTAGCCAGGATATGTGCATAGGCCACATTGCCAACATAGGTAAAGTCGTAGAGGTTCATGTTGTCGCCCAGCTGAAACTTGGTCTTTCTGCCATAGTACGCTTTGAGCAAGCCAGGTACTACCTGTGTATCGCCCTCCCCAAAGATTCCAGCGGGTCGAATTGCTATTGTGAGCATGTTTGTATATTTCCGATTGGAGGCTAACACAAGGTCTTCCGCCATAGCCTTGGTTTCGGAGTAGTATTCTCTTTGTAAAGGCGCTCGTAGTGTGGGCCATCGTTCGTCGGCATTGATAAGAGGGCTGATCGAATCGTGAATGACGGAGGAGCTGGAGGTGTACACGAACGCCTTGACACAGCCAATCTCTCCAGCTCGGTCGATGAGATTCTGCGTACCGTCGACGTTGACCTTTTTGTACAGAGCCTTGTTCTTGCCTTCGTCACTGACAAAGTTTGGAGAGGCTGTATGTATGATAACGGTCGGTTTCACCTCTGCCAGCACGCTCCTGACCGCCGACTCGGACGTGATATCGGCATCGTAGTAATTGGCCGAGGGGAAGCGATTAAGCTCTGTGCGGAGGTCAATGATTGACACTTTAGCATCGTAGCCTTCTAGAAGTTGAGATACAATGTGATGCCCGAGGAAACCGCACCCCCCAACCACGAGGACGGAGTCGAAGGACCTCGAAGGTTTCTCCGAGCTCATTGTTGGTTGGGAAGAGGATGCTCGGCCTCAATTGATACACTGTAGGCCTTGTGCAGTCAGGCTTTGGGGTTGTAGAGGTTCTGGCTCGCAAGTCAATAGTATCGAATAAACTTGATCGCTACGTGTTTCGGCCAATTTTTTGCGCTATTACTAGATAGGCTCGTGTGATCGCCTGCTGCCGCTGCATGCACTTAGAGCACTGGCTTTGCAGATTTACAAACCTGTTGCAGTCCTTTCTCAATTCTTATAAGACCAGACGAAATTCTCAAAATGCTTCAAATTGTCAAAAAAGAAGCTGCTGAATGCTAGCACCAACACGTTTCGATCGTGTGTCCTCCGGGTCACCGTGGGGGGCCGTAGGGGGCTTTTTAGCGTATGAGCCCGGCGCGCTCGCCATACTATTCAACACATAAAATGCCATTTTAGGTTAGCTTGAGGTGTCAATATACACCCCGCTTTGTGATCAAACGTCACGTGATGAGTAAGTGTTGACCGTAATTCACGGGAGGGCCAGCAAGTAATGCAAGCACTCAGGAGTAATACAGGGCAGCTTGGGCGGAGGATGACAGCAGCGCATGCAGTAGTTGGTGAGTATTGCTCCATCTATGCTAAGTAAACCTGCTTGGAAGTACCAGGAAGCTTATCTCTTGGTAATCACTACAGAAACACTATCTAACACTGCTGACACACCACCCTCTAGACTGCTCGCACACCACCCTTCTCACTAAGCCTAATCGAGTAATTTTTAGAATCCAGCGCGTTGTTTGTTTACATAATCGTCGTCGCTATCGTTGTTGTTATTCTTCTTCTTCTTTATTTATCTTTTACATTTGCATTTATCTTAACATGTCTATGCAACTGCTACCTCCTAGAGCAAGTTTATACAAGTACATCTTTATTGAACAATTGATTAAGAAGATCAATAAGCATGCAAAGAAACAAAACTATTCGATAACGCGCAAACAAAGCAAGCAATCGAAGAAAAATGTTCTTATGAAGATTTAATTATGTTGCGATCGCGACAATAATAAGAATTCAAAGAGCTATAATTATCGAATTATCTTTAGCAAACGCGTCAATTGTTCTTTCGAATATATTGCAAAGTTATAGTTTAACATCTAGAACAAAAATAGTCTAAATAACTAAATCTTAATAATTGAACACAATAATTATAATTATTTTTTTACAAAGTTGTTTGTCTTAATTATACAACAAAATATTGCTATGCAAAACTCTACAATGCTACGCGAAATTCAAAAAGAGTTTCGAAAAAACAACAAGACTAACTTAGTATTAAAAGAATTGCGCATAAATAAGAACGACAAAAACTCTATATTTAAGTCTCGCGATATTTGAAATAAGTTCGCAAGATTTAAAGCAAAAACACTAAATATTTTGATATTTACTTAAGCTTTAATACAAAATCTAACAAATCAAAAAATCTAGTATATCGACTATAAGACACAAGAGAACAACGATCAATTAAAATATCTATTCTTTATATCAAAAATCTCGTAAAAGATGCTTGCAAATTACTATAAAATTATTCTAATAAATTGCATTTATAAGACTAATAGATACAAGATGTCGCTATTAATTATTATTGAAATTATCGTCTTAAATACTACGTTCTACGTCGCTTTCTACTTTATAAAAGACAAGAATTATAGCGATTATATCTAAATAATGCAAGTCTTAAAGCAACTTTACAATTATTTCGATTTGTTATATCTTGAAACTATATTATTTAACGACAACAAGACATTGACGTTTGCTCTTTGTTACATCTTTTCTAATTTTAAATATTGTGTCAATTATACTCTATGTGTGTAATATATAAATAACAACATTATTACTAATTGCAAGAAGCTATTTCTTACAAATAAGCTCTATAATAAGTTTATAAAGTAATAAAAGACTTTTTGTCTAGCAAAAATATTTACTTTGTTGAAGAAAGATTACAATGCGTTCTATTATATCTATCTTGATATTAATGTGCGCATCTATATGTATATCGAAGAGCACGTCTAATCGTTGCGCACTAAGTAAGCAAAATACTATACTAATTATTTTTTGCACTTCGATAATATCTTTATTTCGCAATCGAAGAACACTTACTATTAAGTCAAGTAGAAACTTTACGTTTCTATCAATAAGTGCTTTATTTGTTCTACAATTTACTAGCTAATCTTAACAAGTAATTTAAAGACGATAAAGAACAAACTAGAGCTCTTCTTGCACAATTGTTATAATATTTTCCTTATAATATTTCTAGTCTAGAAGGGAAAAGTCTTTTGCAAGCGTTTCTTTCTTACGCGTTATTACGTTAGTAATACATATAGTTATCGTAGATAGTTTTCTTAGAAATCATTTTTTTATTATCTTATAGTTATTATATTCTAATAGTTTCAACAATATCAAACTAGATATTGTAGTATTATATATTGCTTTAACTAGTTATCAAAAAGTCTTTTTGCTTTCATTAGAAAATCTTGATCATTTCTCTTTGTACAAGTATTTTCGCTTTTTATTAATTAACAATTTTATCGATTTATTTCGACTTGCGAAAGACTTTCACCTTTTATTAATTTTGCTCTTCTAGCAAAATTTTGCTCTTATAGCGAAATCTTGTCTTAATAGCAAAATCTTCTAACGAGCTTTTATATATCTTATTACTTGATAAAGTCTTTCGCAAGTAATCTTCTTATTTGAGAAGTTTTACTTAGTAAAGTCTTTCGCAATATTTTGCTTTGTTAAGAAATCTATTGTCGAAAGTCTTTTTTAAGTTGACTTTAAGCAATTCTAGCATTGTCGATTGTTACACAACAATTCTAGTCTATTAAATTAATGAATTTCTCAATATTAATTATCGATACAAAAATATTGTTCTTAATTAAGTCAAATCTTGTGTTACTAGCATTGTTAAAATAACATTTTGTTCTTTATTTGCGAAACTTTTTTTCAAATAGCGAACTCGCAATTAATTTATTAATTTTCACTTTTAACTTATTAAGTAAGCAACTAATCGTACAATATTTTGCCAAATAATACGTCGATTTGAGCGTGCAATTAAGCTTTTTGTAAACAACTCTTTTACAAACGACAATTCTTCGACAAACGTCAATTCTTTCGCAAACAACACTATAAAAAGATTTGTATTAATATCGTTAAATATGTTTATTCTCTCAAACATCTTTGCAACAATCGAGAAGATATCGAGAACTAACATAACTTTCGATTTATTGCTCTAAAATATAAACTTAACAATCTAGAATTAGATTCTTCAAATTATACAAGCAAGCGTTAAAATTATATTAGCAATTTTCGATTTGTCAAGACCTCTAAATTCTCTTAACTCAACTAAATCGAATAGCATAAACAAGATAGAAGAGACGCAAAAAAATTTAATTATCAAGTTTGCAAAAGACATTAAGTATTTTAACTCTATCTACAAGAACTTTGATAATTTCTTAATTGTTAATATAAGACGTTACGTCTTCTATTGTAATTTATATATGTTCGTCGATCGTTTAAAGAATTTAACAAGAGAATTTGTTAAAAAACAACAAATTCGAGAAATTGTCTTTGATTGTTTGCGCAAAGAAAATTTAATATAATACTTAATCAAACTTACTAACATTAAGAAGAATCTCTATAGAAATATTATTCTTGATATTTAATGTCGTGCATTAATACAACGCTTTAAGAAACACAATCTTATTGTCTTGCAAATAATACAAGCAAAATAATATATTATATTAAATGTTAAAATTAACAAAACGTCGCGCATTTACGTACAAGATATTATTTGTTATACAAAGATCGCGAAATTCTTGTTTGTTTACAACTAACTTATTATAGCATAAAACAATCTTAAGTTAAAATTTCGTATTTATATTTTTGAACTTAAGCTCAATATTACTCTTTCGATGTTTCTAGAATCTCTAGACGAGAAAGTCAATATTTAACAATAAATAACTACTAAACGTATCAATTTTAACAATATAAACTTCGACAATAATCGAAATAATCGTCAAATTAGTAAGCAAAATTCTCGACAAAAACAACAAAACAAATTTTCGTCTAATAATTGCTACGTTGCTCTCTCTTCGCATTAAATTTCTTATTAATTTTAGAATTCTTAGTATTAGAACATTGCTTATCTTTATTAGAACTACTAGTCTCGTTAATTTACAAAAGATTTCGATCAACAATAGCAATTTGCTTAAGTTACTTTGTCAAAAATAAAATAGTTACTACTATTAAAGCTTGTAAACACGTTAAATTCGAAGAATTAACAATGTTCGCAATTTTAGCAAAATGTTGTCGAACAAAATTCTAATAAAATTAGAACGTACGTTGCGAAAAAAGACGAGAAGAATAATTAAACTAAAAAAGTCTTTTACAATAAAAAGAATAGTAATAACTACTATGTCTTCGAAGATTTATATTAAGAATCGTACAATAATTTGCAACAAACCAACAACATCGCAATTTACTTAATTGCTTTAGAAAATTTATCTAGCTTTCTTTATTGTCTTTGCAACAATACATTCTCGTTAAACAACAAAATGCATCTACATATTCGAAAATCTTACTCTCGTAAACCTAAGAAAGTCTTTACTAAAATAGACTTTTCTCTTGTTAAGATAGCTTATTCGCGAAAGATTTTTATTATCGAAACAATCTATTCGCAAAAGACTTTTACTAAAGAAATACTCGCAAAAAGAAAGTCTTTCGTAAACGTTTTTGTTATCTTAACTATTATAATTACTAAGATTGCGTCGAAGATTTCTATTATTTATAGTCGCATTATTTAGTCTTTTGTCGACTTCCAAAATAACGTCGACATAGACTATAACTTTTGCAATTAAAAATACGCATATATTAAGATCTTACTATTTCTCGAAAGTAACATTCGCGTTTCGGGAGGCAGATCGAGCTAATAGGGACCAAGATATTTATTAGATTCTACAGATCTCACAAATCTATCTACCCTACGTACTAAAATTAGTATTGTCGAGGCAGAATCTACTTGGAAAGCTTGTTTTGTTTTCTTAAAGTTCGACAAAGTTGCGAAATCTTCATCGAGTTAGACTACGTCTTGACGCGTAAAGTTTTGATGTTCGCGATGCGCACGAACGTTTGCAGTTGCTTGCTAGTTGCACAGTTGCGTCAAACCTTCACGTTTTTCGCTTTAAACATCAAATTTCGTCGATTTGAACAAACTTTATTTTTGGGACAAATCTAATGAATCAAGAGAACGTGTGCGCATCTCACGTAGGCAGACCATGATTGCCATACAGGACAGGCGCATTCACGGGCGCAATGTTGGATGATGCCAAGATCGTCTCTCGCAAAGCTTGGCTTGAACCCCTAGATCCTCGCAGGTGATGCAAGATTCACGAGCTCTAATCTTGATCTCGCACAAAGCCCAAATATTAGTAATAGAAAACTGCGACTTTTGTTATGGCAAATCTAGGTACACCTAGGACTAAAGTTAGGGTTTACCAAATGCGAATGAAAATAGAGTTCGCCTATCTTAACATCGACTCTAAAATTATATTTATAAATCGAAAATTCTACAAGACTTAAATATTTAATATTGATATTCTTATTTGCACAATAACTTTTTTTATTTTGATACAAGATCTTAATACGATTAAACATTTGTTGAACAAATATATTATTTTGTTATTGTACTTCTCTAACAAAGATTATTCGTGAAGTTTATCTAATAAATAATTTTAAGACTAACATGCTAATTAAGAACGATTTAATTGATTTGAAAGAAATTACTATTAACGTAATTAGTAAATTAATTTTTATTAATAACTGCGACGATATTGTTTTTATAAAAGTTAGAACTTCTTGTATTGTAATTTACACGTCAATACATATTAAAAAGACGATTACTATATTTTTTTAATCTAAGATAATTGTTTCGATTTATTACAACTTTTTATTAAATAATTGAAATTTTCTCTTCGAGTTAAACGAGCTCAATCTCTTACTATACGCTTATCTTGTTAATGCCAAATTTCGTACTATATTAATACGCAATAATTTAGACAAAATAGTGCAACTTTCTAAAAATTATTGCGTTAAACGCATTACTAAGCTTAACTTTTCGAACGTCTTTTAAATTTTCGCAAAGAAAAATGTCTACATTCTTGATCTTGCTTTGCGAAAGACTTTCGCAAATCAAAAAACAAAATAATTTAAAAAAATTATCGTTGTTGCTTTTATTATAACAATTGTGCTTGAAATATTATTGCAAACAAACAATAATATCGATATTGTTTGCGTTACTCTTATAGTAGATTTTCTTGTTTTTATATCTTTTTTTGCATTTGTTAAGATAGTTCTAGAAAACGATATTACAATTTACAATTTAAGCAACAAGATTATAAAAGTCTTTCGTAATCTAATATTAAAATACTTAAGTCTTTAAATCAATATCGAATTTATTAAATTTCTTGAGCAAGACTAAATACAAATATTGCTTAAAACAAATTGAAAAATCAAAATTTCTAGAAAGACAAAAATTTATTCTCTTAATAGCAAGAATTGCATCTTGATTAATAAGATCTTCAATAAATTACACAAGAACGATAAACTTAGCTAGACGAAAAATTCAACTCTCTTTAGCTATCTTGTCTTTTGCGTTTGAAAAAATATCAACAAAGAACGCAAAAGACATGTAATTGTTAATATACGAGAACTAAATGCTATTATGTAGCTCGACGTATATTCTATTTTAAGACAAACAAAGATTATTTTTGTTGTATTTAAATGCTTATACATTATTGTCTTAAATTGTGCGACGTTCTTCTATTAATAGCGCATATATTCTAAGAATTGTTACAAGCTTACAATAATAAATTATTATAAATAGAAATTCTTTAACGTTGTTGTAATAAAATACAAGAATTTATCGACGTATATTTAGCGTTAAATTGACAAACTTCTAAGATCTTATTGCAAATTTTCTCGAGCTTATGTTAACAATATTGTCGTGTATTTCAAAATTCTTGAAAAATATCTTATTTATCGTCGACAAATATTTAGCATGCTAAAGACAAACAATATCTTTATTAAATCGCAAAAGACTTTTATAAGTTATTCGACTATACAATTATTAAATTAAAAGATTGATTCTTTCGATCTTGCGATATTGAAAAAAAAGCTTAGAGTAATTTTCAAGTTGCGATACTTAAAGAATTTGCAAATATTAAAGATATATCTAAAATTAATTGAATACATGCAAGAATATATTTCTTTTTATATTAGAATAGCAAAGTCTCTTTAGAAGCTTAAAATAAAGTTGCTTTAACACAATTCTATTATCAAAAATATTTAAAAATCTTATTCGAGACATATTAGAATAAAAAACTTTATCAATTACAAAAGACTTTTCTTCAATACTTTTTAAGAACTTTTGACGAAACTTTTCTATCTAATTTATTTAGATCTCTTTTATCGTCTTTTTGTCAATTTGAATGTTAATAAAAAATTCGACTTCGAAACAATAATTTATCACGTAAAATCTTTTGTAACCTAGAATAAAAACAACTATTTATCGAGGAAAACTATCGAATCTATTTTATTTCTAAGTCGCTTACTTAAGAATGTTAAAATACAATATTAATCTACTAAACTCGAGATTGCAAGCATTGTATAAGTGCTTCGCAAAATTCAATATTTATTGAACTTGTTAAAAGTACATTCTAGCATTGTCTTTATTAATTACGAAGTAGCACTCAACATAGTTAAACAAATTAATATAATTATTTTCTCTATTAATAAATTAAATCTTTGTCTCGTAAGAACGTCAAATTATATTTAACGCTTTAACTTAAAATTGCGTTACAAGCTTAGAAAACAATACGTTGCTTTAAACATCTTATCTAGACTCGCAAGCACAAATAATATTGTCAAGAAATTAATTAACAAAAACAAGCTTAACACTCTATTTACTATTGTTTTTGTCGAAATAAACAAATTCTTTTGTAGTTGACTTTTTAACAACTATAAAATTGATCTAAACTAGAGAAAAATATCAAACATTTTTAACATTAGCATCAAAAATAGCGTCTAACTTTCTTTTTATTAAGAAAATAATCTTATTTTTTGTTCGAATAACTATATTATTGAAAGTTATGTTTACGAATCGCGTTATTTTTGCATATTTTAACTTGTTATCCAAAATATTTTTGACACAATATATAACAATACTTATTCGAGATTCGCGCGTTGTTACAAGAAAGTTTTTACGTCGTATTATATTCGCGAGCTTATTTAATATTTTTGCGATTATTTAATTACGACAACAAACATTAATTATTAACTATAAAGATCGACAATTAGATCTTAATTCGACTATATCAAGAATATAATATTTCTTCTATTAACATTCTTAAAAAGAAATTAAATTAACAATATATTAAATCTTTTAAAATTCTAAAGAAAGTAGATTGTCTTGTCTATTGTCTAGATCTTCTTAGTTATTGACGCATATATTTAGTACTATCTATAGCGCAATTAGAATCGACGCTTATAGAAAATAATTTTTTCGATTGTTTTTGTTTTACATTTCTTGTCTTGATTTTCGTTTGCAAAGATATTAACAAGATCAAGTTATACAAGCTTGATCGTATTATCGACAAATGCTCTATTGTATATCGCGATACAAAATATCTTGTTCAATAAAAAGAATACAATTTGAAGTAAAATAAATAAATAAATATTCTTAAAATAAAGAATGTTATAGACTTGATTTACGATTACGAACAAGTTGTATAAGACTTTATTTTATTATCGAGACAAATTTCTATGTTACAACAAACGTTTGTCTTTACAAACAAGAAATTCGTTGTTGTTATTTCTTCGTTAGCAAAAGACTTTCTATTTAGATAGATAATCTTGCGAAAGTCTTTCGCAATTTCTTAATTATTGCGAATTTCTATATCGCGAGAGACTCTCGTCTTTATAATTTTATTCTTTGTTATATCTATTAATAAGAAATTCGTCGTTGTTGTTTCTTTGTTGAAGACGACTTTGCATAAGTCTTTCGCAACGCAATTAAAAACGCTTCTTTTACTTTTCTTAAACATTTGTTTGCTTCGATTCAAAAAACTTTTGTCGCAATAGATAAAATATAATAAGACATTAAGATATTGAATTAACGTTTTTTCTTTTCTATGTCAATAGAATGTTATAATATTTTCCTTATAATATTTCTAGCCTAGAAGGAAAAAGTCTTTCGTAGACGTTTCTTTCTTACGCGTTATAGCGCTAGTAATGCATATAGTTATTGTAGATAGTCTTCTTAGAAATTATCTTTCTATTATCTTATAATTATTACAACAATCAATATATTAATTACAACAACAATCTTAAGAAAAGCAAAACTCGCATGTCTTAAGATCTTCGTCGCATATTTATCTTTCGTAATTTGTACAACTTTGTTATTTCTTTTACTCTTCGAAAGATTCGCAATTATTACAATTGTATTTGCGAACAATCTATTGTTATCGAGCTTTGTACAAGCATCTTTACAAGAACTATAAATTTGTTATATGCGCATAGAATACAAAAGCGATTATACGATAAAGCTAGCAATAAGATATTAAAGTTGAAGAATATATATTGTTATTAACTTTATACAAAGTTGTTTCGAACAACAACAACGCAAACAAAGAAGCAAAAAAATTATACAATAAGCAATTATTAAGACGACAAAATTATCGAGATGCAAGACACTTTATTGTCAAATATATTTTCTTTATTGCGACAAATTCTATAGATTTAAGAGCTTGTTATTGTTAAGACAAAAAATCGTTTGCGAAAGTTACACAATCGATTGTAAGCAAAAGCGACATTATTGCAATCAACAATCTTATAGCGATGACGTCGATAAGCGTTTGAAAGCTCTACTTAACGCGAGCTCTTCGACTTTGAGCTAATTTCAAGTCTTCTCTCTAGCTAGATGCCTAATAGTTAGTCGCAACGTCAACAAGAAGATCGACAACAAAACAAACAAAATAAACAAGAAGATGCTCGAGAAGACGTTATCAAAAATCAAAATGCAAATGTTTCGATCTTCTATATGGGCAATTTTCAAATGTAAATTAGAGATGCAAATAGAGATTAATTCTAATCATGCCAAAGATATGTTTTAGATTTGAATTTGCACCAAATTTGCACTAGGAGATCGACGAGAAAATATATTAAATTTTTTAATAAACAGGCGCAAAACTATGTATCTCTCAAGATCTCTTTTTGATCTTGTTGATGTTGTTTGTTTACGAGATCGCTGGACCCTGAAAATTACCCGATTAGGCTTAGTGGGGAGGGTGGTGTGCCAGCAGTCTAGGGGGTGATGTGCCAGCAGTGTTAGGTGGTGTTTCTGTAGTGGTTACCTATCTCTTAGCAGGCGGGATGTAGGTATCCGAGATTTCAGTACTGCTGGGTTCCAGTGTTGTCAATGATGCTCCAGGCCACCCATAGCCCTAAAATGGAATATAGAAGTGTTCTTTCCCCTGGCATGCATCGTAATGCCCTAGATCCTGGCTTCCGCGACTATGCAGACCAACAGATGCAATTGGCTGCTCCCAAATGGAGAAACCTGTGGGAAGACTTTCACCCGGCCCTGGAGCCTGGAACGGCATGTCTTGAAGCTCCATGGTACCAAGGGAACTACTTTTGTATACTGCAAACCGGGCAGCAAGGCGCAGAGAGTACGCCATAGGGCGACGACATCGACCAGTCGGGTATGCAAAGTCGTCCACTCAATTGGGAGCTTCCTTGGTGGCTAACATCTTCAGATCTCGAAAAGGCATCAAGCGTCTTCTTCGTCGATCAGATCGGTCTCGACACTCTCGACACCTACATCACCAGATTTCCAAGCAGCCACCATCCAACGTCCAAGAGCATCCGACTACTTTGCACAATCCATCGGCAACGGCAGGGATACATCCGTTCTGAGGCGTCGTCGAATCTCGGGCGGTACAAGGCTATCCTTCGAAAGGTTCCAAGATCCATATGGGTCTTCGCAAAATTCGTCGAAAGCTCATAATCTAGTGCCAACCAGGGAAGAGCGTAGGCGATCATTGACAGAAGACGATCTTTCCGGCTGCGACTCTCCTGCCCGCGATTTACAGAGATACGAGGTTCGGTTGTCGAAACGCTATCCACGTCAGCAGAGGGGCTTGCAGTGGCTTCACGTCAATGCCAAACTAGAATTCGACAACATGTACAGAAAGCTGCTGGGTCGATGGGGGGTAAAGCCTAGACATCAAGGTACCTGCGTGCTTTTTCTAGAGGATTGGAGATTCGCCGCTCCTCTTGATCTTATGACTCTTTTTAGTCCTAACAACCGCCCATCTTCAGGCGCAACTCGTGCGTGGTATTCTCACTCGGACCACGGGACAACGCTGGTACGAGCCATGGTATAGTTTCTGAAATGGCCGCGATATGGCTATGAGCTTGATAATTTTCTTGGAGATGGTGATCGCAAACCAATGGACGCTTCTCATCTATGTTATCACGAGCACTGTATTGTGCACGTTGTGTATGAGTCAGCCGACATCAATCAGAATCGCAAAGATTGTTTGCGAAGAGCTCTCTTCTTACGGCAAGAAAGAAGGTTTATATCGGAGCGTTGTGAAATGCATGATCCCCGGTGTATGATGCAGGTTGGTGCCTTCATACGTTTGCGTGGTGCTTTGCTAACCCTTCGATAGCATGCGGCTTTGCTCTCGCTGGAAACTTACGGCGTACAGTTCTCCGTACTGCGTCGAGCCAAAGGTCAATCATCGGTCGATCCATGGCCCAGACCTAGAAGGTTTATTTATCCTACCTTCGAAACTCAAATCCCAAGCAGTTTCTCCGCGATAACAGTGAACGCCGAGGACCTTGTCGGTCCAAGTGAAGCAGATGAGCTCGTAAGAAGACCTCCTTTGATCTGCAAGTTTTGTGTAAGCAGTAACATCAAGTCCTTCGCCGGTATCAACGGTCTTTGTGCGCACATTGTTCATAAGCATCAAGAGATAGACGATATTGTACGATTGAGCGAAGTTCTGCGGATCGGCTCCCTCTGGCGCGCCCATTGGATCAAACACGGTTGGAGGGGCAAACGAACCGACCATACAATGGTCAGGTTAGAGCAAATGCAGCAGGAAGGCTTTGGGTGGAGAGACGTACTGAAGTGGGATCTTCGCTAGGCGTCGGGTCTGATCGAGCCCCATCACAGTATCCCGATTCATATCGACGGAGGGTTATCGGCCACCTTCAAGTAGGGCTGCAAAAGCCAGGTTGAACCGGAGAGGAACATATCAAGGTATGCGTTCAAGTCTTATACCTGAGAAGCCCAGGTCTTATTCATTGTCGTTCCGCGTAAGAGCTTGACTGCATGAGTTCCTAGACCCAAAGAAATGCAAGCAATCAAACATGCTTTTTCTCAAGAATGAATTTGTAAAATGTTCGACCAGCATGGGGAGCTAAAACAAGTGTGTTTCGAGCATTCCCGCATGTTGAAACTATTCAAGAACACTGGTCTTGGTCTCGTGTCACCTTTCTCCCATTGTCCCTTTAGAGCTTTGTGTCGTGTCACTCTCTATCTATGTAGCATAGTTCTGCAACACATTCTCGGAATACCGAAGCGTTTCAAGAACACTGGTCTTATTCTCGTGCCAAGTTCTGTCAATGTCACTTTGTTCTACAACATCTTACATTGTTGCTAGTTTCATCACTTCAAGATGTTGTGTTCATCAAACAATGCGAGTTGGGGCACTACTTAATCCTGTTATTGCCTTTGCTCCTTCTCGGAAATCTTGCTTGTCCGACAGTTCACGTGGTGAGATTCCGATCACACATTCAACTCTCACAACCTTTTACAATTCGACAACCTGAATGGATGCTGCCAGCTGGGTCGAAGGACCGACGAAGGACACTCTAGGTCTAACTCTAGAGTATAAAGCACCGAAAATCAATAGAAAGCGGCTTGGCTTTGTGAAGTCAGATAATCCTACCAGTCAAGGCACCCTGTAAGCTTGAGCTACGCAATCTTTTTTCACAGGGCAATCCAAAGCTAATCACGTCAAGCAGAATGGAAAACGACATCGCTGCTGGGAGAGGGATAATTCTCCAGCAACAAAAGAATGCGAAAGTCGAGAAATATCTTGAATTCCAAGACAAACTTGGACCAAACTCAAATCATTTAATGCTCCCAGGTGGTAACCTTCTCAAATGTGAATCATGTCGGACTTCCCGCAAGGGGAAGTGTGACCATCAGAACCCGGGCCCTTGTGGTTTCTGTGTTATCAAGGGACGGCCAGAAGAGTGTGTTTACGTGCTTCCAACGGGGGAGACTATCAAGGTAAGTTGATATACATATGCCTGCAAGCCACAATTCTAATAGACTGTTAGCCGCAGAATTCCATTGCAGGTCCCACCTCAACGCCGGAGAATGTTGGCGAACCTTCTACTGTGCATGAACCACATCCGATAAGCGATCGAGGTGCCCGGAGATCATCGAGGCTCAAAACGGCGAAATTGATTAAGATGGACTCCGATGAGAGCGCATCGGATATTGAACCAGTTAGAAAATCGCGTTGTCGTTGGTTCTCGAGAATTTCGGATTCCGATGAGAATTCGTCGAGCCACACCTTGCCTGGAAAGCGTCGTCGCCTTCTATCCTCGAGCGCTCTCGAGATCGGAGCAGCAACCAGAATTGTCAAGGCAGAGCTCGATAATGGTTTGGGCGGGTTTAGCGGCTTTCAAGCAAATGTTAGTCCAGGCGGGTCACGGGCGGCCCATGATCAGCCCATTGTTACGTCTGCCCTGGTCCCTGACACGAAAAAGGTTGAAAAGATCTCATTAGAGCCTGCTCAACCCCAGACAAGCACTGATGCCAGATCACACGGTCGTAAGCGACGATCTGATGATGAGACCAGTGCTCCGAATGGCCTACCCTTACAAGGGCGGAATATCAGAATGAAGATGATAGATGGTACAAAGTTTGAGCCAAGCGTTAATCAGCGCGGTTTCGAAGAAGGGGTTGCAGAAAACAATGACAGCCAAACGGCCGCAACCTTGCCCGAGGGTCTCGAATGGCCTGCTGCTGGTCAACCGGCCTCGATGGCGTATTACGATCAGTCGGAAGAAGTTTTTGTTGACGACAACAATCCCATAAACCTCCCGGGAGTGGACACGAATCGCGAGAAGATCGAAGGAAAGGCAATTATGGAAAGATCGTTCGAGATTTCTCACAAACAGCATGCTATCATGGAAATTATCGATATATCCGATGAAGAAACTGTCCACGACAACAATGATCCGGATTTCTTGAACGACGACGTCAACAGCGAGCAGGACGAAGAGGAGGATGTCTGGGTGGAACTGTCCGGGAGGGCCTCTGGAGAACGGAGGTGCGGGAATTGCCGCCAGCTTGACCACGATCGACGCTTCTGTGATCAACCAATTCAGGAGCCTCAGAAGATCACGGGGTCTATCGACCTGCTCGATGAAGGGACTGATGTCCACGACGACGATTATCTGGAAATCTCGAGATATGACTGACGCGCATGTCCGGAATCAATCCAGGAATCGCGAGAGACCCTCGCCAATCTCCAATTGATATTACAGAAAACCCCGATAGACCTTACAAAAGCAGTGTCATTCACTAGGTCTCTCCTGAAATTGTTCGAAAAAGCAACCGTTATCGACCTTACCCTTGACGAGGATGATGCTCCATTAATTGCGAAATCCGGCGCATCCAAGCCTCGTGGTCGTCGTAATACACTGCATAGCGTCAACGGTCCTACTGGTCGCCAGAAGCAGGGAAAGCGGGCGAAGGGTACGGATGCTGAACAAAAGACGGCACGATACGAAATGAAAACTCGAGCAACGGTCGAACTCGAAGCAATTCGTTCTCAGGAGACTTTGGAGCATAGGCGTCTTGATCTAGAGCAAGAGATGATCAAGGCGGGGAACAAACGTCGGAAGGATTTACAGAAGATGTTGGATGTGGGGGACGAAGAGTTGCACAAGCTCTCAGAATTTTTGAAAAAGTAGGATGACTGCCCAGCTTAGCAGGGACAGAAGGGTGCTCTGAGGTCTCCGATGCTTGCATCTGTGTGTGTCTTAATTTCTTTATGCATGCTACTTCATCACTACTGCTAGCGGTATGTTCATCAATAAAGCGCCCATTTCTTAAGCCGCTTTCATATTATGCTCAACTTCGCGGAGGATGACTTGCTGTCGGTCTGATGCAATTAGGACAATGTATGTTGAATACCCGCTACTCGAGCACTACGATCTATTGAAAGGATGCTCGAAACCAACCAGGCACCCTGCTATCGTGAAAGGGGATTCCCAAGATTGGTCAACTTTGGGTTACAAGGTAGTAATGTGACATTCTTTCTAACACTTGCTACTACTGCTTGCTGCTGCTTTGGGAGACGGTCGCTTGTATACATTAAAGCATTTTGGGAAAGACCCCGCCCCAGAAAGGTCGGCTGGACTCATTTGGTCTATATGCAGCTGCCCACTGATGTTATGTGCTTGGCAGTGGGAGCAGCTCTTTTTTCAGAACTTCGGATTTCGGGAGCCTGGCAATTGAAGTCTTACGGCCCGCATTCTTCGATACCCAAGAGCTAGTACCGCAATTGAACAGCCACGAACTATGACTTCGGAAAAAACACGGCGCAAGGGTGGCAGTCTGGCCCGATCTTTCAATGTCGCCCTTGTCGCCCAGGTAGCATCTCTTGCTGAATCTCGTGTGTGCGAGTATGCCGCCAAAAACCCGGATTTTCTTCGAGCGTTCGAGGGCGGACAGCATGACTGTGGTCTCTATTTAGGGAGCAAGCTACTTGGTGGCACTCTAACTGATAGACTTTATATGCTACAAGACACAGAGGACTGGGAACGTGAGTCGATAATACCCATGGATGTCAAGAACCCAGGGCCCATTGCCGACCACAAGGGCTCGGTCTTCTGGGTCTTTCATATTACCCAAGAACAAGTCAAGAGATGTCAAGTGCTACTCATATCCAGCCCCAAAGCACCTGACTCCGTTACTCTTCTCCCCATGCACTATCATCGCATACGATCCAAGACTCTCCTACGCGGGAGTGATAGCTATCGACCCTCTTGGACCACACACCCATTACCGGCCTTCCCACCCGAGTGGTCACCATTCGTGATGCATATCTCAAAAATCGCAGACGCTCTTGCCAATATGCGCGAGTACGCAAACGGAACCATCGATACTTGGTAAGCGAATCGTGAGCTAGGCGATTGGAATTAAGATAATAACATATCCCACAGGATCAACGACCACACCGGAGCCGAGTTCGAAGTGTCCCGACCTGTAGCATTTGACGCATCCATTCTTGCACCCAATTTTGGACCTTGGGAACAGGCTCTAGCCATGGTCACCCATATGTACAGAGCGTTCGAACATTGGTCTAAGAATTCGAAGTCGAGTTCGCGGACATCGTTCCGATCTCTTCGGATCTCAAGATTATACATAACGCCACCGGTACGGAGACCTTCGTAGAGGCGAAGAAGGATCACTGTGAAATAGAGCTCGATTCGTTCACTCGCGCCTACATGCGCCATGCGGTGTACGGTGTAGGGTTTAGAGACCAAAAATTGTTCGACTGGAAGGCATCCTGGGACTATATTTGGACTTCTATTAGACGCACGAATACTTCACTCTTCATCCCGCGCGATAAGATTCCAGCCAGTTGGTGGTCCGAGATTCCGGAACAGTGGCACTATTGGCCAACGGAGGATTTGGAAACCCTCCGAGAGTATGTCGTTGACATGAGCTCGGAAGAGCATCTGAACGCAGATGTGGAGAAGAACATTAATTCCACTCTACGGAGTACCGGCTCGATGAGAGCTACGAAGCCGATCGAGATCGTCCCTACACCATTAGAGTCTTACACTGAGGCTGCCTATCGTCCTACAGTCGTTGAGAATTTGAAAGGGTTGCGGCACTGTTGGTCTACAGCCAATTACAAGAGGGGTTTCGGATCACAGGACCACAGGCAATTGGTACCGACGACCTATGAATTGTGGGCGGCAGAGGCTCTGATAGAAGTCTGCCGTAAGAGGTAGGTCCTGACAACTTTCCTTGTTGAAGGAGCCATTCTGCTTGTTACCTTGGAGCTGACGGTGTGTCCAGCGGCCAAGGAATGATTATAGATCTGGGAAAGCGAAATACCATGGGCAGATTCGCTGCAGTCAAATACTTCTGGTCCGAGGCAAAAAAGGAGCGCTACGACCTATACGGCGAGCTACCCTTTCGAGCATGGGACCTCGATAAGAACACTCCCGTTGTTCGTTTGTCATTCATGAGGCTGCAACACTTCGACGACCTGCATCCAGTAGGAACAAAAGGCAGCGACTGGATGTCTGCATGTCTACTGAAGACTCGCGACCCATCATTGATCGTCTGCGATCTATATCCACATCGTTGCATACGGATGGCGCATGGTCGATTTATATTCCCTTCGGAGCGACTGGTAGGCACCACGAAGGAGTTCGCAGCAGTGAAGTTCCGCGAAGGCCTAATGGATCAGTACAGCGTGGACGAAGACGATATAATGACTGTGATAACCAGCTTGTTCTCCGCCGAGAAGCAGGTCATCCTTGGACATCGGAAGACGCCTGTGAACGTATCCACTTACTGCTGCCTATTAGGTGAGCTTCAAGGGCACGGGGTTCATGTTGCAAGCTTTGCTAGGGACATTGACGCAGATGAGGAAGGGTCTGGGGACGATAGCCTATCTGATTCGTCTCTTGACGACTCTTTCGGCTCTGACTCCGGCTCTGACTCCGACTCCGACTCTCTCGATCTTGACTAATCTTCCCGCTTGATCTTAATGTCATTTCGTGCCTTTTCCATCCTCATTTCGTTCCTTTCGAGTTCGGTCAAGCCTTCAAGAACACTCTGTAGCTTCAACAGGGACCCAGGCTTTTCTGCAAAGTACATGGCATCAAGCTTCGAGATAATATCCTCCACACTAGAAATTTGATAGTCCCGGAGAAAGCTTTCCCTTGTCGCAATCCATGCTCCCTTCGCATCAACGTCTACCCCCTTTCCACCAACGTTGAAGGCGATGTAGTTCGCTCGAATTTCGTTGTACCATCCCAGATACACCTTTGGCACAATCACTAAGACGGCTTTGCAACCGGAGTCTTCATCAAACGAAGCCGCGTAAGTGGATTGTATGCTGCAAAGCCTTAGTCTTGCAAGCGCGGTAGGGTATCTTGGGACTCACCCTTGCTATCTCGTCGTAGGTAAGATCAATCGGCATGACCAATTGTTTGCCAGCTACGGAACCACTGCGAGCGTTCAAGAGAGCGCACCTATCTGGTTCCTTGTCAGCGAGTGAATTCATAGCTTGTTTTTCATTATCTGTCGGTAGCTTGTCGGTAGGAACTGTCTCGTCGAAATGGAGTTGTACTCACCAGTGTGCGCCATAGCCGTCCATATCTCTTGATCTTCTTCCGTCCGCCGCTTGGGCACGTAGATGAGCTGCGGTAGGCGATAGAACGCACGTACTGATGATGCCTTAACAGACTCTTTGTCCCTAGTCATCTTGGTGGTCTTCCAGGACAGCTCTTCTTGCATGGGAAAGTAAAGCACCTGAGATGACACACTGTTTGTAAGCAAAACATAGCTGACACAGGAACAGAAAGTGGGTGTCACCTTTCCTATCCTCATGCTACAACAGATCTCGGTTAAGGCCAAAGCAACAAGGGCACGCTGAGGCATGTAACCACGCCCCTTCCGCGCCGGCCGAAAGATGTTTTGCCGTAGGTATAGCTCACCATTTCGACCTATTCCCTGACAAAATCCCTCTGTAGACGGAAATTTTCCGATCTCCATCTCCTCTGTTGGTCGAGGTGTCTCGTCTTCTGCCATGTTGACCATAATTTCCTGGAATGGGCCAGTGTTGGAGCTGACTGACAGTAGTCCTCTTCGATTGTTTTCCAGGTACATTGCTGAGCGGTAAGACTCCATGGGCTGCACTGCAATCAGTTTGTTCGCTCAAGCCAGATGATCTGTCTGCAGGTCATCGGTCGATGACGGTTGATGTGCGTTGTGCTATGCTCCTTGGAAGCAACCCTGCATGGAGTTCTGCGAGCGATAACGGATTATGATCTCGACAGGATGATGCCTTGAGCAGATATCGCTCTGCTAGCAGGGACCCGCACATCGTATGCAGTGAGCTATATTCGAGAGACTAGGGTGGCGCATCTGGTACGCAGCGGGCCATTGAATCCGAGGCATTTGGCAATGCAAGAATCGCGTGTTTGCGTTTACGGGGTACCAAGATTCTCGTTGGGCACCCTTTATCTCCAGGTGACAACACTGGCTAGAGCTCATGTTATCATCCGGCCCCATGGTTGTTGGACAAATTGAGTATCGGAGGATGCAAGTGACTAAGACTAGTCTGACAATCGATAATCTAGCTCCGTGGGTTGGGGTTCGAAACCATCTTCACGCATAGACTTCAATAAGCGCAACGTCTAAAGGTGCCCCTTCTCCAATGCTGCTCGGACCCGTCTGAGATCTGTGTGGACATACTCTGCTGACATTTTGTGTTGGCCAATATCACGTGCGACTTGGTCACTGGAGTGGAATTAGTGGCCGTCGGAATTCTCAATAACATAAGACTGTTGTCGTCTACCCACCACAAGGACTTCATATACTTCAGCCACTCATTGCGTCAGGATTCGCAATGGACCAAGCAGATGACTTTCGGAAAAAATTCGCCTTGACTGGGCTCAACATCAACAACGCCATACATCTGAGTGGCTATCAAAAGACAGTCATCAAATTCATGGACTTCGTGCGAAAAAATGCTTTCAGGGGTTCGGAGGGGGAAGAACTCATGCGGAGATTCTGCATTTATGTCAATCATGAAAAAGTGTGGCATCTGGCTGAGATGGTCGTACCAGAGTTTCAAGAGTCATGGTCAGAGCAGTATGACCTCCCACAACATTCACAATCCACAGTCAATCCCCAGCTTACGGTCTTCCTCTCTTTCTAGAAAGCTTCGCCGCAAGGGGGAGGAGGGAGACTTCGCATGCGTGGACTTTGTACTCGCCGCAATCACCCGTCTACCGACTAAGACTGAGAAGAATGTTCTTACTACCGAACAAGATATGCTCCGACATAGGTTTATGTCATTTGTCTCATATCTGTTCACTGGGGGATATGGGGGTCATGAATTCTCATCCTCTCAACAAGAAGCGCTACAGCTGATCGAAACCAAATTGCAGGGTAAGAAGCCCTGCCTTTGAGTGGAGATCATTACTCACGTCTCTGTGTAAGAGCTTATCTTGGAGCACAAGAAAAGAGTAGTCAAGGCCAGAGTGAAGCGAGAAAAGATGAAGGAAGAGAATGCTTCCCCGAGCGTCAAAGAAGAGCCCGAGGTAGATGCAGTCGCACAGAATTATTCAATCTCCGGACGAAATGAGAGCATCGTAGGGCAGAGGCAAGGGACATCTAAGCCCAAAGTGAAGCGAGAGACGATAAAGAAAGAGAAGTCTTCTTCGAGCGTCAAGAAAGAACCTGATAGAAATGGACACAGACAAGGATTCACAATCTCCGTACCAAACGAGAGCATCGTAGGGCATAGGCGAGGGGTGTCCAGCCACAGTGTGAAGCGAGAGCCAATGCCTGAAGAGAGTCTCTTCTTGGGTGAGGGAGAAGACGCTGATAGGGATGCACCCGGACAGCATTCGTCCATTGCGGGAATACAAGATGAACTTGCGCCTACCTCATCAAGCTCCAGGAAGCAGCCAGGTGGATCATCCAGACAAGGCACTCCCAGCTACGGACGGCAGACCAGACACTCAGCCGGACACATGTCTTTGAGATCCGGCACGCGGACTGGTGACTTATCACAACAGGATTCTCTTTCGCCCAGACACGGCTCATCAAACACCAGGAAGCAGCCCGACGGAACGTCGAAGCAGGATCCATTAAGCTCTGGACCGCAGACTGGATTCTCGCCCAGACACGGTTCCTCCAGCTCTAAAAAGCGCCCACAAGACTCACCCAAAGAAAATGATTCAGGCTTCGAAATAGAAGCCGATGTCGAAGGCGCTTAAGGTACACGCAATTCTCGCTGAGCTTGGGACAGGTGACACGTGGTGGCGCCAGAAAAGCCCCCTTGAGCTCGGAACAGCGTAGTCAAGCGCTTCTTTGCCAGGCTCTCCAGATCTTGAAGTACAGAGCGGTGGTGTTTCCAGGGAGAATAGCTCAGGCTGCAAAGATTTGGTACATCAGAATGGAAGCCTGTTCGACCAAGGTGATGATGCTCGACGGGCGATCGCTACGATTACTACCTGGTAGCTATTGATCAAAAAATAGGATCAATTCCTAGCACATCAACGTGTGAAGTGAAGTTCATATACCAAAGCATGATCATAGGCTGCCTCAAGCTCAGCCCTACAGGCCTTGGCACGCCGACCGTACACATCCACCACCCCCTCTCTCGGGCATAATCTGGCTTGTAGGTTTTTAGAGATTGTGGATATTGCGATTATGCCCGAGAGAGGTCTTCTTACATTCTGCATTCGCAGATTACCCTGATGCTCAGACACCACATGTATATCTATTGCTTCTAGGACCCTGAGACCCCGAGATTGCCCCTCCTCACCCACCCTTTTCCCAATGCGAGTAGCATGTAATCTGACTTTGCCCGCACTCCAACTCCCCAATGACCGTCTTCAACCGTCCGCTTCATCCGGAGAGGTGAGAAGTCTCTCAGGAATTCACAGTACGTTCTGATACACGGCAATGCTGTCAGATTATGCAAGTACGGTTTCTCAGGCCGTACAAGCAGCATCTGACAGATTCCGGCGACAGACCTCGCAACACCTCCCAGACACCATTCCAAGGCGGGAGAACACCTTGGGTATGATGATGGGATAATGTCTTCAACAGAACATGGCTCAGCATTGAGACAGGGTTCTCAATCCCCACGACAATGCTTTATCATGGTTTGAGAGAGGGTTTTCGAGAGATCAGATGAAATAATCGTGTTTGGAAGGTTCAGCAATCAGTAGTCTGTCAAGTGTCAACATTCTTATCCATGTACATCATTCAACTCAAGCATACGGTGGACAATAGGTAGACGTTCACAACGGATATGGTATTTTCTGCTCAGGTATTCCGTTGTCCATTGAAGGAAACCTTTCGCCGTCGCCGCAGAAGTATACAGCTTTGTCGACGTGCCAGTCCTTGTAGAGTATGCAACGGTTACGTGCAAATAGAGGCACGTAGCGAGCCAAAATCGAAGTTGCTCAACAGACAAAGGGTGTTCTGCCATCCAACGCTTCAGTGTAACCCTTCTGCTAGCCTGTAGCGATATTCCTTCAGCCAATCACGGCTTTCCCTTTTGTTTTCGCCAAGCGATTGTAGATGAGGGCACGATTTGACAGCCGTCTATGTAAAGGGTGTGCCGGCTAGGTATGGTTTTTGGGTTCGTAAAGAAGCTGCCAGAAGTCAGTGAAGTGTTCGTGCACATAATAGGGCGATAGTATGTACCCGCTTCCTAGCTGCGTGTGTGGACATAGCCTACCAACCGGGCAAGGGAATCCGCGCAATGGTCTTTGATAACAGACATAGGCCTGCGAATGAGGCGGCAGAATCTGACAGACAGCCAGAGAGATTTTTCTTGGGTGCTGCGCGGAATAGCAATTGCGACCCTTCGTGGTCCGGAATGAATGTGGCATCGCAGATTAGGCGTCTTTGCTAGCCGCGCGCCGCTGTGTCGAGAACTGTCTATTGCTGGAAATTCGCTCCGTTAGCTGAGGGCTAGATGAGAAGATCATCATTGTGAGACAACCTACTGTGACTGTACTCTGATTTATGAATCATGAAGTGGTAAGGATGACTTGTGGGTGTGATAATGTAGAAATAGATGCCTGGAGCGGGGCACGGATTGATAAAAGAAAAGTACTCAGACCATGGAGTAGTCAGGCATTGCTTGCCAGCTTCGAATCTCCCCAACCGATGGGATCTAACCCTGCACCCTGAAGACCGCCCCAACCCACAGGTCTATTAATTACAGTCCTTTTGGCTCTTCCCTAATGAGATTACTCTTCCACCCTTTCGTACAGATCCAAGGTGAAAAGCTCGCAGGCAGAGCTACTTTACAGTAATGGCGCGTAATAGCCGCCAAGGATACGATTGACGTAGGACGTAATTACTATCGGAAATTCGTCATCAACCGAGATGTTTTCTAAGATCTCCGAACCCAGGTAAATTAGATGGAAGGTGATAATAGAGACTGTAATCTCAAGGCATAGGTGCAGGTTGGAGAAAACAATCACACGAGCCTATCTACTTTAGTAAAAGCTTAAAAACTTTGGCCGAAACAGATGCCGCTGCACCGGCTTTGCAGATTTTTAAGCCTGTTGCAGTTCTTTCCCAATTCTTACAAGACCAGATGAAGTTTCCAGAATGCTCCAAACTGTCAGAAAAATCTGCAGAATGCTAACACCAACACGTTTCGATCGTGTGTCCTCCCGATCAGTACGCTAACCTGATCTGGCTACAATGAGAAATTACCAATAAAATGTAATATTGTGACTTCCTTTTCATAAATCAGCTTCATGGCGCAGCGGAAGGTAATTCCCATTCCCAAGACTCTGTGTCAAGGGCTAACCCTAACCCTAAGCGCGCCGGGCTCATATTTCAACACTTGAATGTACGTCACCCGGAGGACACAAGATCGAAACTTGTTGAAGCTAAACTTTTTTCCGGTTTTGACCCATCTTTCGCAGAGAGGTATTTTAGGTTCGGGCCGCGGCCGCACTAGAAGTCTTTGTACTCATAGTCATGGCCTCGCAGTGTCAGAGCTGGATTCTGCAACTAAGAGCACAAAAGACTCTCCCACTTTCCTGCACTGAATGGAGCGGAAACTTCGCTCTGAGTCTAACCTCATGGAGATGCCTAACACCCATCTTGCATGTTATCTTCATCGTATTCTAATATGGCAAGAAATCAGGCGCAGCATTCTTCTCCCTGCTCATATCGACATCAAGGAAATGTACATGCTCTGAGTATGTCTCCATCATCAACTGGGAGGGCGATAAATCTGCTCTCGCAGACACCCATTGATGTGACAGATCCGCTTCGCCGGGTTCATTCGTCTCGCTCTTGCATGAAGCTCAGGCGCTCCTGGGGCATCATGATAAGGTTTTGGGTCTGGCACTATGTAGTGCTGTGAATATATAGCGTCTGTATGGCGACGTCAAATGTCCAAAGAACGCGGTCAGCCCCCTTCATTATCATTCTCAACATTGACGCTGACAAGCCTGCTACTACCTTAAGCTATCGAAAGCGCTCGAACCATCCTTTAGTGCAGCACGTCCTCCGGGGCTAGTCGCTTTACCTTCCAGTCATGGAACAAGTCAAGATGAAGGATTATATCAAAATGCGAGTAGGAGAGCTCGAGGCTGAACTTATCTCTCGCATGCTAGATCCCTCTGGTTTGAAGCCAGCTTTGGTAGCCCGCTTGCTGATTGCGGACCTTAATGCGATCACTCCTCTCGACGTTCCACTCAGTATTCTGGAGCCGAGAGCCGTAGAGCTTGGAAACCTTCGGCGTCCCGATCTTCAAGAAATTCTTCTCAGCTTCGGCGTGCGACCCGCTGGCCTCAAGGCCGACTTGATTGCTCAGGTAATTCTGGTCGAGAGGGGCCTCAACAGGTACGCCATTGGACACTGTTTCCCAGAGGCGTGGCTGCTAAACACTTGCTCTGTTCATCTAGATCTACGAACTTATCAGAAGCCTCGCAGCCCGAAACGTCTAGCAGTACGCCCGCTGCACTCCAACAGGACGCGTTTCCCCAGGGTGCCGTCCTTGATCGACCGCCAACTTCTACGCAAAGGGCTACTTCCTTGCCCGCTGCCATCATTACTCCGGGAACAGTCCCTTATCCGAGCCTTCGTCGAATGGGAACTCCCTTACAGGCGGCGACGCCCTTGCGGGTTAACCTCAATCAACGTATCCTCGCTCCAGCAGCAGTCTCACCAATATTCCCTCAAGTACGAACGACGGGCCTACGCCAGACTGCTCCTAACCCGCTGCTAAATGCCTCGTCGGCACAATCGACAAGGCCGCAACAGCTTATTCCGGCTCCTCTATTCACTCCCCCACACCAAACGTCCATCACCAACATAACGCGTGAGCGGCCTCAGGCCCCGACTATCTCGCAGCCACGCTTCCTACCCCAGCCGACCTATCCTTCTCAGGCGGCCGCTCCCTCACAAACAGGGGTCATTCCACAGACAGCCTCATCGCCAGGCCTCTCGCAAACAGCTTTAGATTTTCAACAGGCTTCCGCGACTGCTCATTTGCCCCATAGTTACGCCCTTCCAACAGTAACGTCCCCTCCAATGACAGCTCCTTCACCGGGTGCAAACATTGTGTCCGACAGGCTTCGAGAGAGGCGAGCAACATGGTCGGTTGCGCGAATGGATCAGACAGACCCCTCCGCCACTCCAGCTCCCGCGGCGACCGTTGGAACCGACCAGGACGAACCAGTTGCAGAATTGGACACAGCAACCTCTAACGCCAGAATTGTTCAGGAGTACCCTGGAACCAGTAGCCCTCATCTAGTAAGTCATACTCAGTCAAGCTCTACCGCTTTAATATTTTAGTTTGCACCCATTAACCTCTATTACCATCCTAGCCTCTGCGTTACCCGAGCCCGGACGAATCACTCGAACGCAGTGACGTGAGACTCCGAATGGACCGTGACTTCAACATCGCCTACGATGAATTTCTGGATGCAATGAGGCTTGAAGAGGAGGTATTGGCACAATATCACCTTGCCTGCGAGAAGTGCGCACATGCTCGCGCCAGGATGAACCGCTTGGACAGGATCAGGATCAACCACGCTTAATGCGTTCAAAATTGATTGGTCGCAGAGATGATCGCATCATGGTAGGAATGGCAGTATTGTAATTTTGTAGACAGCTTATGCTTTGTGTTCTTGACTTCTTCTGGCGCTTCAAGTATACAAAAATCATTTCACGGATTGCCCTAGTTTCTTCGAGGTATCTCCTTGACAATATCTCAATGGACTGAGTTCGAATACTCTGTTCAGTATACGCATGCATAAGTCGGCGAGTTAATACAAGCCTAGTGTCCACATTCCAGGTTTGAGATGAGAACCAGAGCACCAGGAAATGAATGCATGGTGTGTAAGACTCGAGCTTGTGAAAGAGCTGGAACGGATTTGAACACAGCTTCTCGAGGAACACGGGCTCCGAGGACGTAGCTACTACTGCGCATCTCACAAGATCGATTGGAAGGACCGCAGATTACACCGTGAGGTTAACGTGGTTTAAGGATGCCTTTCGGAGAATTCGCCTTCCAACATCTGGGGAATCAGTGGGGCGGATGGACATTGCTACGCAAACGCGGTTAGGTACATCTGTTTGCTACTTTGTTCTCCTGTGTCGCAAGTTGTAATCTTTCCCTTCCACCTTCTCGCTCCGCACTACATGTTCGTGAAGAACGGCGGTCCTCCTGGAATGGCGTCTAATGACGTGGGAGAGCACATTCAGCAGCTGAGCGGGGCGGAAGTCATGCTGTTGTGGGAGACATGCGAGGACTATCCGACAGCACTTCAACTCAACCGAGACTTCCTTCGTGGTCGTCATAGTTGTACTCCTTATCATGGACCGCTTAACACCGAAACATTCGGTCTTCTCGAAAATTTACATCGGCTTCACGATTTTGGCTTACTTACCAACGGAAGTCAGCCCAGTGAACATAACAAGCCATTTTTCACCGTTGATACCACAGAACGCCGCACTGAGGTCCGAGCCATTCTTGGTTTCACGGACCGATTAGCGAGCTTTATCCGTCGAGTCGAGCATATGGAAAGGTATCTTCATGGTGCTTCGAAATTGGAGGAGGTGGGAGACCATGTGACCGAGCCAACCTCTCGTCGAGGGCAAATGGGCGCAATCGCACTGGTAACAGCCAAGCTAGAGGAGGCGAAAAGTAGGGTTGCTGGACGGAACGTAAGTTCAATCTCTTCGATGTGGACACTCTATGTTGACTGATACAAAACACAGACTTCCATTGCAGATGTCGTTGATTATACCAGTGACAACAATCACACCAGTAGCGACAATCACACCAATAGAGATCGGGCTACTCAAGATCTTGCTGGCCTCTTGAAGGATTGGGACCAATTATTGCCGCGCCTTGACCGCGGTCTCGGATCCTGGAACGAAATTAAACAACGACCATACGTCGCCTTCCTAGCTCCTACGGACGGAAGCATTCCAATTGGTTGTCTTGAACGATTTTGCTCCCTACTGGCCGAACATCCAGCTCTTGTTGTGAAGATCGATGATGAACTTTGCAGCTCGTTCAAGCACAGTAACCCTCTAACCAAGGATGAAGATGTAACGTTAGAGCGAGAGCACTCAACGCTGGAAGGCTTATCTTCAGCGCCGTGGGTGCCATGTTCGGCGATAGCGCACGAAACACACGAAGCGAATACAAAGGAATTTCTGCCTCGTGTGGCGGAGCTAGTGCAGCCTCTAGACATTGAGATTACAACGACATCATGGGATCCAGACTTCGAGCTACTGGCCGTGATCGTGGAAATTGCTACGTTGGCAGGCATTCAAGACAAGTTTTCTGAGCTATAGATCCAGCAGTAGACAGCTTTCAAATCGCAAATCGCTGGCTTATCCAAATTTTGTTGCCTGTCTTTTGCATAATACATTCTCTCCTACGTGTGGCTACGTATCGGTGATCGATGGGGTGACTGCAACCACTGGAAGGTGGAGAGGGGTTGGTGGCGATGAGGTACGTGCACAGCAAAGCTGACTCCCCCTCTCGGTCACAAATCGGACCATAGCGATAACCACATCCAGGGTCGATGTTATGTGCTACCGAGAGCAGGTTGATCTGGTACACCAGCAAGATGTCGAACAACAGGTCGATTGAACCCCTGATCGGGCTTGATGCCGGGTACTGGGACTTGGACTCCATCGGAACCGTAGGTCAATACAGACTGGGACATTTGGAATGGACACGAAAAGAACGCTGGGGGCCAAGATCGCCATGTTTCATTGGGTCTCTTTGGAGCCCAAGGTCTAGGACAGATTTTGCATCCCGGTTTGGAATTACACATACATGCGCCATCAGCTAGATCCACATCTAGAGGGCCCGATCCATGAGCATTCGGCTCCCGGGATGAGGACACTGAGTGGTCTACATGGGTGGATAGGGCAAGAAGCCGCCATAGATCAAACACATGGACAAATTCCGAACGGCCCGAACCCGATGCTCGCAAGCCTTGCGTTCCTGATGCACCAGTGGGGTATGGGATTTCCCGGCAAGTCCAGGCGCATCATCGTTGATTAAACATCCAACCCCGAGCCTAAAAATTAAGGGTACGTCTCTGAGGCTATTCCCGGATTCCGTAACAACTGCATGCAGATCTGCGGCTCTTGACACCAACAAGGTTTTACATGAAGAAAGTCGTGCCGATAGGGCCATCCTAGTCCATAAAGAGCATGAAACAGACATTCGTGTCTTACGAGTCCAAAGGCACGCGGCCTATACCGATGGTGTCCCGACCATAGCGATGATCTGTAGACTCAGATGCTTTGTTGTCCGTACACTTTTTGAAAGATAATAGTGTGACCGAATTGTTCACACTTCACTTGGCCTGCTTCGCGTGCTTGTAAGATCACCCGTGCACGAACATGTAGGGGTATCGATAGCTTGTTCTTGTCGTACGATGCTTTGAGTGCTCGCTCTATCGCGTATTATGGTGTTTCACAAAACCAGACATGTTCTGGAATGTGGCTGAAATGGCTGAAGGGAAGACTCCTGCACGTACCCGCAGAGGGGAGGGATATGATAGTCGAGATTGGCGAAAGATCTTAAATAATCGTTGGTTCAGCTTCTTTTAGCAGGGAGTCTACACCTTTGCTATTCTCTCGAACCATGACTTCGGTCGCGACTGTGCTTTACTAATCTACAACGATGGAAGACCCTGATACCCCGAGCATTCTTAGCTGTCCAACAGAGGAGAGAGACAACATCAGACAGCGAGCTCAACAGAGGCAGAAAAACAGTCGACCTATACGATGCTGGTCCCGTGGGGATGGCCACGGTGACCCCCAGCATCCGGAGACTTGGCGTCTATTCGGATTAGATACTCTTCCCGCGCAATTCCAACGCGGCAGACCTTTCGATGAGAACGGCGTTCACGGCTTCCCCACTTGCGTGTACCTAGAGGACCACGTCCTCGATTTTCTTCTCCAGGAGGGGGTCCACCTTAATGTCCTTTCTGGGGCGTACCCCGGTGACGTCAACGCCGATGGCTCCATCGACAAATCGTCTGGTTCGGGAAGACGTAGTCGAGGCTACGAAGTGAAAGACTCATCAATCAAGCCCTTGACTTGGGAAGGCAAGCACAACAATGGAACTGTGGCTACATTCAGATTTGCGGATGACGGATTGGATGAAGAGCTCGACAGATACAAAGAGGAACCAGCTAGGCGACCAAAATCTAGTCGGACTAGAGCGGAGAGCGTACGGGAGCTGGTAAAGATTCAAGACCGCCTCCAGCGTAGAAGCGTGGACCATACCAAAGCTCGAGAGCCTGCAGACTCGGTCGAAGATGAGTATTCCAGGCGATCAAATCCTCGTCGGGCTAGAGCACAGAGCGTACGGGAGCTGGTGAAGGTCCCAGACCGCCTCCAGCGGAGAAGCGTGGACTATACCAAAGCCCGAGAACCTACAGACTTGGTAACGGATGTGAAAGCTACGACCAAGGTCAAGGGGGACGACAACATTGTTGAGGAGCTTGAGGAAGATTCTTATGCGAAGCGTTCAATTTCAGATGCCTCTGCGGCCTCTGATAGGTCCGACAGGGGCAAGCATTCTCCGCTGAATGCAGATTTCAGGGATGTCCAATTCACAGAGGATGTGGACACAACTGGCACCGTGGTAGCATCGTCGTCGTCTGTCGTTCCAGTCTCTCGAACATTAGGGGCCCTACTTCAATCGCAAATCTCCCCGTCAGTCTTTCTACACCAACGAAGGCCTCAGCAAGTGGAAGATACAGCCTCCACCTCCTCTTACACGTCGGCACCCAATTCGATCAACTTTACAATAAACAATGCGCCTGCACCCTTACCTGTAGTGAATGGCCTCTCACGGACGAACCCTGTCGACGCTTCTTTCTCTTTCGGTACTTTGAGCGAGTGCCAAACATATTCGGAATACGTCACCTATTGCTGCCGATGCGTCGGCTGGATGGGACTCAGCTTTGCCACCGTTTTTAAGACTCCCTTGAGAATACTCGTGATTCTGCTCTTCGCCATCTGTTGCGTCTGTCAAATCAAATAGGTCAGTACCCATTGCACCCTTTGTAGCACTTCGTCCGCAAATCCTGTATGTGAAGTGCCGGGCTTTTCGCGACTCCTCGTATTTTGTTCAGTGGACGAAATGTGGGACATGAAAGAGGCGTTCGATGTCCCCAAAAGCTGCGCCGATGTTGCGAAGGAAGGGGAGGCCGCATTAACTCTACCTTATGCTTTCGAGGCTCTGCATACTGAGTTGACTTCCTTCGCCCCGTTGATCCTGCACAGTGACTTCTCTTGCAGGCTGCAACTTGCCAACGAAGTCAAGATCTTTCTGGACGAGGCCCGCAATGCCGGCACCGATCTCCAAGACTTTATGCACGACTTGTTCGTTCTGGTGGACGAAATTTATTACGAGACGAGGCTTGCGTCTGAAGAACTGGGGCGCCTATCCAATTCGTGGGTCTCGAATACGTGGATAGGGATCACATTTGTCCTCCCACTTCGGAACATATGGCTGGGCGTGATTGGAAGCTTCAGTCGTGATGCTCTCGAACCACATCGTCTCGTCTGGGTAGAATTATTCGACACCTTTGCCAACAAGCTAAACATTTTGGAGGCTCGTGGCAAAATTCTTACCGCTTCCTTTGAAAACCTTGATGGAGATCTCCGGCACATCCATTTCTTGACGACCAAGGAGGTGAAAGACCTCAAGGATCAATTGCGTGACGAGAAGGACAAGTGGTGGTTCCGTCGTTCTGATACACAAATTGAGGACTTCGAGGCCAAAATCAAGTTCCTGGAAGACTTCAATACCGTTCGTACGGCCGCGTACCTCACTGTTGGCAACGTGACGTCTCGTCTTAATGACATAAATCGACATGTGATTGTGACTCGAGACAAGCTCAAAAATCCACGACTCCGAACATCAATCGGTCTCAAGATGCAAATAGAACAGATTACGGATGCAGTCATGAGGCTCAATGATGCGAAACAGTCGATGAGGACACAAAGGCGCGCACATGTGGCACAGGAAGCCGCCAATGCAGCGAATGCTGTCAGGGATCAAAAGGCTCGGAGAGTGGTGAAGACTGTCAGCGTCACTCTTACACAAGGTCACGGCACCAAAAATTGATACAGAGGAACTGCTCCAGGATGGGCTTTAATGGTAAGTTGGGGGAGGCACTATGCTTGGTGGGTGGATGTGAAGTTGTAGTAGACGTCGAGGGCATGTAATATAATTTCGGATTGCCAAGACGGCTTCCACAGGATGCAAGCTTTTCTCAGTGTTACAGTCTGCTCACTAGGTAATTGGACGCGCTCGTTACTTTCTTCTGCTGAAATCGAAAGAGGCTATCACTCCGACTATACGGCGTTCTTGACGCGTCTTCCTCTCCTTCGTTGTAGAAGCTGGCCAGGCGAACTCCTGCCGGCGGTGCATTGTTGTGAGACTTCAACAGCATTGATAAAGACCAGGAAGTGGTTGTTGAGATAGGATTGTCATAACATCGTTGGTCTATCTCTGAACAGAATATGGCCTCTAGAAACAACAATCCGAGATGTTCTAGATGCAAGACTTCATACAGCAGATAAAGCATGCAAGCATGCAATACAACGGGCCAGGCTCTCTACTCCGCCTCCGCATAAAGGCGCTCGATGCCCGCTGTCATCGCCGTTCCCTCAATCAGTTGCAGTAAGTCAATTTGCTCGATCTAGCACTTTGCGACTATCGTAATGCCAAGGCACTTCTCCAAAACGTCCACGCCATACTAACGCATAATCTCGTGCTGATTGAGCCTCAACCACTTTATATCCTTCCAAGGTTCCATGTAGACCTCTCCTTGTGTCAAAGCAACTCGCTCTCTGGTAAGTGCGTAGGACTCGGGCATCTCGGGTTCGAGGCCTTCACAATTGTGGTCGATGAGTGTGACGATCTTGGGATGCTGCACGAGAAGACGGCAGAACAAGTTGACATATCCTCTCGTAATGCGACCTCCTTTGGGAATCAAGAAGTCAACGTACGATCGCTGCCCAGTCTGAATCCACCAAGTAGCAACGCTAACAGGCGATTCGCCATCATGTGGTTTCGAACCATGGGTCAACATGCCATAGTCATGAAGACGAAGTAGGCCCGAGATCATGGCTCTCGTTTCATCATTGGGTGGGCCTTCATGATAGATAGTCCGGTGACGTTCGCCTCGAAGAAAACTGCGATTCAGGTTCAAGGCGGCATCATAGCTTTCTAGCTCTTCCCATTCATTGTGGTCGGATTCTCGTTCCTCCCTATCGGATTCTGTGGAAGCGATGGAGTTGAAGCGAGAGGAATGATAGGCATTGATTCTTGCGTCAAGGTCTTGGCGTTGGACAGAATTCATTGTGCTAGCAGTGTTCCGTTGGTCGGGATCGAATTCAACCTCTTCTTCATCGTACGGTGTGGGAGCGATAGAGAGGAAACGGGAGAATGGATAGGCACTAGTTTCGTCGCCAAGCTCTGGGAATCGATCTGGATGCATTGAGCCAGCAGTGTCCGAGATGATGGACTTGTGGTCGAATGGGTTTGGGAAGGTTGGGAAGGTGATTCGAGCAGGGTTTGAGTAGCAGTCGGGATAGCCAAGTCCTGGGCTTTGAAGAAAAGGTCAGTGAATGCACGAAGTGTAGATCTCAAGATTGTCTACTTAGGAGCAGGCACAAGCAGGTTCTGAACTGTGGAGGAGGCCGTGATGAGGATCTTCGCGTCAGAGTCGTATTAGGAAGGAAGTTGGCTATGAGCAGTTGGATTGTGGCTTGTACTGCTATACTAGCTGGCACACAATCGTGTAGAAAGGTACAGTTGCAGGTTGAATACGTGGGCGCTTCAACCAGTGCTACATGAATTTGGACTTGAGAGAGTATTGGGGCCAAGATCTGTGATATTCAAGTAGTAACCTTGCATGAAAAAGAGATTTGTTTGCTGGTCCCCAAGCCAGCAACTCCTGGCGAGCTGCATAGCCACATCCTATCTCTAGGTTCGATCGTTCTGCCTGGTTCCTGCATGATACCTGCATAGTCCTAGAACGATTCTAGGGATCCTCTGGAGCCGCACGCCCCGTTGCATGCATCCTCTTTGTACTTACTCTTTGACAACTGGCGTTGAAGCTCGTGGGAGTGATTAGACTGCCGTGGTTTCCTGGTCTTCCAGACCACCCGAGACATTCTGCACAGGCAATGCATATCCCAGTCGGACATAAACACGCCGAACAGGGGTTCTAGGGTGTTGGTGTGAGCGTTCGCAAGGATCAGATGCCCCGGACCTGATTGAAACTGCATTAGCTACTCAGGTATGCTGTAGAACTATACCCAAAACGGTTGGAAAGAGCAAGTATGAAAGATGAATAGTAGTGTAATTGAGAAGGTAAGCGGGTGCCAGCCGTTGTGTCTGAGACATGGTAGAGATCGTAGATAAACACAAAGTCGTCGCGCCCATGTAGTTCAGGTATATCGATGATCTGATTATCAGACCAAGCGCCACGAACATCAAATCTGATTGACGAAGAATCGGACGTTGTTGAAGTTAACCTACACTGTCTTGTGATTGCATATACGCCCAAACACTTCGAGTCCTCGAGAATGGAAGGGCAAAAGCCATACAAATGCGAGGATTGCGGGAAAATATTCCCGCGAAAATACAACCTCCAACGTCATAGAGCCGCAGTACATAGGTTAACCACAGTCATGTATGCACGTACGCAGTCACCTTCGCATGCACAGCCCTCGCTTCGACAAGACCCGGATCCAGAGCCTGTCCACGTACCAGCAAACAGTATGCCAACAATTCCTTGGAACCCTTTCGAGTGCACAATGCCATCGAATGCAGGAAATCCTCTCTCTCCTGGGATATTCACAGCAAACGACCTGCCCGCTGATGTTTGGGACCCAATCGAGTACACGATGCCTCTAAGCGAAGAGTTCCCTTGCTTCAATGACGCCGTGTTGGCCAACAACATGCTTATGGATACGAGTTCGTTCAGCGAAGGAGCCGCTTTCTCGAACGGCACAATTACGGCAAGTGGAATGCCATTCAGCGTCGAACGAGGCCCAATGCAAACAATGTCTCTACAGCATGAGACATTCCACTTCAATGGCGCCCATGCTCAAGCTGGTATCAGCACGAAGAGCCAGACCCAGGTCGTGGATAACGCCCTTCAAAATTCCAGCGTCTTCATCGATGAGAGCCCCTGGTTCCACTTTGACGAGGAGATCAATTCTCCAGCCATTTCCCGTCCTGATACGAATGGCAGTCCGCCAGGATCAGATCCCTCCATTATTCAAGGGAGCGCCAACGGCCTTGACATCCCCTTTTCTGGTCTAAGTAGCAGTCCGTCACAGTCAGATCTCTTCATCAATCCAGCGAGCGCCAATGGCCTTGGCATCCCCTCTTCAGATCCGACTAGCAGTCCGTCAGGGTGGGACTTTTCCGGCATTCAGGGAAACATCGACGGCATTCGCATCCCCTATTCAGGTCCGACTAGCAGTCCGTCAGGGTGGACTCATTCCAGCATTCAGGAAAACATCAACGGCATTGACATCCTCCATTCTGGTTTGACTGGCAGTCCGTCAGGGTCGGAGCTCTCGATCAGTCCAGGGAGCGCCAGCGGCCTTGACATCCCCTATTCAGATTCGATCGGCAGTTCGTCAAAGTCGGACCTCTCCGTTGTTCAAAGAAGCGGACATAGTTTTGGCATCCCCTATTCTGGTCTGACTAGCAGTCCATCAGGATCGGATCACTTCCCCGTTTCAAGGAGCGCCAACAGTATTGGTATACCCTACTCTGGTTCAGCTAGCAGTTCTTCATCCTCTGACCCCTCAGTTGACCCACGAAGCATCACCCCAAAAGATGCGAATTCAATAAAGAAACGACAGCGATCTCTGGTCCCGTTTGACCGTATTAATCGGGCTCGACAACTGCCGCCTCTGCCCGTCTATGAGGTCAAGCAGTCCAAGAAAACGCCAGGTCAACAGCGAGACCTTCTTTGACTTACCTACGACGCAAAGAAGAAGTTTGACGAAGATCTTGTCATGCTTCTTGCCCAATGGGGAGAAGTAGAACTTGGTCACGAAGATACCTGCGTGCTTTGCTCAAAAAATTGGAGTTCAACAAAATTCTCGAGTCTTCAAGATGTGCAAACTGTAGCGCAACTACTATCTCAAACGTCAGCTCAAAAGCTCTTTCAATATTCGAATTACACAATTACTTTTGCTCGTGTTATAGTTTGGTTTGCGAAAGACATATAATTACGCTACGCTAGCGAGCTAGATAATTTTCTAAACTATAAATATTACAAGCCTAAGAATATCTCTTATTGTTGCTATCAAGAGCATTGTATTGTCTTCAATTATTTTGTTTATAAAACTTTCGATATTAACGTAGATTGCAACAAGTGCTACAAAGAAGTTAAAATGTTGCAACAAGAGAAAAAAGATATTTTATTGTATTGTACTTAATACAGTCTTCTTTGTTTGTTGTAAATAAGTTAAGATTATCTATTAAATTTGCTATTACTAACATAACTCAACAAGCAACTCTAGATATAAGCGAGATATATTGTTTTTAATTTGACGTGCTTTGTCAAGCAATTAATCAACAAATACCTATAATCTTGCAAAGATTACAAAATTTCTTATATTCTATTTTCGAGTCTTGACTTTTCTTGACCTAAAATATATTTAAGAACGTTATTACTTTCGATATTGTTAATTGTGTTACAAAAGACTTACTTCTTAAAAGAAAGTATTAATTAATTCTACTATGCAAGTTTTGCTCTTACGTCAAAATATATGCGATATTTTATAACTTTTAATCTTATATCTTTTACAAGCATATTAACGTCTTGAATTCGAAACGTTTAAAGAAGATTCAACGATTTACTTTATTGTAATAAAACTACTAAGTTTAGAATAATAATAATAGAAGAGAGAATGCTACGTAAGCGAAGCTAGTACAAGCACAATTTGTAATATTCTTATAAGTTAATGTTGTAATCTAAGATCTTCGATAAGTTGTTGCAAACTTTAGCGATATTCTTTAATCGAAAACGTAATCTAAGTAACGCGCAAGACGTAAAAGAAATAGAGATAATGTAAATTAAGAATTAATTAAAGATATATTAACTTTATTATTGTATTTATTAATAGATTAGCTTCGCATTATAGTCTTGAATTCTATATTATACAAAGCTAATTTCTTAATTATAATCGAGAAGACGTTAAGATTTTAATAATCTTATTACATAAATAATAATTTTTCGCGCAATTTAATCAAAATCTCTTTTATTTGTTTAATTATTATTCTAATTAAAAAGTATCTAAAGTCTTTAGTATAATTATATAATCTACGTATTTCGTAATTCTCTTCTTGTTATATTGTTTATCTTAATTAACAATTAAAGAGTTGCAATTGTTAGTTATATTAGACTCGATAAAGATATTGCTTATATATTGCATCTAGAAAATATATCTAAACAATAAATATGCAAAATAAGACATAATATTAAGTTGTACAACTTTGTTGTTATCTCTTAATATAAAAGAGATTTTAACAAATTAATCGATAAAACAATAAAGAATAATCTTCTAAATTATATCAATTTTTGCTTTATCGTTTATCTTAACGAGATATATCTCTATCTTTATGTAAGACTATGTACGAACGTATAACAAAACATTGTTATATCGACACACACAAGACAAGACTACATAATATAAGAAACATTAATTTAAAGAAACATTAATTTGTAAAAAAATTAGAAAAGAATTTTTAGAAAGAAAACTTTGCACATCGTTAAGTCGTTACTACAAGAACTTAACACTAATATATTTATTAAATTATTAATCGCTAGTATTACAATTATTTTTTTATTTAGAATTTTAATCTTTAAAATATATATTCAACGTTGCAATTGCATTGCGACTTCGCTTTCTTTATAATATTAATAATTCTTTAAACGTTACAATAACAATGCTTTGCTTTTCTACGTCTTATAAACGCATATTTTTGCAAAATATATAACAATAATTTGCTTTAATTTATTGTTATATAAAAGAAAAAAAGAATTTAGATTATCGAAATAATCTTTTTATAATCTTTTTATAATCTCTTAATAAATGTTATTTGTCGCGTCGAGTCTACGCATTTATTTTAGTTATTTAATTGTATTTATAAAAAAACTTCTTGTATTTCTTTTTTTTATCTTTGTTTAACATTTTATGCGAGAAGAATTAAGCAACAATCTTAACTTCTCTCGTGTATTATTGTAAGACATCTTGTTTTCTTTAATAGAATTTTATCGTAAATTAATTATATATTAGCAAGCGAAAAGATATTTAAGTTCTTAGCAAAAGTATTTAATTTAATTTTTGTTATTATATTGCTATTTTAGTGTTACAACAACGTGACAATATTTAACGTTATTAATTTAGAAATTTCTTTTTAGTGTTATTTACTATTTTAATAAATCGATCGAAATTTCTTTAATTCGATTAGCGTTGTTAACGCGTTAATAATATTTATTTACAATCTTTTAACTTTTTCTTTTCTTTGTATATTAATTTCTATAACAAAGCGATAAATAATTGTAAACGTCTTTGTTGTTGCGTGTATTATTAACAACAATAATATGCGCAATAAGATAAATTTAAGTAAGTATTCTTAGACTTTTCTTTGCATTTGTCGATAACTTAAGATAATATTATTATATTTGACGCTTTGTAAATCGCAATTTAGTTAATATAAATATTGTTATATACAAGTGCTTTAATTTCGCTATATATAAGACTAACAATATAGTATTTTATTATAAATATATTTTTGTCAAGTTCTTTTATTTGCGTCTTTGCTATTTTTGCAAGCTTTCTTGTTTTTTTATCTTTGTTATTTCTTTTGTCTTAAGTAGACTGACGATTAGGTTGAGTTTCAATATTAACATTCTAGCCCAACCTAGATACTCGATATCAATCTCTTGACTCAACTCGAAATCGACTCGAGTTAACGATTTTTTGACTGGACTCGATCGACTCGCCAAGCAATCGAAAATGACGTCAAAATGTCAAGATTCTCTATTTTTAAAAAAATTCGCATTATTTGAATTACTAAAAATAGTTTAAAAATAATAACGCACAAATAACATACAAATGCATTATCTAAATGCATTACTATATAATATTATAAACAAATTAATTAAATTAATCAATTTGATTAAGTTAATTAATGCACTTTTTTAAAATAATCTAAATTTTTCGAGTCTTGGCGAGTCGAGCCAAGTTATACGTTAAGTACTTCATACTTACCCTTTGACTCGACCCAAATACTCGAGTCAAGATTTCTAACTTGAATCGAGTCTTGGCGAGTCGAGAACTTGACTCGAACTCGATGACTTGACTCGACGCGACCAGTCTAGTCTTAAGAAGAAACTTGATTATATTATAAGTATTTGTTTTTGATTTTTTATAATTGTTTACGCAAATAGTTATACTTTATGTTACATATTGCGTTGTAGATTATATACTATGTTATTTCGAGCTAGATTCGTAACAATAGCTATATAAGTATTGTAATCTAGTATTAAGAAGTTGTACTAATACTAATAAATTCATTTGTTAAACTAGAAAAGTAAACTAATATTAATAATATAAATACTTAGAAAAGTTAAGATATAAAGAATATAAACAACAGCTATTTAATCTTTTATTATAAGAAAGATATTTTTATTATAATGTTTGCAATTTCTTTATTTGTAGACTTTCGATCTACTATTATTTATAAAAAAAAGAATTATTTGTACTATATAATTAACAAATTCGAGAATATTAAATTAATTAATTATCTAAAAAAATATAAGAGATATCTAGCAATAGTTAAAAATTATAGTTCGAATTAAGAGATTAATATATAAGTAAACAATATTTAATTGAAAGAGTCGATATAATTTTTCGAGAATTATTAATATTATACTAAATATCTAGTTGCAATATTCTATACTTTAGATTGCAAAAATATAATATATATATTAATAATACAATATAATAATATTGTTTGTTTTATAAATTGCACAATTGTTGTTTATATTTTTGCGTTAATTTAACGCAACGTAATTACAATAACTAAGATAAAAATTTATATAGTATAAATTAATTAAACTTAGTCTAATATCTAATTGTTAGATTAATATAAAGATTGTTAGACTAATTTATATATTTATAAAATCGACAAGTTCTATAGTTGTGCAATTGATAGTAACTTCTTAAATAATTAAAACGTTAAAATTATTTAAGTTTAATTAATTATTAGTATCTATAAAGTACTAATTAATACAATAATTGTTGTATTCTTAATTAACAAAAAAACAATATTAATTGCTTTGCGTAGTAATTGTATTAAAAAATTAAATATTATTTGATTTTGTAGAATTTGTAGAATTTGCAATATCTTGAACAAAGTACTCGAATCTTAATTTTACTTAGTTTTAAAATTCGAGTAACACAAAACTGCGACTTTTGTTATGTTAGATCTATATATTCAAGCAACTAGAATCTTATAAAATTAAACGCGAATAGAACGTTAAGTTCTCTATGCTTAGTGTTAGACTCTTCTTACTAAGATTGTCGCCAAGATTTAAATGCCTTAATAAGACTATTATAAAGATCTTAGAGATAAGCTAAGTAAAAGCGAGTTGATTGAGAGCGAAATAGATATCTTGTTACAATAGAATAATCTTTAGAGATTCTTGTTACGACAATAGAGTTTTATTACAAATTCCGTTTTACTAATAAAGCATAGATTAGATTGATATATCAAACTTGTTAGTTCAAGACTTTATACTCTTTGTTGTTTGTCGTAGAAGTCTTAACAGAAGATTATAAACTAGCTTGTTTGAGATTTTACAATTCTCTTTGACGAGATACCGGACGAAACCAGTTATCACTCGCCTCTTCAGATTACGTCTAAGATATAACCTAAATTAATATTCTTATATCGTGACGCTCAACCTTTCTATATTATCGATAATCCTTCAAGAATATTATACTGCAAAATGGAAGGATTGTGATGTCAATTGACTCATCTGGAATCATTTTGGCACTCCGGACGAATTTTGGGACGAAAATTATTGACGGGATCATATTCGCTTTTTTTCCGGAGAGGATAAAGCCACGAGATACTGTTGATGAGAATTGTCACCTCTGATAGGTCGCGATGCTCGATTGAAGACTGGGGAGACATTCTGAGGGTACTAATCGCCAAAACGTTAATCGAAGCATGTAGAAAACCAAAATCGCAGGATCCCCTTAATCAATTTCTAGACAATGGATTGGCTGATCAGAGACTACTCTGGATACAGCGTTACAGTACAAAGGACACCCTGTCCTCGATCTAGCCTGAATCCGGCATCCATGTCCGGCAGGTGACTATTTGGAGCATCTTCTATGACTACCTTATCATAGTAAGAATGTCATATGTCATGGTGCCTATAATTTAAAGTATGGTAGCTTTGAGCCACTCTCTGTTATTCGATCGAGCTGACATGTTGCCAGACTTTGACCTGTGGTTCTTTACCTAGCACCATGCTTGTGAATTAAGTAAGCACTGATATGCACCTCAGCTCCCAGTATATTTTACACCTCCTCTTGCCCCAGAGAGAACACGAATACAAGCCTCCAAGGACGGTGTCCCGAGGAAAACAACTCCATGGCTAATGTTGCTTGAGCCTCGAGGCTCGTCCCCTGAAGTCTGTCAAGTCTTCGTCGTTCTACAAACTGTTTCAATCCGTACATGGCCACGGATCTCACTCTTTCCAATTGCTGCTCACGGTAGATCCGCTGCTCCACAGGCTCTATGGTCAGATGAAAGTTCTGATAGTGCGTGTCACAAATTGCTCTATGTACTCCGCATAGAGTAAAAGATTGTGGATGTTGATTCAAAGTCTAGCTTCATGAATCTTGCAAAGACGGATTGGTTTCTGAAACAGCGAGCAAATGCTAGTCATGTATCCATTACAGGCACACCTTACACTCCTAGCACACCACCCCCATAATGCTGCACCAGTTCCATCTATTCCGTCGATTTTTGGCGCTCTGGGCTGCTCGAGCGACCTTCGAGGGCGGACGAGTCTTTGTTTCTGGTCGGATGACATAATAGATGAATTTGCTCGACGCAATTCTCCCCCGAAGGAGCTTGAAGGGTCGCTGGACAAGTTCGCCAACCTCTTCGATTGTGCACTTCTCTCAGGTTGATTCGGCTAATCCGTCCTATAGGCTTTGTGTAACGTGTGCGTGGGGACCTCCCCATAAATACCAACCCAACTAACAAATTGCTCAGCCTCATGAAGAACATGTCCCTTGACCTGGTAACAGGTAATAGGACCCCTTATGATACATTTATCAATCAGCTCGACATGGTTATGGCGACAAAATCCCAGGATGTGTGCTGTTTAGCGTCTTTGAGTCCTAATGATGCAATAAGTGCATATAAGCAATCACTCTGCAGACGATACTCTGTGGCAACATCCTTAGAGGCACGGGGCATAGCCCCGCTCCATGCAAGCGCCCCTTTTGGTTATCCAGATTCAACCGAGCACGGCCAAGTCAGAGGGGAGTCATTGCTTCCCACCTGTTGTCCAATCTTTAAAGACTCTCCATTCTCCAAACTCCCGATACTCGACTAGGAAAAGACGACCATCAAAATACACTCCCACCATAAAGAGGGATCTCAAAGCAACGCTTTACTTTTTCCGCCGAGATGAGCTGTTCATGACATTGAAGCCGTACAGCCTTTTTATTGACACCAAAGACGAGCTGAGGAGCAACCTGGAGTCGTACAAGGTGCCGGGTCTACTTATCAAGGACATCAGAGCCCATGACGGCAAATACACTTTCAACAGAAACGGAATCGCGGTTGTGGAATACAATGGCAAGATGGAGTATGAAAATTGGTTTGACCAGAAAAAGATCGAAGACATCTACTCCCAGGATCTCGGGCAGACTCTGATCAAGCTGCTCGGCTGCTCGGCCGTTCAGATCTTTGAAACCCTGGTGAGCTTCGCAATTTTCTGCCAGCTATAGCTCTATCAGGAGCTTTCCTCTAGATGATGACAGGTCCGCAAGCGCCATGCCTCTTTTCCGGATTCCAACATGGATCCGACCATTCAGTTTCAGCCTGCCCTTCCTAGACTGACCGCCGGGCCGGGTTTCGGTACCAACATTCTGGCCCGACCCGGATACTCGGTACCAACCTCTTGACCCGGCTCGGAATCGACCCGGGTCAACGATTTCTTGACCCGGCCCGATCGACCCGCCAAGCAATCGAAAATGACGTCAAAATGCCAAGATTTTCTATTTTTAAAAAAATTCGCATTATTTGAATTACTAAAAATAGTTTAAAAATAATAACGCACAAATAACGTACAAATGCATTACCTAAATGCATTACTATATAATATTATAAACAAATTAATTAAATTAATCAATTTGATTAAGTTGATTAATGCACTTTTTCAAAAATAATCTAAATTTTTCGAGTCTTGGCGAGCCGGGCCGGGTTATACGCTAAGTACTTCATACCTACCCTTTGACCCGACCCGAATACTCGGGCCAAGATTTCTGACCCGAATCGGGTCTTGGCGAGCCGGGAACCCGGCTCGAACTCGATGACCCAGCTCGACGCGGCCAGTCTAGCCCTTCCTACGCATGTCGGTTAGTCGGGTTCTTGTCTCACCATTGATCATCTGATCATGCGCCAGACTCGACCTCGGATGCGATCAAGGCAGTCGTTCGAATTCTCAGTGGGGAAGAAGCACCAAAGCTGCTTGCGAAGCGCTGGACTGACCTTAAGTAAGCTTTGATACTGGTCTTTTCTCATTGCGATGTGTAACCGTCTATCTTGTTTTCTTAGTCTGCTGATATTGGACAAAGTGTCTGGAAGTCTTTATAGGATCCTCTCCGTGATTAGCCTCTTGCTGTGTGTAATTCCAGGACTACAAATCCAGCCAAAGACCTCGTGGCCAGTGACACTGTTTTCGCCAACGATGATATGATGGCGCACTCCAACGGGAACCAACAGTGGTTCTATATGAGCGACCAAATGGCGGATGAGTTGCTCTTCTCAGACAAGCCGATTCATTGCATAGTCCCCATGAGACACCCAACAGTGACTATTTTGGTTACTGCAACTGACGTGCTTCTAGCTGTCCAATTCGCCTCATTCCGTCTACAAGTTGGACGAAGGGTAGGTGCCTGACTGCCGTGAAGTCATCGAAGCCCGTGTGAATATCTACTTCGATGATTTAATTGCTTGCGCAGATGGAAGGCATCCAATAAGCTTAGGGGTTCATGTGCCAGAACAGCGAACCTGGGACCTCTTCTAAGGGCCGGGCCTGTAATGGTCATCCGTTCGATTCAGCTTGTATGGAGCGATGAAGATCTTAGGCAATATTCTGTCCCACCACCTAGACCCAGCTTGACAATCCTGCGTCGACTACTACCTCAATTGTTACTTCTTCTTACTCCATCCTGGTGCATGTAGCTCGAAGGGAGGTAGCGCTCGATAGGGTTGCTGGCTCTGCTACATGTGTTATTAGAGGTGGTATGGCTCCTCGATGGACAGAACAATTGGAACGCTTGGGATCTGGCTCTTCTTCCGAATTGTTAGTCTACTATCAGGAGCTGAGAGCACATGTGGCGCTGCAGCACATACGCAGCACCTCCAACACCAGTAATCTCCGCAGTAGTGCTTACAGTGTCTCGAGTCTTCAATCCGTCGGACGGTCGGAGGTTGGTCCAGCCGGCTGTATATCCGCTGCAATGGCTGACGGGAGTTCTCTGAAGACAAAGGGTTGTAGAATTAGGCCCCCTACAAGCCGCTTCGTGGAAATTGCCGAAGCGGCTGTACCTGGCAGTGGTTTTCCTTTGACGAATCAGAGATCGCTGCGCCACGTCGATCCAAACTTTGATTTCCGTCAGCTATTCTGATCGTAGTTAGATTGCAAACTAGCAAACCAGCATACTTGTGCACTTCTACATGGAGGAGCAAGATCAACGAGTGGAATACCAAACCCGACAAGGGAAGAAGAGATCGTTACTTGTGAACATCTGCGAACTGGCGTGTATGAAACGGAATAACAGACCGAGTGGAACAATAGAAACAGAGCCGATGCGCGGCGATCAACAGTCATTTTCTACTCACGGCAGATACGCCAGCTCGAGAATGTTTTAAAGCAAGCACGGCTTGCACTAGCGATCTCATATTAGCAGCAACAATTCGTCAGCACATTTCTCTGAGCATTACTAGGCCTCAATCAACGTTTCAGACACAAAAGCTTGCTAGTGACATGGATCCAGGTATACACACTGCATGTAGCCCCGGGCGCAGCAGGCCGCAGCCCAAAGGGGTCGTTAATATCTGATTAAGGATCGGTAAATCGTCTGGAATCCGAGTTGGGACTTGTGTAACCAACCTCTGAGAACTCAGCTCCTACGGGTGGCCTGAATTGAGACTGTTTCAGATGTAGGTTCTGATGATGTCGGTCTCTTCAGGATGCAGCAACGTTCTGGGAGCTGCGTGATATGAGATTGCTTTCGAAACGGCACAGGGCGCAGTGGGCACGCCTTGTTGCTACTGGTATAGTTTCGGCAGGTCGGAATTGGGTGAACATCTAAGTTGAAAATCGAGTATATAAGATCGCCTTTCCGCCTTTCAAGTCCATCATAAACAACATCGACCACCTCAATCATCCACAGACCCAATCCGCTACATTCTCTTTCCCTAACTTGAAATCAGACTTCCACCGCATCCAACTTCAGCGTCAGCACCAACTCTTGCAGAACATAACTTTGTTTCTCGCCCTCCTCGCTTCGATAAAGACTACGACACCACCTTTGTTTCCTCCATCAGTAACTAATCCGATATCACCACCTCAGACATGGGGCTCATTATGAAAGCCCTGGCTTCCATGGCCGCGCTTAGCAGCCTCGCATCCACCGCGGCGCTACCTGTAGACACCAAACAGCTCGTCAAGCGAGATGCATGTGCTGATGGCCCACACGGCAACGTGCTTGAAGTTGGTGGAAGTACGGGGGACCACTTCTGCGAAATTCGAATTGCCTCATCGGGAGAGATCATAACTGGCCTCGAAGTTTGGTCAGACAACGATAATGGCATCAGAGGCATCCTCTTCACCTGGTCCGGCGGCCAGGGGATGATGCACGGTACTCAAAACGGCGATTCCAAGTCTATCACTTTTGCCCCTGGGGAGAAAGTCCAGGCTGCAACACTATGGGGTGACGGTACGGCTAAACAACTCGGACACATCTACTTGAAAACAGACAAACAAGAGTTTGATGTAGGGAAGGATAAACCAAACGACGGGTACCAGATCGATGTCGGTAGCGGCCTCCTTCTCGGCGCTTCTGGAAACAACGGCGCCTCCATCGACAGCCTTGCCCTTCTTTTCCTGGCTACAGAGATTTCATCCGTCACTATCGGCGGTATCAAATTTGACTCGGACCCCACTGGAAGCTCCGACAACATCGCGCCATCTTACCTGATCCAGAGCACCATGGGAAACCCTTCAGGCAGCCATGGCAACGTGTCCTTCACAGTCTTAGGCTCTGAAGCGGTGGCCCAATCCACTACGTGGGAACAGAGCACCACGGGCACGTTCGGTATGAAGTATTCGGTCGAAATGGACGCTGCGCCCTTAGGCGTCGGCGCAAAGGTTACCGGCGGCTACGAATGGAGCGTGGCGCACACTAGCAGCAAAGCCACCACCACTACCGACACAATCACCATCACCCAGAGCGCCGGGCCTATCTCGATCGCACCGGGTTTCGGCAAGTCATGTAAGATTTTTGCCCAAAAGGGGACCGGCACCTTCCCCTACTCTTCGACCGTCACAGTCAACCTTGTAGATGGCACCACGCTCTCCTACCAAGAGCCTGGTAAGCTCGTTTCTGTGCAGTACACGCAGGCCTACGCGTCGTGTGATGATGCGAACAACCCTATAGATTGGACTTCCACTACCAACAACCCACCACCGGGTGTACAGATCGTGGGCACGGGCAACTAGCCGTTGAAAGCCTATCCGCCCCGCTGGTCGTTCAGGATTGCTCACACCGCACTACACGATCATTGTCCCCGGAGTTCACATAGACTGTGGCGTTGTGGTATCTTTTCCGATTAGCGATCATCTGTATATTATCTTCTTTTGTCACTGTGCCGCTGTGTCTTGTTTGAGTCCATTTGCTCGCTTAGCCTAGAAAATCGTTTAGTTCCAGAACTTGTATCAGTACCCCCCATCAAGATCTTGCAAATCTATCTCACTCTTTACTGCTCTACTTGTTCTTAGCTGTGTAAGGCACTGACCCTTCAGATAGCTCGCGTCTTACGCTAACATTTATGACATCGACTAATGCAACGCCAACAGCAATCTTGTTTTACATTTCAGGATCACGGATATAATATTCGATGGCAGCTAAATAATCTACCAATGCAGCAACAGGAATTCCAGCAATGGGGTAGAGAGCGACCTCATTCACAGTCACGTAAAAGTTGTATCATGCCCGGGAAAGCCATGGAACGGTGCGGGACTCGGGAGGGGGAGAAAACTTGCTCCCTTAGCACGGATCATATTACACGAACAGACCGCGCAACTATATTTCTGGCTGGACAGCATGGAGGTGCCTCTTTGTCTCTTCGAAAGCACAATCGCCCTTGGTGGTGCAAGGCTCCCAACCGTACAACGGTGCAGTCTAGGCCTCGTACTACATCGTACGGCCGTTGGGCCGCTCGTCGGTTGATTTGGTGATGGTAAAATCAATGGCAATTTTGTCCCGTCAACAGCGTATTTATGCGTTTTCAATATCGCCATCTCTCTCAAATGTTTTTCCTAGACGACAACAGAAAAATCACGATCACGTCGAGGCAGCAATGTACCTTAGAATATTCCAGGGCTCGACTTAGGATTATTCTCAACATCTACACAAAATCGTACTCTACTATCAGCGCTAACGGTTTGCTAACTTCCTGCAATGCATCGTACGGTTTACCAAATGTCTCTACTGCACTACACTAAACTACGTATATGGCGAGTGTACGGATAGTACGCGTACGGTGTGCGTACGGTTGGGAGCCTTGTGGTGGTGTCGCAGACAATAGAGCTTGGCCGTTGTGATGGCCTTCAAAATCCCTAGCACCGGTGGTAGGCGACCAATTTTGTTGCGATGTAGGTGCTCGACGTGGTATATAATCGCAGTCGTGAGCCTCGCGACATTCACGGACGTTTTTGTATATGCAGGTGTGGGTAACACGGTCACAGGCTCTGCAAACTACCGTTCTCGCTGATATAGCTGAACCCAGATTGTGCCAGTCGTACCGTTTGCTCTCAGCAGTCGAGCAGGTGTTGATCCAAAAGATGTGCAGCATTGGACAGCAGTCTTGCTTGCAATCAATGGAGCAGCTCTGGTGGCTGTGTCTCCAATCGCAGGCTGGGTCGCTGACTACATAGGCTCGCGACGTACTCCGTTGGTTGCGAGTCTTCTCGCCCTCATGGGAGCAAGCATGATGTTGTGCTTCGGGCGCAGTGTGGGCATCTATGTTGTGGGTCGCCTGCTCCTGGGGATCTCTGGAGCGGTCGTTTGGACTGTCGGCCTGGCGCTGGTCGTCGATAGCGTTCCCAAGGCAGAAGTGGGGAAATATCTTGGTTATGTTTTCATGAGTATCAGCATGGCCGTTCTAGTAGCACCACTAGTGGGGGGAGCGGTATATGCTGCAGCTGGATACTATGCTGTCTTTTACGTGTCGTTCGGGCTCATAGCTCTTGATGTTGTACTGCGTATAGGTCTCATTGAGAAGAGGGATGCTAAGAAGTGGACCAATAAAGCCGACACGGACCAGACACAGACGCAATTTCACACCGAAAGCATTTCGCCTTCTACGACAGAGGACATGGAGAAGCGAGGTGCCAAAGATGTTGTGCCAGTGGAGAAAGGCACAACGTCGTCGGCTACAGCGACAAACCTAACCTCTACCAAAAATCCAGTCGCTGAGACACCACAGGCCGAAGAGAGCCGAAGTTCTTACGCCCCGATCTTTTCGCTTCTCAAATCACCTCGCGTACTTACCGCTTTATTTGGCTGTCTCGTCCAGTCGACCTTGTTTTCGACCTTCGATACGGTACTTCCCCTGCACGTCAACGCTCTCTTCGGCTGGGGGTCTCTTGGCTCAGGCTTAATTTTCCTCGGACTTCTCGTGCCATCGTTGGCTTCCCCACTTGTTGGTTGGAGCAATGATAAGCTAGGACCGAAGTGGATTGCTTGCATAGGCTTCTTACTATGTTTTCCAGCCCTTGTTCTGCTGCGCGAAGTCACTCACGGTGGTATTCGTCAAATTGTTCTACTATGTGCACTTCTCGTTATCATTGGATTCGGGGTCAATTTCATCGCTATCCCACTTTCAGCAGAGATATCCTACGCCATCGAGGCCAATGAGAAGAGCCGTCCAGGGCTGTATGGGGCGAAAGGGGCTTACGCCCAGGGGTATGCACTTCTCAACACGGGATTCGCTGCAGGAGGTTTGATTGGCCCCGTGTGGTCCGGCTACGTGGTCAATGAGGCAGGATGGGGAACTTTGGGGTGGAGCTTGGGACTACTGTGCGCTTTAACTACGATTCCTATAGTCATCTGGACTGGCGGTAAATGGTCCAATGAGTCCAGCCTTGGAATCTCCGAAGAGGAAAGCAGGCAAAGGTGTCCGTCATAAGAGAGCACTGCGAATATAATCACAAGTACGTCCAGTGCGCGCTTAAGACGCCTATGATGCTCTGTTGACACTAGGAGAAAAGATGTCACTTACATCTTGATCTCCGTTAAGGTGTAGCCTATCCATCATACCGACGCTGGCGTTCCAAGTTTCAAGGTCCGGTTGAATTGACAGCCTGAAACCCCCTTTCAAAGCTTACGAATGCACATGGATAAGAAGTATTGGGCTCAATCAGGTACTACAAAATTATTAGTCCTCCATATCAGACGCCTTCAGAGCTGCTGTCGATGATCAATGCTAAAATACAATCATGCGATTCAGTTGAATAACACGGTACCTCGGTAATCGCTCATCTTCTTCGAGAGTATCAGTATCCGTCCAGCCTCTTGACAACCAGCGTTGCCCGGGCTTGCAAACAGGTAAAAGATCATGTACAGTTATCTCCATGGTCATCACGACGTCCGTCGAGTAGGGTATGACGCTTGCGCCCGAGTTGCATCAACCTGCAGGATGAGGTGCGGAAACCTACCTGATTGGCGAGAGCCGTCAAAGATTCGTAGCCTTGTACAACGCTCGTTCCCAAAACCGATCAATCATCCGAAAGTCCAGGTCGAGAAGTGGGCGATGCTGCGCATAGCCCTCCCGCCTGCTTATCGGATCTTCTTATATCTGCAGCAAGCGTCCTCCACCTATTCCATTGTGCATTCCACAGATGACCTCTACAGCCATGTCCGAAGTCCCAACTATACCACAGCCAATTGGTGTTGCTTCTCAATTTGATGACCCGCCGCCGCAAAAGGCGACCTTGGTAATCGTCTCAAGCATCAGCATTTCTTTGATGATGGTCTGCTCAGCATTGCAAGTCTACTCCAGAAGCTTCTTGCTAAGGATTCCTTTCGGGCTTGAAGATGGCAAGTATGAAAATCTGCGTTGTCGTTGGATCCAGCTAAGCAATTCAGCTGCAAGCGGTCTCGCAGTGGTAGTTCTTTCCACTATAATATACTTGTTGTACGTTCTAATCAAGTATTATTTTCATCAGCTTGGATCCATCGTCCAGAGAGCTTTGGCCTATTATTGCATGTGCTTCCCCTCTCCAAGAATGCTCCATGTTTCTAACCTCATTCAGTGGTCCAAAGAGGTCTTGGCGTTCACTTATGGGACATACGTGCGATTGATTTCACCCCGAAAGCTGCTCATGTGAGTCGCGAGCCCGAACTTGTTGCTCAAAAAACATTTCTCACAGCTGTCAGAACCTTGACGCGTTGAATCTGGTCTACGGACCAACCACTTTTTTTGTCAGATTATCACTAATTCTTTGTTACTCCCGGATATTTAGTAAAGGCTGGTCACGAACGCAGAAATACCTGATTTTCTTTATACTGTCGTTTCAAACCCTTTTCTTCTTAGTTGACCTTGCCGTCGCCTGCTCGGCGCATTCTCTCTGCGTCTCTGTCGTTTCTTTACAGGATCGTCTTTGTAATACTATTTCAAATGTGGTCATAGCCCAAAGCGCTGCCAGCATGGCCATGGATTTACTGGTTCTGGCTATTCCCATAAGGATCGTAGGGCACCCAAAGCTGGCTCAGTCTCACAACGCTGCAACCAAGCACTACGCCTGACTTTGAGATATGCTTCCTGGGACATCATTCCATCAAGCAGCCAGCCATTGCTTCGGCAGACTTGGCCGGCCGATCTGATGAATTCGCTTTGCGAGTCATTATAAATTTCGATAATGTTATACACGTGTAACAACGCCATGTAGGATATATATGACTATGGCGAGCACGAGCCAATGTTCTACCATTGAGACTGGCCACAAGCGCTTGCCTCACTTGGGATAAAAATAGCACTCTCAGCCCTAAAATGCTTGGCGCGATATATTCTAAGCACCACCTCACCGACTCTACTTAGAAGTTGAACATTTTGAATGATGGTCGATCTTTGCAACATCATCTCTTGCGACACCTCATCCTCACTACGGTGCTAGTAATGAGTACGTCCTCGTTAGAATTAGAGCCGGCTTATGGCAAGACGGTTAAGGATTTCGATGTCTTGGTTTGCAACTTCGTCCCCTCTTCCAGGGGCTTTCTTTTCTCTCATCTGAATAACATTCCTTGAGTTCTCGAAGGTCGCGTTATCTACTAAAACTGGACGGCATAAGTGCTGCCGCTTCTATCCTGGCTATTGCAACTGCTGGCATACAAATATCAATCAGGCTCACGACTTTCTCTCTACAAGTTGGCACTGCCTCAGACCGGATCAAAAACATCGGCGCTGATGTTTCGCTAACTTCCAATGTTCTACAGCAGCTTGGCGATCTGTTGAAAGTTAAGGTAGACGACGATGACACAACAGGCATCTTTAACGCCCACGGTCGAACAAGCACTCAGAATTGTGCTGATGCCTGCAATCGAATTTTTCGAGAGTTGGAGGCTGCACTTAAAAAAGCTAGCAAGCAGATTCGAACCGGTACTTGTGTTGCTGGAGAGAAAGTCACGCTTTCGAAGCTTGAGAGCTTGAAATGGCCATTCCTGCAATCGAGCTTTGACGATCTACGTTCGGAACTTAGGGATTCGAGGGAGACATTAATGCTCATATTGCAGGTCACTACTTTGGCCCACTACAAAAAGCTTGCTCAAATGTAGGACTTATGAATCCATTTGTTAATGCGAAGATACTGACTAGATTCCATTAATAGAAGCGCGGCAAAAGCGATCACTTCTGAAGACCAAGCTGAACTGATTGATGCAATTATGGCACTAAACCGGACTAAGAACGCCGAGAAAGCCAAGTCTCTGGACGTTTTAGTGCCTCAAGAGAGTGAGGAATCGGAGATCGAAGCTTCTCCAGATAATGACAGTGGAGGCCATACCGACCCTCCTTCCTCTTCGAATGTCCATGTCTTGACAAACCCTACTGCATCCCTCGACAACGTTTCAAGACTTTCTTCGATCGTAGCGAAGAAGACTGCTGCTGAACCAGAGCAAGAGGTTAACGCAGCTTCTACTATGTACAGAGAGCTTGGAGATGCGGAAGATGCTTCCCACACGTCTACTCAAGCTAACGTTCCGAGCCTCTGCACCAATACCTGGGAGGAATGGCAACTCGTGCCGCATGTTACGTTTGTCGGTCAAGGATATGACATTCGATGGCAGCTAACCAGTCTACCCACGCAGCAACAGGCTTCCGTCACGAGGAGTAACAAAACGCAGCGATGGGGTAAAAAGCGACCATTGAACCAGCTGAGTGAATTGGATGTTGCAGAGCGCGCCGTGCTTGAACGCCGCATAATGGAGGAGAATGAGAATCCTGACGTCCACAGTATTGTACTCCTTGACATCTCTCAAAAGAAAGCGACAATTCCCGAAGAGATACTATCGAACATACGTTGTCGTTGTACCACGGTGATTGTACAAAAAGGGCATCTGGGGACTGAAGGGCTGAAGGGGAAGAAGAGGGAGAAAGGAGAAGCCGACAAGGCCTTCAGAGAAAGGGTTCGAAGGGATTTTAGTACCGCAGGCTCTGACGAAGCAAACATCGCGAAAGTCTTGGACCATGTGGGGAAAGGCAGAGAGCATTACCAAAGGAAGCCCATGGATCTTGCACGGCCAACGTACATCAAAGTACATCGCAAACACCTAAGCCCCGATACTTTGGATGTCTATGAAATACCTTGGGAATGGTGTGATATAGATCCAGACTGTATTGTCATCGAACGCTGGATGCCAGAGCGTGATCAGGAAATCTTGTTCGAGCACACGCGCAAGCTCCATGAACAGAGATTGCTCAGAACTCGCACAACCGAGTTCAAGAAAGGGCGAGACAGCCTTTTGCTGGTAGGGAAGAGAGGCTCCGCGGGTAGAGAGCATATTCCAACGCCAGACAAGAGTCATTTCATTAATCCATCATCTCTAAGCGACTCTGAATCTGACAAGCCGCCTCACCGAAGGTCTTCTAGGTCACGGAACATTAGCCGTAGGCCCGGGGACGAACGATCCGATAGTATACCACAACGCGAGAACGAGGAGTCCATGAGAGGCGATGAACAATCATTTCCCCAAGAGAAGACCGAAATCATTATTGAGGGGCTCTTGAAAGAGTACACGACATTAGATGCTGAAGTCTTTAGAGAGGAGTGAAGACGCCACTGAGTCCTAATGAGATCGATCAATTTTCGTTGTCCTGATTGAGTTTACATAACGCTTTCCGACCCTATTCAAAGGGTCAGGCATGGGACATCCTTCAAGATTCGAGAAATAGACATACAGAAATTGAAGACCGCGCGAGGAGAAATTCAGCATCTCCAAGTCTCAGTAAGCCGAGGTTGCTGGAATCACTTCGTGGGAATGGTCCAGGTACCTTACCTTCCGAGCTGCCTCTTTGGGCATGGCAACTCCTGCGTTTGCCGCTAAAGCGCGGCTGCGAAACGATTGGTGTCCATACAAGCTGTCCACGTTCCCCAATAATAGGATCATTTCCATCTCTACTCGCTCGACTCATCGCGTCACCAGAAGGACAAAATCTTGCGATCGAAATATATAGACTGACCATCGGCGCGAAAATGGGAGGATGGAAACTCCGGCACCTACCGCAAAACAACCATGTACACGACTCAAGTGGTCGCCTTCTGGGCCGTCATAACGAGCCTGTACGTCGGAGCGATTGATGCCGCCAATTCGAACAGGTCAAATTACTTCAATTACACCACCGTCGACGGCTATTTCCTTCAAGATGAACCGGGCACCAATGCCTCATCTTTCAATTTCATGACCACCAACTTCGGGCTCCTCAACCGCACGTATCCCAGCGACCAGACGCTTCACATTCACAATTCGACCCAGTGGCAACGATTCCAGCACCAACTCGCCGAACTGAATCATGAGGCGCCCCGTGACACGCAATACAAGCTCCTGTACATGGGCCGCCATGGTGAAGGTTATCACAATGCCGCAGAAAGCTATTACGGAACACCAGCCTGGAACTGCTACTACTCTGAGCAAGACGGAAACAGCACAGTCACATGGGCCGACGCGCACCTTACGCCGCTCGGCGTAAACCAGGCACTGGCAGTCAACCGTTTCTGGGCGAGCGAGATCAAGGAGCAGAAGATCCCCCGACCAGAGAGCTACTACACTAGTCCGTTAACAAGGTGTCTCCAGACGGCGAACCTCACCTTCTCCGGTCTCGATCTGCCAGCCCAGCATCCTTTCATCCCAGAAGTGAAGGAACTCTTCCGTGAGGGTATCAGCGGCCATACATGCGACCACCGGGGTAGCAAGACCTATATCCACAACTCGTTTCCTAGCTACAGGATAGAACCTGGCTTCACGGAGAACGACGAGCTGTGGGAGGCACTTCATGGAGAGACGAGTATCGATCAAGATATAAGATCGAAGAAGGTGCTCGACCAGGTCTTCTCCACAGATTGTAGCACCTACATTTCGATCACCAGCCACTCTGGGGAGATCGCATCGCTGGTGAGGGGTAAGCCGCTTCTACACAGACATTGCCGGGAATGATGGGACTGACCATGCACGTGTATAGTTCTGGGCCACCGAGTGTTTAGTCTGAGAACTGGAGCCGCTATTCCCGTGCTTGTGAAAGTGCAAACCCTCAGTGGCCAAGCTCCCGTCACGGCAAGCCAGGCGTACACGGCGATATGTACGTGCACGTCACCGCCGGCAGTTACTGCAACAACATCGGCGTGTAGCTATCCAACGGCAACGTAGATAGAGATCGAAAGTTGACCCAGCCGCAAGCGCAGATGTTGCGGCGATCTTGATTGCACTTGCGCTGAGCACCAACCCGCCGTCGTTAATGTGTCCTGCAATATACTCTTGAACAGACAGCCATCTGCACAAGTAGTTCCGAGCTACGCGAGTCTGTGTAAGTACACAACTGCATTGCCCCGCGTCCCCCGGTGTTTTGGCAGAGCGCGAGTGTAGCCTCGACTTAAGCACCGTTCATTGTAATTCCATCCTCGGCTCCGTGAGCCATTACTATAGTGATCTGAGCCGTCGCAATTTACAACAATAGATGTATGGGCGAAAGAACATAGATTAGGGAGCGGCAGTTGGAATAATGGACGGTTGTAAGGCTTGGGCTTGACGAAGGCCGCCACTAATGTCAGCACTACATCACTTGTTTGACGTAGATTTCCGCATGTGGAATTTCCTGGTAGGTGGTACAGGTGAACTGACAAAGTGCGAAGCGGAAATTCAATGCTGCAATTCGTGATCTTTGAGCGGTTGAAGATGGTCATGTTACTGCTTTCGAGTTCCCGCGGGAGTCTTCCCGCCGCCGATGTTTCAGCCGCAGCAACGCGTTGCTGCATCTGACTCTACGCCCGACTGTGCCCCCGATTCTGTACGAATCTACCCACTGTCTCTACTGAACGTTTTCATCTCCCATCTCTACAATGTTCACTCCCGTCACAAGTTCGGGTAATGGAATCGCTCAGCGCTGCTGCCAGCATTGCCGGTCCCGTAGGGTTCGGCATTCAGATCGCCCACATCCTACAAGCACCGGATTGATTGAGGATCAACGGCAGCAGAACGCGGCGATCAAATCGCCATCGAAGTCCGCGCGACGGCTACCGGGTTTCAGTAGTTGCAGGCATATCTTACTCGAAGATGTCAAGAATCCCAACATCAGACAACCTGTATGTTATCTGTTCTCGTCCTCCGTCGCTATAAGAAAGGATAGAAAAAAGGATAGAAAGAGGCATAGAAAAAGGTGAAATTCACTTGGCCGCTGCTGTCGAGATTGCTAGCCTTGCGGCACGCGAATATCCGGAAACAGGAAGAGCGGGAAAGGGAAGCTAGGGAGCAACGGCATGCGGAAGACTTGGCGAGACAGATGAACAGGAAGTGGAAGAGGATCAAGAGGAGAAGTCCACGGAGTACACGGAGACGGGGTAGATCAAGATACACGGCTGCAAGTTCCGTCGTCAGGTCAGGGAGCCGTTACCGAGACTGTTGAAGATGCTCAGACCGGCTACTTTCATCCGATCACGTCAGATCTTTCCCCGCCCCCATTTAATAAGACAAACCCAACCTCATTAGGACTAGCTACTATGGAGGGTCTTCACGAGCGCCAGGAGCGAAAAGGAAAAGAGAGAGAACCGCGGCTAGCTGAAGGGAATGACGAGTACGAGGATTCAGGGATCAGAGTCTATACAGTGGAGCGCGACGCGCGTTTGGATATCCCGTCCGCCGGCCAGACAACATACGCTGAAGGCACAGAAGATGATGGAATTGGGCATCCGAAGGAAAACACTAATGAGTGACCTTTGGGCGAGGCAATACTTTCAGCCGTCGTTGCATCGACGAAATAACGAACCTTGCGTGCCATATGGGCGCTGGACAGATATTTCGAACTTCTTCTCAGCATTCCTTGGGAAATCCAAGCAAGCTCAACGACGGGGATCAATCGCACAGCTCAGACACCTATGGCTGAAAGGGCAAGTCGTCGGGGTTTTCCACTGACCCAGTCCAACCTGAAGGTTAAAAGGTAGTATCGACCCGATTCAGAGGCCTATCAGTAGAGCATCCAATATTACGCGCTACCTTTCCCTGATACGCAGCCAGGCTACTGAAAGGACTACAATATGTTTCGAACATCTGGAGCGGTTCCGCCACATTCAGATTGATGTTCCGTATGGTGGCACCGGTAGGTGGTAAACCGATCCCTTGGCAAACATTGTAAAAAATCTTCTTCTACTATTGCTTGCTCCGGGTCCTCTAATTCTATGTCTAATCTGCTCTGACGTTCTGTCGCTTTGGCAAGGGATCATGGTAGGTCGTTGATTTTATCGTTGTTTCGTCCACACGTCTTTGCCAATTGCAAAGGAATTGATTCTCATCTCAGCCAGCCCTTGCAATCAGCACCCTGCCCGCGCATGGATGATCATTATACCACCAATACTCCAGCGGACACAACTCAGGTCTCGCATTCTCATTATCAATGGTTTTCGCACGCCATCAAGGACCTCGTCTCGTGTCGCCAATCTTGGCGGTTGTTCTTATTCTGCGCCAAGAAATAAGCGAGGCCATGGCCAGCCAATCTGGAGCTCCCTGGCGGGCACGAGCCGCCCGATCTTATTCAACCCCACGCTCGCTCCTCCACACAGCGATATACATCCTATCAGATCGATCCGGAGACATCTAGATCACGCCTCGGAGCTTAGTACCTGACAGTCTGCACGATGCATTTCCAAATCCCTTCGACCGCGTTTCCACTGCGAGATAGCAGTCGCACCCAATGACGGAATGACGGAATGACGGACTGCCACTGTCCACACCCAGCGTAAGGCGTTTTAGACTATCTAGATTCGATGGGGTGATGGATACTCTATATATCATCGCCTACCAATCGAGAGTCCATTGGAACGCCCTTCGACCTCATCGCTCTCTTGATTATGATTTCCTTTTCTGCTGTCCCTCTGCTGTATTTAATCTTCTCTTTCCTTGCAGCTGCTCGGCCATCTCCCAACGATATTCTTCCCAGGGAACCTCCAATTGTGAATCAAACGACCTGCGATGGAAAGCAGTACAGCTACCAGTCCCTTGCCGGCTACGGCTTCATTCCCTCCAATGCTCGCGACAAATTCGGAGATACCATAGGCGGAATTGGCAGCTCTGCAGCAATCGACCGTAGAAGCTGGAAGAGATTGAACAACGGATCGTATACTGGTGTTTTATATGCCATCCCCGATCGAGGCTGGTAAATCTGTCCAGGCATCCCACTCCCAGTGGCATAATGGCATGAAGAAAGCTTTACGCTAATCACGTTCGCTAGGAACACACAAGGCACGGTCAACTACCAGAATCGCATTCAGAAGATCGCCATCACCCTGATCCCCAACACCACTGCCACGGTCACGAACCCCTCCCCACCCAATATCCAGCTCACATATCTCGACACCATCCTTCTCACTGGGCCCGACGGTAAGCCCACCACTGGCCTCGATGCCGATCACACCGGCAGCTTGCAGTACCCTGGGTATCCTATCTTGCCCGCCGCCACTTTCACAGGCAATGGTTTCGGCGGCCCTGGCCCCGGCGGGAAACGCATCGCTATTGACTCTGAAGGCCTCGCCCTCGGCCGCGGTGGTACATTTTGGGTCTCCGACGAGTACGGACCTTATATCTATCAGTTCTCGCCTTGGGGACGCATGCTGCAAGCCATTATGCCGCCTGTAGCGTATATCCCGTATCGTAACGGCAGCGTCAGTTTCAGTGCTGATTCCCCGCCTGTTTACGATCCCAATCGGACGGTTACACCGAAGGACCCGACGAGTGGAAGGGACAACAACCACGGACTTGAAGGCCTGACGATCACCGCTGACGGATTGACGTTGTACGCGCTTATGCAATCAGCGCTGAATCAGGAAGGGGGGCCCAACAATCCCTATCGTCGACAAGCGCGTTTATTGGAATATGACATCAGTAACTTTGTGCCTGTGTATAAAGCCGAGTTCGTCGTCACGCTCCCGTTGTTCACAGACCCTACGGCCAAGGCATCCAAGGCCACGAAAGTCGCTGCACAGTCTGAGATCCACTCTTTGGGCGACGGCCAGTTTCTAATTCTGGCGCGCGATAGCAACGCCGGGCATGGCGGAGCTAGCTCCACAAGCGTCTATCGCCATGCCGACATCTTTGACATCTCCGGCTCGAGCGGTGCCACTGATATCAAATCTCCTACCAACGACGCAGTCAACGGGAGTGTCGCCTTTGAGACCGGAATGCTGGATGCAGGTATCACAGCAGCGGAATATTGCCCGTTCTTGGACTTCAATATAAACAGTCAATTGGGAAGGTTTGGGGTGCATAATGGTGGGCCGCAGGATAGTGGCTTACTGAATGAGAAGTGGGAGAGTTTGGCTATGGTGCCGGTGGATGGGAAGGAGGGGAAAGATGGGGAGTGGTTTTTGATCAGTTTGAGTGACAACGATTTTATTACGCAGGATGGTGAGTTATACCTTTTACCCGTATCCTTTTCGCCTTTGCCTTTCGTCTTTCCCTTCCCCCTTGCCGCCTCCTTAGCTGCTCTCACCATTCATCTTTCTGTCCTTTCTCCAAACGGCGAAGAGGGATGCAAAAGCAAGACACACGACAGGTGTTCAATTATCGAGAGAAGCACTCATGCTGACAATATTTCTACACGCAGGATATCTCAACGGGGGCGCCTGCCAGTACAAAGACGCCTCAGGCTACAACCTCGACAACCAAGCTCTAGTGTTCCAGATCCAAGTCCCGAAGGATGCACAGCCATCATAGACTTTCTCTAGAAAATCCGCCACCATTTAGAAGGCGGATGGCACGAATAATGCATAATTTCTCCACTATCTCGCAACATTGGGAATGATACAATTTTTGTCCATGGAGCACAACAAACCACATAGCAGCTCCAGTACATGCGTTTAACCAGTGGACCTCACAAACAGTCGGGTCCCTAGCTCATTAGCTAGGAGGAGGGAAGACGACGATTCAGCCTCTACGCGGCTTCGATCTTTGTTCATCCAGCAATTCTCCTTCCCCTCACAAACATCCTCTCTACACCCCCTTACCCCACCATACCCCTTACCCCCTTATCCCACCATCCCCACCCCTCCACCCCTCCCCCCTCCTCCCATCCCTCCCCCATCTCCACCTCCCCCTCTCACAATACCATCCCGCAGCAAAATCCTCTCCCCCCCCGCCATCTCCACCTCCCCTCAAAATCTCCTCTTCTTCACTGTACCCCCAGAAACACCCACGAAACCCACCTCTAAGATCTCGCTTCCGAGTTCAACTCCCTCCGTGCACCCATCAAACCAGTTCCACGCCCACGATATCCCTCCTACCTCACTTAAGCATTCCCTTCAAGCGGTCTCCTTTTCTTCCCACCGCTTTACGCCACTAACCAGCCACCCCCCTCCCAAGCCCCTCCACCCATCCCAACACCAATCAGGCAAGACCTTACAGCCTTCACACCGCTAACCAGCCGACCATCCACAACCAACTCACTCAGCCCCATCCCCCCCAAACCCCACCCGCCAAGAAGAAACCGCATCACCCATCCCCTTCCAACCCTCCGCCCCCCTCAATCTCTCTTCCCCCCCTCAAACCCCTACCCTCACTTCCCCTCTTCACCAACCCCACATTCCATGCCTATATCCCCCTTTAAAATCTCTATCAACTCCCCTTCTTCCGATTAATTCATAGCACTCAATGCGGTATCGAAGCCTGTAGCTATAGGGCCACTCTTCTGCTTCATCGTGCAAGACTGGTTTGAGATTTTCCCCTAGGTTGGGATTCACGCACGGAATTTCTTGGGTGTGGAGACTGGAGAGTGGGTGTGGATGCCGGGCTCGCTACGGCCCGGGAACTCTCATCAGAGGGCACTACTACCCCTCCTCCCTCGCTGTGGGTAACACGAAAAGGGTTGAGCTGGGGGAAGGGGGTTGGGGGGTTGAGGCGAAGGAGGGGTGGGCAAGGGGTTGGGGAAGGGGGGCGTATCTGTCGGTGAGGGATGGAACGAGGCGAAAGGTTATGATGCCCCTTGCCTGGGAGGAGGACGCGGAGGGCGCCAAGAATAGCCAAGAAGAGGATCATGGGGAGCGCAGATGAAGATGCTGAATGGTGCACCGAAACCCCCTCGAGCGGGTACCCTGATGGCGCGGAGGGAAAAGGAGGAGGAGGATCAGGGGACGAGGCTCTTGGCTCGAGCTGGGACCCTGGGGGCGCGGAGCATACGGACGAAGAGCGCGGATGGAGATGCGCTGGGTAGCGAACGAGCACGCTGATGACACAGAGGAAAGGGGAAGAGAAGCGTCCGGACAGAGGAAAAAAGTGAATTGATTTTCTAGAACGCAGCCTTAGCCGCTCATCCCATATCAGGATTTTCGCTTGTAATAATGTACACTAGGTAGCAGATTCGATCTTCCGCTGCAGCTGTGGTATCGTAGTGAACAGGAACAACAAACACGCAGAAACATGGCATGGACGAAACGCAGTCAACTAGCGCAATCGAACAACGCCCATTTGTAGAATGACCGGTCCGTTTCAGTCGAATTTGAAGCCGGCGAATTCCTGCTGCTTCTTCTCGAAGAGGAGGTGGAGTGCGTCGCGGACTTCGAATTCTTCGAGGACGGCGCCGAAGCTGGTTTAGGATTGATTAGTTTAAGTGGGTTTTAGGGGGGAAAGGCGATAGTGACGTACCCATAGCAACGGCTCTTCCCCTTCAGATCGTTAGTCAGGAACTCATAATCCGCAGGGGTGACCTGGCGATAGCGCTCATGTATGCGGATAAGCTGTAGGGCCTGGACGGGAGTGATTTCACCGCCGTTGATGGGGAGGGTGGCGCTGATGGAGAAGAGCTTCATGAGGATGGCGGCGGAGATGCCAGCGGGTGCTTGGTGCGGATACTCGACGTCCGGCTTGTTGCGGATGTGCTCCGGGGTGGGGCAGGACATCATCATGGCGTGGCCGGAGGGGAGGATGTCGGATTGGTTGGAGCGGACGCACATCATTTGCGTGTGGTCGTGGCAAACGGACTCCAAGCTGGGGTTGTGTCAATATATTTTTGGGTGTGGCATATGTGCAGAGGGGAGCTGTTGGATAACGGTGGGCATGGATGCTGGGGTAGAAGACTTACGCTAGCACGAGATCGACACCGAGCTGGTCATGGTCCATGTTGACATGGTGATTGACAGTCTTCGGGCTACGGGAGATCTCGGATTTGGTGCGCTGATGGTTCAGGTCCTGCATGGTCGGCAAGCTGGTGCTGGAGCCCGGAGGCGACATCGGTACAGGGCTGAGACCGGCATTATCGACGCGCGTACCGGAAGTGCTCGCATGCGAGCTGGCGGCATAGGTGCTTGTGGCATGGCCGATAGATTGTTCACGCGAGTCGTGGGGGTTGAAATGGCCATTGGGGTTTTCGCGAGAAATCTGCGTGCCGTGGCCGACGGACGGGTCGGGGGTTGCAGAGCGGTAGAAGATGCCGTGAGCCATAAGGATCTGCTTGAGCTCCTGGTTTTCTTCGCGGAGGGCGTTGTTGGCCTGGATGGAGTTGTTGTAGGACATCTTGGTGCGGACGAGCTCTTCTTCGATGGTGCGGATGTAGATCTCTTTGCGCTCGCGGTGGGTGCTGGATTCGCAGTCAGTATTGTTGATGCAGAGAGCTTAGCGTAATTGTTGTAGGTTGATTGTTGGATAATAAATCAAATATCTTACCGTTGCGCCTGACGATTCAGCTCCTGACGACGTGTCAAGGCAGGCTTACTGTCCGGCTTAGGCCCACGACGCTTCTGAGGTTGCCCGTCTGCAATCCAGATGTGTTCAGCATCATCATATGGGGCAGTAATGGGTCAATCGGGATCTGTTTACCGCGGGTGGTCTTGCGCTCGGTGAAGCCTTTCAGAAAACCAAGGTTACCAAAACGAGGACTCTTCTCGGAGCTGGACTCGTGCAAACCATTCATCATATCGGTCATCTGCGCATCTGTATCTCCAGAGTCGGAACGCATCAGTGGTGACTGGGTAGCCATGGTGGGTACTGTCTGTTTCAGTACTTTGGTGTTGTGGTGGTCGATAGTGAGCAGTGGGCTCCTTCAGGTGGACTTATCAAGGCGCGAGCTTGCGAGGCATGGATGGAATTGATGGACTAGAGTATGAATGGCGAGGCGATGCCTCGTGAAGAATGATTCAAAGATCGATGATACAAGGTCCTTGCGGTACCAAGCACGAGGTGCAGGTTAAAGCATACAAGGTTGGTGGTGATCAAAGATTTCTACATGCAAGATCGAGGTTCAATGTTGGTAACATCAGTGGGGGCTAAGGCCCCGAGCCTGATGGGACGACGACGTCGTCGGGAACAGATCTTGGCGATTCGATATGAACGTGGACGTTGATGTTGAAGTTGTGGGATAAGGCTGAGGTCTGTAGAGGTTGCGCGGCAAATCAGGTATAGTATAGTCATTCGACAGGTGGAAAGATGCAGCGAATTATCTTATCAACTCTGGCAGATCGTGTGAGCTGGTTTGTACTCTCGGGTGGCAGCAGAGGCAGTCTGTGGTGTCACATAGGGGAAGTCGAGAGATGTCGGTGCGGATGAAGCTGATGGACATTAGCGTCATGCATCTTGAGATGCGCCATGCCAAGACTTGAATATAGGTCTGCATGATCTATCAAATATAAGATGGGTAGCAAGCCAGACACGGCATGAAGAAATCGACTGATCAAGAAGTCTGGGCCTCTTACTGCACCCATCTGTCCCTCAGACAATTTGATCTGTTGCATGTCCTTACGGCCGTAGTCATTGTTGCAGCAGCTTGTCTGCGAATGTGATTCCAAAAACGGAGCTGTCATGTCAAATAACAGGAAATGAAGCGGTTGCTACAAACTGCAGAATCAAGCCTGGACACACAGTACATGCCATCGTCACTGTGAGAAGTTATGTGAACTGGGACCGGATGGCTCTTCAGTGAACCTCACAATAATGAATTCAATCCTCCCTAGCTCAAATAGCCACTGATCAGCCACATATGCGGGAGCTACGGGATTTACCGCAGCCGACCCAAAAATCTAAAAAACCACATCGAGACCCTGTTCCTGCAGAGGCGACTCCGCGAACCAATTTTTGATAAGCGCAGATGGCATGCTCATACCCCGATTTGCCTCGACTGCCAGCTGTTGATGTGCTTGTAGTCTCGATGAAGAAGCCAGAGAACCTCAAGATTCCAGTTGCAACCGTATGGCCTGACGCCTTACCGTCGCGGGTTTTGGGTATAGACGCCATCATGATATGCCAGCATCAGCAGCCTGCGAGTCAGTATGTGGCGTACAGAGACGATCTGCTCGTCGAAGAAAATCATGATACGCAGGCGAAGTCGCTGTCCGCTGTAGGACGATAGGTGAAGCCATCAATTTAACACCAACTTATTCCGTTGAGTCCAACGTACTGTGAGGTATCATGTAAACATCAAGTGCTAGAAACATACCAACGCCAGCCCGCTACCGCCTCTTTCAATCCTCTTCATCGCCTTCCCCCGCTGCCCCTTTCCTCAGCTCGAGCTCCTCCCTCAGGCTCTGGATCTTTGACATGAGCTTTCGCTTGAAGATTGGGTTCTGCTGTCTTTCAAGCTCCGCCTGTTGTGTCTTGATCGCGTTCTCCAAGTCCAATATTTCTGCTCTCTGCCGCTGTAGGTCTTGTTGCTGTTCCAACGTATCCTCGTCCCCTTCGGCTTCATCACCCGAGTCCGCGCCTTCGTCCGATGACTCTTCATCCCCACTGGTTGCGCCTCTCGAAGGTGTTGTCGCAGCAGGAGTTTCGACCATTGCGGACGCTGGCGATAGAGCAGAGTTACCGCTATCAGGAGGCACCGGAAGTGCTGAGGTGGCCGCTACGCTATCAGGCATAGGACTGTCAATTTCATCCTCAGCCACCTCCATCATCGCTAGTTCGAGCTCTTCTTCCAATCCGTCAGCATGAACGGAGTCGGGGTCCTCGTTCATATCGTATTGCTGAGTGTCGTCGTCATCGCCTTCAGCGTCCTGTTCCCCAAATTCCATCGCATCCTGCCTGGCCTCGCTTTGTGAACGCTCGTTACGTTCTTGCGTTAGGAGAGCTTGATCAACGATTTCCCACGTGCTTGATCCTCCCTCCCTGACAGCCTCATCTTTCTTTAAGAGCGCATCGACTTGAGATTCCACGGCTTCGATGGCGTTTCTGCTTATCCTCTTCCTGAAACGTCGCGTTCTTGCTTGATACATTGGTGGTGTCAGACCATGCGGATATTGCATAGTCTTTTGGTCAACATCGTACGGCATAGGGTAGTTGAGTGCTTCGTCTTCGGATGTAACCTTTCCTAGGACGAGCAGCATCTGGCAGATATCAACACTCTTGTACCATGCTTTCTTATCCCAGCTCTTCATGCCTTCAATGATGCAAGGAAGATCCACCATGGCAGCCGCATAGAGTGTTCCACGTATAGCAATAGCGGCTCTTCGCCCGCTTGATTGGAGAAAAGTCATCCGCACGTCGGCGCCACCATGAGACCTAGGGCCGAAGCGTTGTTCGGCAATGGCCTGCCGAAGGTACTCGCAATCATCGCCGGGTTCCATGCGTAGGATGAAGTCCTCTTCTATAGCTGGGTCAGATTCGGCATCTGAAGCACAGCTATCATAGCCTGTGCCGTACTCCTTGTAGGATCTAAGTTTGGCCCCCTTAGTCCTATTGTAGTTGAGCTTGATTCTGTTCGGTCCGCTCGATAAAGGTGCTGAAGAAGGCGAAGCAGAGAGAGGAACTCCATTGGAAGAGCCATTGGCTTTGGTAACAAATTTGATGATCGGTTTCCTTTTAGGTTGAGGCGCGTCTTCACGGAGATCATCCTCATCATCGCTGGTGGGAAGGGTCTCAAGCGCTCGCTTCTTAGCGGTTGGATTACTTGTGCGGACTGGCTTATCCTTCTGGGGTTTGCGAGGCGCTTTCGGTTTGGAAGCGGAAGTAGCATCAGTGGCGATAGTCTGAGACTGTGACTCTTCCTTAGGCTTGACTTTGAGCTTAAGCTTTGGGGTACTGGTGGACGGTGTGTTGGGAACTCCAGCAGGAGGCCGTTGAGAGGTGGTGAACTTGAGCTTCAGAATAGGCCTACCAGGCTCCGACATAGTGGATACAGTCTGCCGCCGGAAAGGTCTCCTCACTTCAGAAGGAACAGGTTTCGTGCAACGGGTACGAGTGTGTCAAGCAAAGACGTGCACTTCAGGGAAGCGACCATATAAAAGAGAAGGTCTTGGCGTCTTACATTACCGGCTAGTGCCAAATGATAGATTACAGGTCTTTGATACGGTGATATTTTGAGCTTCGCATTCTTAAGGTACTCCAAGTGGATAATGCCCCACATGGCCCTTGAAGTATTGAATGAAGTAAATATCATCTACAAGGTGGCGTTCATGAATATGCATTCTACTTCATCTTTTGATAGTCCCTGATTGACATTTCCGAGATGTCCTCGCACGCTCTCCATAGCTCGCTACTCCGCCCCCCAGTTTTACACATTTTGCGAGCAGCCGGCTTTCATGCCATTCGTCCTGCGGTTCTAGACACTCTCGTTGACCTCGCATCTCGCTATCTCATATTGTTGGCACAGAAGACAGCGGCCCATGCTCTGACGAGTCGCGACGAGACGACAGCTACAATCATCGACGCGCGTTTGGCATTACAAGACGTAGGTGCATTGCGACCACAGATGAGCACCATGGAAGAGCAGCGTGAGAGTGAAGAAGACATGAGGGGTATGGATGCTTTCGTGAGATGGCTGACGGGCGAGGAGAACCGTGAGATTCGGAGGATTGCTGGGCTGGTACCTTCCGAGGGAGAGATTGTGGCATTGGAAGCCTCAGAGCCGAGGGAAGATTTCTTCACTAGTACGTCGCCTGCTGAATGAAGCTAAGGAAGCAGAAGGTTTTGACAGACAATGTAGCCTTGAAAAAAAAACACAGCAAGACTGGAGAAGAGTCAAGATATCAAGGGACCGCGATCGGCATACCGGCTGATGAAGGAACTGTGCTCATCGAGGGCGGAGAAGTTGATAGCATTCGAGCTTGGAATGCAACGATGCACCAGCGAAGGCAGGGTGCTCATGGCTCTCCAAGTCAGATGGCAGGCCCAGCAATTGTCACCACTGAGAGCAGCCCCCTGTCGGAGATATCTTTTACAAACCGATAACTAGATGGCCTAGCTGTTCAGGATCGTTATAGCAATCCTGAAGCAATGGACTGTGGGCGTGATCCCTCACATGAAGGCTAGTGGCGCGAGCCTGATACGGAAGAACACTTTCACAACTTTCGGGGATAGCCAGCTATTCAGGATTCGCACAAGCCGCTTGTAGCAGCGACGCGAAGCTTAGGGCCAAACCTCAGCACCGCGAACACGAACGGAGCAGAACGTACAGCGATCCGTAAGCCTCTCATGAAGTTGAAAGCTCGTGTGGTGAGCTAATCGCTTCGTACAGTGCCGTGGCTATACTTTACACTCAGCGCGACCAGCGTTCCACTAGGTCCAGCCAAGACTTATCTGTATGGGTCGCTGTGATATCCGCTGATTCCTCGGTCGATGTATCGACCACGTCTGAGTCAAGTCGTTCTTTCGCCATTGAGAGATTAAGGCTGGAATTAAAAGATGAGTGGGAACGTCGAGGCACGCTTCCAACGATTCGACTACTCTATCCACGGCATATCACGTTGATCGGTTGGTTCGTCGCAGGATGTTGATCTGAAATTCCATCATGGCAACATAGTATTGTTGCACGATCTCTATGATGAGCAATCTCCTTACAAGGCACGCGCCGATTCTGCCTCAGGGAAACTATGGGGGAGGCCTGCATCCTTCTCTGATCTTTTTCATGTGTGCTGACGTTCAAGCAACGCAACTAGAGCAAAATGTCTAAACACGGTGGCCACTCTGAGCGCTAATTGTTTATAGCCATACGTAAGGAAAAATCCTATGTATGAGTTCCAAGGCTATAAAATTCTCTCCTCTAAGATCATGAGGAATTGGCTTTGACTAAGGTTTTTACACGAGTCGTATCTTAAGGAAATCTTAGCCCTGCGCCAACCCTCGGACATTTTATCCAGACTCACCCGGCTTGATGAGTCCGCCCCTGCGCATGAGATGCAACTCGGAGACTTTGACGACTATACTTCTGACTGTGCGAAGCTCAAGACACGAAAGTGAGGTGACCGCGCAAAGAATATCGTTTTACTCTAGGGTATTGTCGCTAGAGTACGCCCACGCCAACATTGCGCACTACGGACTTTCTATGCCTCATAAGTCACACTGGCCAGGGATCACCCATCTGATCTCCTAGACAGTGCTCGGTAGGAGCATCGACTGGTGTATCAATTTTCTTTTCGACAAGGATCTGCTTTAGCTCCAAAGCCTTGACCAATCTCACATTCTTCATCATGCCATTTCCCTTTTGTCTTGCCACTACATCCTCCCTCATCTTCCAGTCGTATCTAGATAGTACTACTCATCCATCGTTGCCGCTAGCCACTACGACGCAGAGAGGCATGGTTCGTGCTGCGTTGAAAAGACACAGACGTCTCACTCTTCAAGCCAAGGTCACAGATTTGAATAATGTCTCAAATGCACTCGAAGGCTACATCCCGTATCTACTCGCTCTCGATGCTTCACTAAGTGGCAAGCATGTTGAAGAGGAGGAAGTTGACACGCTACTACGCAAAGAATTGGAAGTGGAATGGCGAAGCTCTCTTGCCGCAACGATCCCTGGGAGGGACGCCCCGCGTGTAAAGGGCAGAGGCCTGGACTACGAGCTCATCTGTACGCTTAGCACCCTCGCGTATACACATACCCTGCTGGCTCGGTCGCACCTTGTTCTACTCTATGGAACCATAACCCCCACAAGCGAGCGACGGACGTCGTTCATCAGTAAAGCTACAAAGCACCTATTGAACGCCAACTCGATACATACATATCTCTTCCATCGCTGTAGCGAGCCTGACATCTCGCCCGTGATACCAGAGACGGCCGCCTCAGTTCAAGGAGGTCTCGCATCTCTTGCTCTCGCCGAGGCCACGCTTCTGGCAGTCCTCAAAGACGACCCCTACCCGGCTGTGGTGTCTCAGGAACGGAACAAGAACGACAAGGAATGGATGATCAAGCCTCCAGAGATTCCAAAGGTACGAGCGCATCTGTTCGCTCGGCTTTGTCTTGCTGCTGCAGAACGTGCCAACAGTGCCGAGTCGATGCTGCGTGCTTCGGTTATTGGACGAACAGGCCGGGTCGATGAGAGTCTTCTAAAATATGTAGATGATCTCAAACGAACATCAAGGGCGAAAGCTTGTAGGTTCTTCGGCATCGATGCAGATCTTGGAGGAGAAACCGGGAAAGGGATTGCTTGGTTGAACGGAGCGGAGGTAGAGCTCGGGTTCGCAAAGCCTCAAGCAGAAGAATCAAAGTTACAAGGGTTGGCTAAGTTCAAGAAAGATTGGACGGAGAAAAGAGAAGACAAAAAGGTCACGAAAGGCGGCGAATGGGGCAGCGATGCAGGGAGGTTCGAAGAGGCAAGGATCATCGACATGCTCAAGAAGAAATGGAACAAGATGAACGATACGGTAAGTTTAATTGGGCTCTCGTATTACTCGCAGCATGCTTAGAGTTGTAGATCAACACACAAATAGTACCACCTTCAGCGCCCTTGGTGACCAACATGCCTTCGGGTCGGGAGATACATTCGATCAAACCATATGTACCGCCGACATTGGACGCGGAGGTACTAGCACAGATGCGCGGACCACCCGATCCGGGCGAGGGTCCAGACGAAGGAGGATCCAGTAGTAGCGACGACGAAGACGGCAAGCAGCAGGGCACTCTCCCTGGAGCATTCCCAGGAAGCTCCAATCCAGCATATGGCGAAAGCTATTACTGAATCGCCATACCCAAACATCTAGCACCTCGATATTTCGGCATATAACCTCAGATGAGGAGTATCGCCTCATGAAGGACGAGATGCACAACAGGCTTTCAACGAGAACTGGCGCCATTGCATGCAGTTTAAGGACCAAACGCCAGCCATTGCACATGATGTGGACGCGCTTCTCCACCTCTTGTTCTTTCTCCATACACGATATGTCCCTGTGCTCGTCTTCATGACCCTTCCGCTTTCGGAATATAATTCTGCTGTTCGAACAAATAGCCGTGCACCCGCCCCTCCTTCAGCGCCTTGAAATATCGCTCTACACCACCACAACGTCAGCATAAATATCAATCGCAACTCGTGCTGATCTCTGATCCTCTCCAAAAAGCCGGATTGTGGACTTCAGTACTCCAGCATACCTCTCAGCATTCCACATTTCTCCAGATGATTGACCCCTTCCCTGTAGTAGCACTTTTTCAGCTCATCTCTCACCAACCGCGCCATCATGTTCTTGACCCATTGTTCGCGGATAATCGCATCTTGAGCTTGCTTCAATCGCGCTGTGTCCTCGTAGTCAACGCCGTCGAAGGTTGGAGGTACGGTGGGTTTGCGGGAGAGGAAGTAGGCCGATTCGGGTGTAGGCATTATGGGGTTGTTGTGGAGGGGGAGACGAGGGTACCGTAAGGAGCAGAACTTTGCGCGAGGAGTCAATGGCTTATTCGTTGTGTCTCAACAAATCTGAGCTTCAATTACTGTAGATCTAAGTAGTGGAAGCTATTACTACTTCTACATTTGCCTACCAGCTTGGCAGTAACCCGAGGCTAGTGGCTCTGAGCGCCTTCAGCAAGGCGCGCGCGCTTCCGGTAATGTAACAGGGGGCTAGATTAGGGGACCTCGTATCTGTAGAAGTACGTCATCTCACCTACTGTCGCGCTTAAAGTTAAGATAAAGTAAATTCTGGGCGTGACTCTAGAGTCTAAATTTTGGAGTTCCCCATTTCCCATCGCCCACCACTTGTTGGATTCTCGCCTGCCTTGTTCCATTGGACTTCATTAGAAGAGCATCCAGGCTCAGTTGTATAACGACGCCCAGAGCGTGCACGGGAAGTTATGAATCAGTCGTTCATTTGTTGATATCGTGTGCTATCTAGAAGGTAGTATCTATTCTTCCTGCATAAGCTATTTCGTGTTGCGCCTCGCCTTTTTCGCTCCTTATCTCGCCACAGCGCAAATGAAATCGGGGAACCAATGCTCCTGCGAACGACTTTAATATCTCATCTATTCGTCGTTTCACTCGCAGCTGGACAACAGCAAGGTCTGCTAATCAAGCCGCCGACCCGAAACTAGGTATCATTGACTACATGCCGAAATTGTATGTAGCACTGCAGCCTGCGAACCGCTACCATGTCCACACAAGTCAATTGCCACTGTGTGCGCTGCAACCACAAGCTGTGCACCAGCGCAAACTCCTGGATGCCCGTGTCGAATTCCCACTTTACCTACGAAGATTCAAAGAAATTCATCGAGTACCAGATAGAAACGCTTTGGAACATCCGTGAAGGATTGCCAGATTCACAGCTAGAAGGGTGCTTCGTGAACCCTGTGCGCTGTAGAATCTGTAGAGCGACGATAGGGGTACGGTGCGTCGATGCTCCGGAGGGGAAGGCCCAATTTAGGTACGTAACCTACTTTAAGTACCCACAAGGTACCCCTGTATACTTCAGTGAGGCATTCTTAGTCTATGAATACCGTATATATTTCTATGCACCTCATTTCAATTCTTTTCCCAGTGTTCATGCTCTACCTCGTTGATCTCCGGCTCTTACTTTCCCTTTTTAACATGGGATGCTTGCGTGCTCTAGATGCTGATTTAACGCTGCCAACAGGAATCAGGTTCTTTTCAAAATGCCCCAGCTTAACCTCTACGACTCGCACCGGAATCAAATGGTACAGCCAATCATTAAGAACTACGTCCCTCCCTCTAATCTGAGTTTCGCCCCACCTACGCTCAATGCCACGATCGGAAACGGCCCCGAGAGAAAGCCCTTAACAGACGAGACGATATCTCAGACTAGCCGCCTACTTGCTGAGCAACGCAACGACATCGACCGTATCCTCTTGATAATGAACGATCTGAAGCGGGAGATCGCCTCGATGAAAGATTCAATGGGCGAAGCCAAAGCCCTTGAACCAGCCGAAAGTCGAATTCGTCACCGCCGATCTTCGTTCCCGGAAGAGCTCGAGCTTTTGACCGAGAATGTCTCGCGGCTGAACAGCCGTGTAGGCGATCTAGATGGACTGCGACTGGAGATGATCGTCATGAAGCGGCGGGTGAAAGTACTTGAGCAAGGATATCCTCCGAGTCAATCGTCACGTACTGTCACCGGCCATACCCCCCCAGTCATACCACGGCCAGCTCAACCTGAGCGGCTACTGAGCTCGCTTGCGACGAGACAGCACCGTCCACTATATCCTAATGGTGCTCCGCAGCATATCGAACCAGGCTCCCCAGTCATCGCTTCCTCTGTTGAATCTAGACCAGCAAGCACGGATCTTTATGGCGTCTCGCCTGAATACAACGCTCGCGGTGCTACAGAAAATGGCGATATCGAATTGAGAAACGGCTCCGCCTCCGTTACATCCTCGTCAATGCAAAGCTCATCAGACAGCCAATCCGAGCTATCGTCGTCGCTGGAACCTCAAACACCAATTCAACCTCCAACAACCCACCAGTCTCCGACAACCCACCAACCTCCGACAATGTTTCCACCCCCGACAGTTGCCTCCAAAACCCTCAACGACCACGACATGATCCGGTTATCTGACCCCGAAGACTCCAGCTACGACCCCGACTCCCAACGCCTACGAACGCACCGGCAGCCCCACGGTGCCAGAGTCCGCCTCCCCACCCCCGACTGGGAAAAGCCAAACTGGACAGGTCCTCCCTCAAATTCCACCGAGAGACTCAACAACAACATCCGCCCTCTCGGCGCACCTGAACCCGACCCCAAACGACGCAAAACTAGCTCCTTCGCCGAAGGCCTCGGCGCTTTCTCCGCCGGCCTGCCTGCAAGCTGGACAGAAAGCAGCTACCACAGCAGCCAAGCGCTCACTCAAACGCCCTCGCAGGCCCAGCCCCCATGGACCGCCGCACCGCCGCCGACAGAGGTCTTCGCAGCCACGTACGTGCCATCGCCTATCGCTCCCGCCCCTCCGATCTCAATCACACCCGTCAAGCAAGACCTGCGCTCCATACCGCGCGCCCGCGACGCACAAGGCCGCCTCCTGCGCCCGGACGGCAAGATCGACGGGCGATCTGTCCGCTATGGCAAACCACCAAAATCAGCAGGGCGGCGGGCAAGCGCAGGCGATGCGCTCAAGAACGGGTGGGCGGTCGCCAACCACCCTGCTCAGGGCACGCCCCAGCAGCAACAACTCCAAAGCCCCACTGCACAGGGGTCAAACCAGCAGCAGGCTCGAAGCCCCACTGTCCCAACTTTCAACCAGCAGCAGGCTCGAAGCCCCACTGTTCCAAGTTTCAACCGGCAGGAGGTCCAGAGCTCCATCGAACCTCCGAATCCAAGTGCGAACGCCTCACCCCGTATTCCCTCGCCCAGCAATAATCAGCACCAACCTCCCACCACCGCTATCTCGCCCGCGCTCAACTCAGCAGCATCCCCACTCAGCCCACTCCTTCAAGAAGCAGCTGCATCGCCTGCCCACAAGGCCGCGTCGCCTGCTGTGGAGTCGCCAGCCTACAACGCCGCATCGCCCCCCGTGGAGTCGCCAGCTGGGAAAAGCGCCATGTCCCCCGGCGCAGCGGCGAGGCGGGCGGCGAAGAGGGTAAGGTATGAGAAGGAGAGGGATGAGGAGGGGAATTTGCTGGGTAGGAATGGGAGGGTGGATGGGAGGAGTTTGAGGTATAAGAGGGTGAAGGATGAGGGGGAGGGGGCGGCGGCGCAGTTGGAGGGTGCGAGTTGATGCTGAGGTGAGTGAGGGGGGAATGGAGATGGAGGATAGGGGGGTGGTGGGTGGTGGAGAAGCTGGTAGCTGAGAGGGGAGTGTTGTACAGATAATTTCTTTCGGCTCTTTATATCTGCTTTCTATTGTACTTGAGCGCTTGGCGGTTGGTTCTTTTGGAGAATTGGCTCCCTGATGGTTTTAAAGCGTGGTGATACCTGGGTTAATAGTAATTCAATACAGTTGTGCTTGACTCTTCTGCGCTTTGTGTCAACCTTTCTGGTTGGATCTCGAGAGGGAGTATCCAAACAACCAGCGAACGTGTGAGCAGAATTCTTGGATCTGTTCTTTCTATCATACTTGAGCGCTTAACGGTTGGCCTTTCTGAATGGATGAGTAGAGCGCTTTTGGTAGGCTTTCTGTTAGTTCTTCGGGCGTGGTGGTATTGGATTGACAGTCATTGAGTATAGTCGTCCGTGGTACTCTTCTGGGCTCGTGCTCACGTCTCTGGTTGGAGGGAGGATTTCATATACGAGATGCTTAAGCAGGTTCGGTACGAGTGCCTTCCCTGGACAGGCCGTTCTGAAGACTGGCCCTCGCGCCTCGATAACTTACGGTATCAGAATCTTCGATTTCGTGACATTCACAAGTGCTGATCGTCCGTCCAGCAGAGCATATATACATTCAAATAGAGAGATATACACATACATACTTAATCTCACCCTCGCTACCTAGCACACCAACCTCCCATCGGCCCATATCCCACCACCCATCCTCCCACCATCACAGCTTCGCCTCAGCATTTTGCCCTTTCCCTTGCCCCTTCCCCTTCCCCCCACCCTGCCACCCAAACTCCGGTTTGTACGGTTGCGAACCTTGCTCACAGCTTCGCCGCGGCTTTTTTGCCTTTCCCTTTCTCCTTCCCACTAGCCTGCCACCCAAACTCCAGCTTCGCCCCCTTGCCGGCCTCGATGAGGACGTTGACGATGCACACCCTCCCCTCCCGAAACCCAGCTTCCGTCGCGCGTGCCAGCTCCTCTGGTGTGCGCACCAAGAAGCCCACGCCGCCGCACGCCTCGGCTATCTTCTCATAGCGGACTTCAAAGCCTAGCGACGTGCTCCTCAGCCCCCCACTAGCTGCACTGCCCTCACTCCCAGTCTCTGATGAGCTGAGCGTGGAGTGCTGCAGCGTGTGCTCCTGCAGCTTCAGCCATTCATCCGCGCTGTCGCTATCTCCATGATACACGCCCCCATTGTTCATGACAAATATGAGTATGTCCATCCCATACCGGCTCATCGTCTCCACCTCCATTGCGCTGAACCCGAAGGCGCTATCCCCTTCCAAGGCTACGATTTTCTTTCGCTTGTGGGAGGGGCCGGACGCTGCTTCGGCGGCGCTGCTGTTGTAGGCTTCGTGCGCGGCGATGGCGTAGCCCGGGCCGACGCCCATGGTGGCGTGGGTGCCGGCATCGAGGCGTAGGCGGGGGTGGGAGACGGGAAAGATGCTGCGGCTTATGTCCATGGTGTTGGCGCCTTCGGAGATGTAGACGATGCGGCCTTCGTCTGGGGGGGAGAGGCGGTGGAGGACAGATTCGATGGTGGAGAGGGCGCGGGCGTGGGTCATGGGGAGGGTGGGGTTGGAGGCTTTGCGCGCGGCGGTTGCGAGGTTCTTGGCTTTTGAGGTGGAGAGGTGGGAGGTGTAGGGGGAGATGGCGGGGTTGTAGTGCCAGGTGCCGAGGGCGGAGATGAGTTGAGGGACGACGGTGAGGATATCGCCGTGGATGGCGAGGTGGGGGGTGGGGTTGTTGAGCCCGAGGCTTTCGGGGCTGATGTCCACTTGGATGAATTGCGCGGCGGGGTTCCATTTGGGGGCGTCCCCGAAGTGGAGGATCCAATTCAGGCGGGCGCCGAGGAGGAGGACAACGTCGGCTTCGGCGAGGGCGGTGCTGCGCGCACTGGCGGTGTTGAGCGGGTGGGAGTCTGGGACGACGCCTTTGCCCATGGGGGTGGGGAGGAAGGGGAGGCGGGCATTGGAGATGAGGTGATGGATGGAAGATTCCGCACGGGCGTAGGCTGCGCCTTTGCCGATGACTACGAGTGGGGATTGTGCGGATTTGAGGAGTTGGGCGACCTTGAAGAGGACGGTCTCCTCTGCGCCTGGTTTTGGCCCCTCTGGTACCATTTGTGTGGGTTGCACGTCTTCTGCATCTTCAATGGTGCCTTGGATGATGTCTGCCGGCAGGTCGACGAAGCCGGTGCCTGGTCGGCCATACCAAGAGGTTCGATAGGCGTTTTGTATGGTGCTGGGGATGGATTCGAGAGATGGAGGGCGGATCGCAAGCTTAGTATGAGGCGTCAGGAGTGAGATGGCGTCGAGTTCTTGGAATGCTCCACGATGGACGAGGTGGGTCTCCGAAGAACCAGCGAGCAGGAGCATGGGGAAGGCATTGATGCTTGAATTACCAATCTATTACGATCAGCAAATGGAGACCTATGCGACATGAAGATTGTACGAACACCAGCCATGACATGCAATACCCCCGGACCACCAACGACCAGGCATACGCCTGGCTTCCCTGCCAGGTATCCATAGGCGGTTGCTGCGTAGCCGGCAGCTTGTTCGTTGCGGAAGCCGATGAATTCTATGCCCAAGTTGATGGCTTCCTCGGCGATCTCAACGACGGGGATGCCCACGATGCCGAACAGTACTGTCACACCCAGGTCGCGCAGGCTGCGCGCAATGATCTGAGCACCCGTAGCCGCCATTGAGTTCCCAGAATGGCGCGCATGTCGCGAATTTTGAGCCTGTACAGAGATTGACTCGCGGAGCCAAGGGATCACGTCATAAGCGAATTTAGAGTGGTATCCATACTCTACCTCCGTTTATGGCTGGTAGACATGGCTTTCCAACGCTTGTCGAGAGAAACCTTGATATGGTTAGCGCTCTGTCATTCCACTACGCCTCGTGGCTGAAGCGCCTTGATGTGATTCCTTCATAGTCCGTCTCCGAATCCTATTTCGTATTCCGGCACGTTGTCGTTCGGAAGCAAAAGAGAGTATCCTTGCCCAAGGAATACTTCATAACAGGAAGATGGCCTCGAACCATGTCTCTGACGATGAAGCTCTACAATTTCTGGCCTCTCAAGATTATCTGCCCCTTCAGCTGGCAGATCACGATGGACTGGTAGACGCGTATTCAAGGTTATTCCAACTATCGGCGGCTTACTTCAATTTACCGGAGACTTCGCTTGAGAAGACATCTTTCCAAGCCCCGAGTGGAGTGAAAGCCAGCGAGCAAGGATACTCGGAGATCGTTGGCGAGAAGAGCATTCTAACGGTCAAAACACACGAGACGTGCCCGGCAATGCTGCATGAGCAATTGAATCTTACCTGGAACTTGACTGGAGCTTTTCTCGAGAGCACTTGCAAATCCATAGCTACCACCCTTCAACTGGACCCGGACGTCTTCACGCCTTTCACTGAACCCTGCTGTGACTTACCTCAAGGGAAAAGGACCCCAACTATGCTACGTCTGTTCAGATACAACCGACCAGTAGGTGAAGAAGCTGTAGTTACCGCTGAAAAACACAAAGACCTTGGGATTCTGTCTCTCGTAGTAGGTAATTCTCCAGGTCTACAGGTCTTGGACACGGCAGCCAACATCTGGGTTCCTATTGAGGAAGACACCGTAGTACCAAAAGATGCAAAAATCAGGTCTGGAGGCATGACAGCGACATTACTCTGCGGTGAGACCATGGCTTTCCTAACCAGGAACAGATACAAAGCTGGCGTCCATCGGGTGCTATGCGCACCTGCGAAGGACAACCCTTATAGGTTCAGCATTGTGTTTGCTCTCAGACCTGCAGCAGCTCCCATTTTCACCACGAATTTTGAGTCTGCTGTCGTTGGGAAATTTTCTCCGGATCAAAGATTGGACGGCCAAAGCGCGGCGCTCTTGATGCAACAGATGATTGCCACTCACTGGAATGTCAACATTGCTAAAGACATGAGGGAAGAGCAGCAGGGGAAGTTTCGAGCTCAAACCCAATCTTCCATGGCGAACGGTCAGGAAGACATTGAAGATTATGCACCTCCACCTGGTCCGCCGCCTGGAAGGGCATCTAGCTGAACCTCATCATACGTACTAGCTTCCACACCCGACAAAATAGACGCTTAACAGGCTTGTTGCAGTTCGCTTGACATTGCTTTTCATGGAAACATTTACTTTCGGCACCATTGACCGAATACGGTTTTTCGGTCTCATGGAGCCCGTGTTCAAATTTTGCTGTCGGTGGGTTCGAATCGATCTGAATTTCATTGCACAGTCATCTATTCTTCTCTTACGCTTCTGTAATCCTTCGTCCTTGCTGCGTAGAGATTAGAACCCCGAACTACGAAGCAGCGAGGTTTTGGGCCTCTGCAAAGCCTAGGCGCGTGATTCATTTTTTTTGGCAAGATTCCAAGAACGGCTTAGATATACAAGATACCTTCTTTTGCCTTGACACACGTCAGCCATCATGATTCAGTGTTCAGTGCTGGCTGCTGTCTCCGACCTTTGACAACAGCTGCGACAGCAGGGAAAGGCAGGCATCCCCGATGCTCTGTGCACTTCGATAACGAAGCACTCTTCGCAGTCTTCACACAATTTGTCCCATGAACAGCCTATGCCCCTAACAGGCTGTCTCTTGATCTGGGACGAGGTCACTCGATGAAAGTGCAACCTTTGTTGCATTGGGAAATTGTCCGAACGTTAACCGTTTTCCCCCGGACTGCCTGCACTGATACAGAGATCTCTTGAAAACGCTCGGAGACGTCTAGAATGTCTACATTCCTTGCTGCGCATGGGCGCGGTCTTTGCTATCATCAGACTTCCACAGGCTGAGGATTCGGCTTCCCAAATATTGATGTTGTACCGGAACCGAGGCTCTTAGCTTGGCTTGTGTGCGCTCAGAAGAAGGGTATGATCCCAGTGTAAATGTGATGCAGCATGAAAGTCACGAGTGCAGCATTGGCTACCCGTCAAGGCTTGAAGTGTGGCTTGTAGAGCCAAGCAAGAGGCAGGCGCATTTGTTGGATCATCTTCGTGCTATTAAGGAAATGCAGAACCACGGACGTTAATCGGTATCCCGATGCCTCATAAACTACTTCAACTCTATCACGCCAATTGCCGTGTGTCAGTGCTCCTAGATCGACGATCAGGGTACTTTGACCTCAAATGACAGAGTTCATTTCCCCCTTGGAGACATTGAATCAACGCTTTGCCTATTTGCAAAGGCCAGGGTGACTCCTGTGCAAACAACGCGGAGGAGTAAACACAAGTGAATTCTAGGTGTCTTGAGTGATTCGGGTACCCTGTACGTGATGTCTTCACGATGTAAACAACACTCAGCCGCTAATTCAACGGCACAGACGTCTTTCCGCTTCAAATTTCGTTGCACAAGTAATCAGCTCAGTCTACACTCTTCACACGTTGTCGACTTTCCAGAATGCTACCTCCTTACATTCTTCCCTGCCTCCTTACCCTGCTCTTCCATATCCCGCTCGTCCTCCGCAGATTTCTCGTTACCGCCTTCGCGGTTACTCTTCCAATCTTCGCCATCAGCGCCAAGCCCAAAGTTGCAGATCTCCTGGACTACAAAGGGCTTTCAGCCATGGACCGGCTGCCAGGCCAGCTGTACATGGTTGTGTTCTATATATTCGGCAGTTTTGACCTTCTGATCTTGTTTTTCACGGGCCGGATGCGGCCGAGAAGGCCTCGCCAATGGGGCATCGTGTATCGGTGGGTGGAAGACGTAATTATGGTGAGGGGAATTTTCGGGGTGCATAAGAGCGCGCCTGTTCTGACGAGGAGGTGGTGACCAGGACAAGGGCCCGAGATAGGCACTATGTAAGTTCAGATGTGATGGTACAACTAGATGAACCTCCTGACAGACACAGGGAGCTTACCAACACGCGGTCGTCAAAAGATCGGATTTCAAGCACAGCATCGACGCATCAGTAAATTCCAAGTCACATGCACCTACCCAGCCGTTTACTGTATGTGCATCCTGGCTAGTGGCTCTGTCTTACGACCATTCCAATATCACTGGCATCGACCACGAAGACCATCCGCCCAAAACACACACTATATCACCCTCCCGGTGTCTCTAGCCTTTCTGCCCTCCAGGCGGAACCTGTCAAAAAGCAGACTCATCGTCGGTCCTAATATCACCCAACTAGACAAAGAAAGGTGGGCTTGGAGCTGCCCGGGTGGGTAGGCATGGACCAACCAACTAAATCACCACCATGCAGCCTTCCATAGTCCATAACGGCCCCAACCTACAGCGTTCTAGAGTCGAGCAAGTATCACGCAGATAATGTCAGATACCGAGAGAATCAATAATATATCTTCGCGTTACCTATCCGTGGACATCAAGCGCAATACCATACCAGACATTCCAGCTTCCTAGACTCACTTTCCACTGCGTTGCCTAAGCCAAACTCCATGTGCCCACCACATTCGTGGTCCATCGCTCTGTTGTCCGCAGATAGCATAGTACTGCGAAGCCAGTCATATTAAATCTTCAAACCAAATCATAAATCTCAAGCGCGATACTCATATCACAGCTTCCTCGTGTCATTTTCCACCTTACTGCTCAAGACCGAGTTCTATGTGCCCACCGCGATCGTGGTCCATCTCTCTGTTGTCCGCTTTCCCTTATCGCCCTTCCACAGCGGCGGTGCATTAAGGGGGAATGTGCGTTTGATGGGCTGGGTTCGCTGCTTTCCTGTTGTGGCTGCTAGGGTGCGGACTCGTTGTCTGGGAATGTGAATGCGTGGTAGAAATTGAGAAGCTGGTAGAAGATGTAGGCATAGGCAGTAGTATGAAAAATCGATGCGAGGCGAGGGGATGGATGTGTAGAGGAGATTGATCGGCTGAGATCTTGCGTCTGGCGTAGACCGTAGAAATAATGACTGTGACTGACTACATTGGATATGCCTGCTGCTGAACGTGTATACACAATCCGATCCTCCCACGATATGCAAGCCCTCGATATCATACACCTCCCCCTTTCCCCCCTCACCCCCCCCCATATACTAGCGCATCCCCCTCCCCCTCCCCCCCCCTCTCCCATCTAACGCATCCCCTTCAGAAAATTCCCCTCCTTAATACCCTTTCTCCTCCCCCTCCGCATCGCGCTCGTGAGCCCTTCCCGCGCTTCCCTGGCTGCCCGCTGTGGTTCGCTCTCGGTGGTAGCGGAGGGGAGGGGTGGGGCGGAGGGGAGGTCGATGGATTGGTGTTCCTAGGGGAGGAGGCGAGATTAGTGTGTGTGGGGGTATTGAGGGGGGAGGGGAATGGCGGGGGGGATGGCGGGGGGGATGGATGGAGGGATGAGGGGTGGGGGAGGAGATGGAGGGGGTGGGGGATGGATGGGGGTGAGAGGAGAGGGGAGGGCTAGAGTAGAAAGAAAAGACAGAACATACCAGCGGGACCTTCGGCACCAAACTCCCCGGATCACTCGCCGCCTGCTTCCTCGACGCCTTCGCCGCTATCCGTCGCTGCTTCTTAGATTTCGCTGTTGTTCGCCAGATGTTAGCTTCATATCCCCCTAAAAACCCCCTTCCTCTCCCCTCACTCTCTTCTCCCTCTTCCCTCCTCGACCCCCGACCCCATCCCCATCCCTCGTTCCCCCCATCCCCCTTGCCCCCTCCCCCACAGACAGCACAAAACCAAAATATCCACCTACCGAACAAATCCCCCTCCTCCTCCCCCTCGCCACCCTTAGCGTTCTCCCTCCCCTCCAGCAAGCCCCATAGCCAAGGCGGGTACTCTGCGTCCTCCCGTGCTATAGGTGGGTCCTGACCTTTGAGGTAGGCAAGCCCTTTCAGGACGGTTCCGGCTTTGGTGCTTGATTTGGGTGTGGAGTCTGGGGTTTTGTGTTTTGTGGGTGTGGATGAGGGGAGGGAGGAGTTGGATGTTGGGGAAGGGGTGAAGGGCGTGGAGAAGGGTTGGGCGGTGGGGGGGGAGGAGGGAAGGGTTGTGAGGGTGCGGAGGGAAAGGAGGGAGGTTGAGGGAGGGGGATGGGGGCGGAGAAGGCGAGCGCAGTGGCGGCAGAGCATGGTTGTGGAACTGGGGGTGTGGTCGTTTTGTTGTGTGTGGGGATGGGGGAATGGGGGAATGGAGGATGCGATGGGGGTTGGATATTTCTTGACGGATGCGGTTAGTGCGATGGTGGGAGATTAGTTGGACTTTGATGAATTCTAAGGTAGAGAGCATGGATGAAAATCATGGATTGCGGTTGCTCTTTGGGTTGGAAATAGGAGGGAAATGGAATTTCAGAGCTCTGGAGCTTCGTTTGAAGTGTGTGTTGGAAGCTAAGGAGCGAAGGTCCCCTTTCCCAGCATCAACGCCAGAGTTATATACCACCCAGAACCCATCTCAATCATGTCTCATCTAACATGTCGCTCGTGCAAATCCCACGTTCCCCATCCGAATCATGATCTCCGACCAGCCTCATATTACTTCATACCCTAATCACAGTCGAACTCGTCCCCCATCTGAATCTCCTCAGTCCTCGTCCAACTTCCTTCGAGCTAGCAATCGCCTGGCCACTTGGAGCAGCGCCAGATTCCATACGCCCTACTTCTCTACCGACAACGTACCCAGCTGAAAAGCTGATGGCGCTGAACAACACCACAACGCCAGCACTAACCACCCAAGTCATCAGTGTAGGCGAGACATTGAAGTCTTCAATACTCGCTTTCGGCTTCTTCCTCGCTTCTCGTCTGGTCCTCGACGTTGAGGCTTTTCGCTTTCCTTTCTCGTTGCCAGATACAGGCCTCGAGCCGCTTGAGGAGCGCTTGCGTGCACCGGGACGAGGCGCCTCTGTCGCTTGACCGAGGACGACTGATTCGGGAACCAGACGTAGCGAGGTGGGTTCTATTCTGCTTGCGGCCCCCCCGGCAGGTCGCCTAGGAGGTGCTGGGGCTTGTTCACGCTTCGGAAGGCCTCGTGCGGCAGCAGCGCAGGACAATAGTGTAGACAGACTTGCCCGTAGAGCAGCGTCGTGGTCGGCTTGGTGAGAGGGAGAAATCATATTATAAGGAGTATGAGATCTGGATCGTTGCGTGGGGTAGGAATGTGCCGCGGGTCTCTGAGATGGTGTTCTGGATGTTGTTGGGAAGTAGGATGTTCTGGTCTCGACCGAATGTGCATTCCTTGAAGATTGTGGTGGATGGGAGAAGGCGTTAGGCTGAGGGGTGAAAGCGGTTTCAGTTGTCATAACTCCTAGGGCGGTCGCATTCTCATCCTCGTCTTCCTCACCCTCGCCAGGTTCGGATGCTGAAGAAATCTGTGCAGCAGGGCTTACACCTTCGGAATGTTGCTCGAGACCTTCGTTGGAGCTCGTCATAATACGGTCCGATTCACTTTCGCTCTCTTCGTATTCTTCTTGACTACTGCCTGTTGTACTCGTCGATCGGATTTGCGCGCCGGAGGGAAGAGATACTGTTCGGTTCAATCGCCGCCTCCTACGTATACCATGTTGCATACGAAGACCAGTGGGTAGTACATCGTCTGTGGTTGCGGACGACAGGGATGATGACGAAGGTTGGGAAGATACTTCGATCCAAGATTCTGTATAACAGCCGAATGAGTACACGCTATTCATATTGGCAGGTTTCTGTGATACGCCTTCTATGCAGCTAAGGTGTAGGGGAGAGGGGAACATCGTCAATCGATGGCGTTGCTGTGCTGGATCAGAATTGACTTACCGTCTGATCGTAACCTCCTGATGCCAGACATTGACCGAGTAATCCCAGGTGTCCGCGCTGCCTGATACGGTGCACGGGTTGCAGCGCTGTCTCGCGCATCGCGAAGGGGAGTGGAATTAGGATTTGGCGATTGCATGACTGCGTCTGCTGCAGCAAAACCCTTTGCTCAATCGCAATTGCCGATACTGAGACAGGTAGATGTAGACAGTATGACAATGTCCGTTGATGTGTGATAGGGGCGCTACTGAAAGCAGCCGGTTGAAACTCGTGACCTCATGCGCCTGACCGGGTTTGTGCAGCCATAGTACGCTGCTTCTTGTGTCCCAAGGAGTACGAGACTACGGATGGTGGGACATTGAGTCGAAGGTATAGAGTGGTAGAGGTGGGGAGGAGTCGATGCGCCTGGCATCGAAGTAGGACCCTGATCGCCCGCGCGGGAGGTGGTGCTTGTTAGAAGTGCTTTACTTTATGTAAGACCTGCAATCTGGGCACGATCGACGCTGCCCAGGACCCTGAATATGGTAGCTGAAGATCTGCTACTTCATAGTTCCTCTAGGGATGGCTTGTGAAGTCACATGGATTGCAAGTCTTTTGCTTGCCGTAGTTTGTAGATGGTCGTCTACATCAGCCGCCGTGAAGTCAAGCCTCGCTAGGCCACCAGGGCCCAGAGAGTGACCGAGTCACATAATTAAATAGCATACCACATAAGATGAACGCTGTTTTGCAACAAGCAGATGATTTGATCTATGTAATGGGCTATCCTACAGTGTGGAGTCTGTACAAGCTCTGTCCTAGCCCTCCCATCCTGCTGCCCGAACGCAACAGTCAGGCTCAACATGTAGAGATAGCCACATTACCGAAAGCAGACTTTTGCAGACCCGTTGTAGCATAACATTGCCACAGAGAGCATCGACAGGAGATTAGGGGCGAGATACTTACCACATGCCACCAGCTTAGAAGGTCATCTTCTTGCCCTGGAAATCTCCGAAACCACCACGATTGGTAGAGCCTCCACGTCCCCCACGTCCTCCACCACGTCCACCACGGTCAAAGCCTCCACGGCCACGCCCTCCACCACGTCCTCCACCGCGGCCTCCACGGTCAAAACCGCCTCGACCGCCGCGCCCACCTCCACGTCCTCCACCATCCCCGCGATCAGGCTTGGGTGTAGCGTAGTCCAGACGGACGGGACGACCTGCAATCATGGCCCCTTTCATGGCATCGTAAGCCGCGACAGCCTCGTCAAGTGCCGCGAACTGCACGTAGCCGTAGCCCTTGCGCTGACCGGACTCCTGATCTGTAGGCAAGCGGACATTAGTGACTGTACCGTGTTCACCGAAAGCTTCGCCAATGATGTCTTCTGTCGCCTCGAAAGAGATGTTGGCCACGAAGAGGGTCTCGCTGGGAGAACTTGTGGAATCTCCGAAGCTCTTTGAGCGCTGCTGAGAGCGGTCTGCACCTTCAGGCTTTGACTTCGCATTGTTAACGTTCAGATTACGCCCGTCAAGATCCTTGCCGTTCATGGCTTCAGCAGCCTTAGTGGCATCCTCAGACTTGACGAAGTCGACGTAGCCAAAACTATAGAGTTTTCAGTACAGTAAGTGCGGTGACATAGTAAATGTACTGACCCTCGGGAGCGACCGGTGGTCTTGTCGCTCATAACGCGGGCGCCTGAGAGCTCTCCGAATTGCTCAAATTCGCGCACAAGCCAATCCTCATCGACATTCCATGATAGGTTTCCAACGAAGAGATTTCCAGTTACTTCGGCTTCACCCTCAGTAACATCAGTCTTGGCCTTCTTTGTGACGGGTGCGGCCTCTGGCTCTGCTTTGCGCTTCTTGGGAGCAGGAGCTGCTTTCTCCTCTTCGGACGAATCGGACGAATCGGATGAAGCTGATGAATCAGAGTCGGATCCAGATTCTTCTTCGTCGTCAGATTTATCGTCTGAAGAAACCTGCAGGGTTGTAAGTCACGATGGGCTTTGGAGACGCAGAAGCAAGATTGTACCTGATTCGAAGCTACTTTCTCGAGCTTGCCTTGCAACTCCTTAGAGTCGACAGCGCCAGGGACAGCAGGCTCATCGTCACTATCGCTCTCCTCGCTGTCTTCTTCACTAGACTCCTCTTTGGTAATCACGGCCTTGGCCGAGGCCGATGCAGATGCGGTAGCCTCGTCCTCCTCAGCAGAAGATGCAGAGGATTCAGAAGAATCAGAGGTATCCTCCTTTGGAGCAGGAGCTGCACCCTTTGCTGCGCCGTTGGCTTTCACTCCATTTGCTTTGGCCACTGGCTTGGCAATCTCAACCTCGGACTCTTCATCGCTGCTCTCTTCCGCTTCACTGCTTGCGCTAGATTCGATGATAGACTCAGGTGTTGGCTCTTTCTTAGCTTTCTTGGACTTCTTGTCGGCTTTGGCCATGCTCTGCTTGGCGACGTCCTTGCTCTTAGCCTGGAACGCGTGAGACAGTTCAGCGCAGCTCTCTCTTGACGGGAGAAAGCCCCTTCACCTTGGTATCTTTGTCTGCCTTGGCAAGCTTGGGATCGATCTTGCCGGCTAGCTTTGATTTCCCCATGTCGAATTCGAACGTCTTAGAAACTGCTTGTCCCATGTTAGCTCAGTTGTAGATGGGAAGCAGCGCAATTGTAAGGTTGTTGAGATGCTAAGATGAGAAGGGATGAGCGGGTTCCTACCTCGCTAATGATAATTCGTGACTGCGAATCCCTCTGTTTACCAACAAGATTTTTTATCAAGTCCAAGTGTTGAACTTGATGTGTGCGGCAGAGCCCTCAGTGTGTCCTAACAAATCCCACTTAGCCTCGAAGCCCACAAGCCCACAAGCCCACAGCCCACAGATCAGCCCTCTAGCGCAAAGCCTCAGGTTTCTCGATGTAGAAATTGTGTCTCAATTGCCTTGAAAGCCCTCGGTAGTCAGGAAGTGCTCACGGCTGCCAAATGTTGTTCGAAATTGTGATCCTGGCCCACAGATAAACTCTAGACTCTCGAACCTACAGTCAAGAAGACCACAGATGTATCTCTAGCTGGGCAAACTATTAATGCTTTTCAAAATAGTGCCAGGCAACCTCAGGCTCGTCTGTTAGGATGTGTTTGATGAAACGATGATGTGCGGAAAGGTCGGAACGTTGTTATAGCTTCCAAGAGGAAATTTTTTAAGGTCGCTTAGTTAGCGTCACGCTACTGCAGCTTTATCACCCCTCGATCTTCTGCGTTTTATGTCTTGGCGTTGAATTGCTTGTCATGACCCAAGACAGCACGAATTTTGGACCAGAAAGCGACAAAAGAGTATTACAAACCTTCCTACATCTAAGATTCAGTGACTTTTATGCAGCTGAGCGTATCTTCAAGGATTGTTTGGGGTATCATGTAAGCTCAACGTCCCAATCCTCATCGCTCCAGATCGATCCCTCTGAACCACAAACGCTCCATCCATCCATATCCAACTGAGACATTTCCATCTCCATCTTAGTCAACTCCATTTTGTTGATCTCTATCTCAAGCAGACTGCCTGCAGCTGACTCTCCATGCTGGCTGAATATTTCCTTAGCGTCCCGTTCCTCTTCCTCCGCCTGGGCTTCATACGCATTCTCACGTTCATTCCGGATCTCCACCACCATCTGACAGAATGAACAACTCCTGGCACTTTGAAAGTGTTTCTCTCCCAATTCCTCATATCCTAGAAGAGAGTCATCCAACGTCTCCCAACTTTCGAGTAACCTCCTCAGCTGGCCTGCTTTGGATCTCCTTCGCGCATATGCCTGCGTCATACCTTGCTTATGAAGCTTATCGATATGTGCGTGATGGTACTTTGGAGGACGTGGCCATTGGTGTGCTTCAATATACATGCGCTTCTTGTTCCAGATCTCGATCGGGGTGTCGTCCGAGATAGGAGCCTCGTAAACTATCTTGCCTGTTGTTGGGATGAGCCGGTAATGTGGACGGTTTAACTGGCCCGGTTTAACATGGTGGAAATGGTAATATTTATCGGATCGAGTGCGAGAGCGCTTCTGGGAAATGGAGGGGGCGCGGAGGTCGAAGGAGTATGACATTGCAGAGTCAGCCTGGAACAGTAGGAGTACTCTCAAGGTTTTGAAGTCTAACTTGTAGATGTATGGGATGGGAAGGCGGATGAGAGAGGGACTCAATCAGTGGAGCTCAGTGAAGAGGACTGAATTAAGGGACAACACGTATGGAAGCAAAAAGAGGGGAGATGGAATGCGGAGGAAGAGTAGAATGGAGAATGTCAGCATATCAGTCCTCTTTTGTACTGCCTTCGGCAGGATCGCGCCGTTGTTGCACCAAGTGGTATGTGACTCAAAAGCTGAAGACGCCAAGAGAAATTAGATGACGCGTAACTCAGGCGCTCAGGGTCCAATAGGCCCTTTCAACTTACCTTAGGTCTGGGCTCTGTTGTATCCCTTCGAGTGCGAATATTTTCATCACCTTGCTTTGAGTTTTATCTTTATACGGCATTCGGTACACTACTCAATACTATCTATGATCCAGCGATCTATCTCGGCCATCTCAAGATATTATGTCTTTGCTTGCTCGCTTGATCTTCTTTGCAATATGTTTTTTGCACGTGCAGGCCAGAAACGAAATGGTGGTTCACGGTTGGGTACCTGAGCCAGCAAGGCCGTGGGACTTGGTCCATTCTCTGGAGCTGCCTAGCTACAATCTTTGTTTGCACCTGGTCCGCTTTGCATTTAAGTCTTCCAAAGCGCCATGGTCAATGGTATCTGCTTACTCGAAAACTCAAAAGGATGTTCTGGGCTGCCGTGGCGCCCGAATTGATCCTCTATATCTCTGCCCAAAGGTTCATTGAAGCTCGAGATCTTTCGAAATACTTGGTATCCGATCTTGGAAAACCAGAGTGGACTTTGACGCAGATGCAGTTCGCGTGCTCAGGTGGCTTCTGCATCCGTACGTCGAGCGGGCAGAAATTGAGCTGTAGCGCAACGCAATTACTGGCCTTGATCGAAAAAGGCGACATTGACAGTCCGCCAATACCAGAAGAAGAATTAAGAAGCCGCGGGAAGAGTGACTTAGTTATTAAGATCATCGCGATACTACAGATCATTTCGTTTATAGTCCAGACACTCGTCCGGGCGATCCAGCATTACCATATTACGGCGCTTGAGATTGTGACCGTCGCTTTCGTTCTCTGTTCCATATTCGTCTACGGGTTTTCTATGTATCAGCCACAAGATGTCGAATTTCCTGTGGTCTTGGAATTACAGCCTGCCGCACTGGCCGAAGCCGAAACCACGTTAAAGCGAAATTCTGACGAGTCAAACCATGCTCTACAGGACGGTGGGTATGTTGGTATGGTTTTGAAAGTACTGTCTGCTGCACTACACAACACCACAAAAGAGATTTTGAACCTGTCAAACCATGTTGGAAAGAGAGCTGGGCCTACTCGTTATCTCCGTCGGTCTGGAGTACTCTCGCATATCCCGAGGTAAGCGACTGTCCCGGTGATCCTGCTTGGACTATTTGCGTGTGCATTCGGAGCCGTCCGTTGCTTAGCCTGGAAATTACCGTTCCCAACTTCAAGCGAAAGGCTTGCTTGGCGCATCTGCTCTGCGACGACCACGGCTTTACCCGCTTCGATGATTCTGCTACCAGCATTCGTGCTCCTAGTATACATGCCACGGTGGGGTCAACCGGTGTTATCTGTCATTTTGGCTCTTCGCTTGATGGCATTGTCATACATAATCGGAAGGATCCCGATTATGGTATTGGCATTCACTACGCTCCGAGCTTTGCCAGCCGACGCTTTCCAAACCGTAAACTGGAACGACTACCTCCCGCATTTTGCTTCTTAAAATCTTGACCTGTGGATCCTACTGCTTGAGAAGATATCAGGTAACCGATTTTTTCGACTGTACCAGCGTGTTGACGAGGCTTCTCGAAGGCGAAAGTAAATCATCAAGGTCCAGGTTAGTCTCTGACAAAGAGATCAGCTGCTTCGTCGATTGCTGCAGGGTCTCATGTGAGAACTGGCCCCTCTGACCTCCAGTTGTAACAAGGCATAACGCTCCCCGGACTAGCAGTTCTTCAAAAAGTTTAGATTAAGTGTGTCTTTCAAAACAGGGGGCCATCGAGGAGGAGACCAGATCTGAGTTGCAGGAACAGAAACACTCAAATTGTCAAAGGAACATAATTGGTGATCCTGACATCATACCCTGAGCTAAAACCTTTGATAGCTATCGGCTCCTGACGTAAGTGAAGTCGACGGGCAAGCATACGAATATCAGTATGTGTGGTTCGATGCTGGACTATTACAGCTTCGTGACGGAACCATACTTACAAGCTCTGGCAACCCACATCCATGACATTCGGCGTTCAAAATGGGAAGCATCACTTGCATCATTGTCCGCTTGGCTGGAGTGGATATCCCTGATTGTTGATGGGTCCTTACTGCAGGGTATACGAAGTGCATGATTTAAACGTGGTAGTCCTCGGGGTCTGCTGCGGTTCTCTCTGTAGGATGGAATGTCAGCGGTATGTATAGTTGAGGACGGGCCGCATGATGTAAGATGTTCAGTCGTGCGATGGATAGTTTGGCAGGATTTGCATTAGTGGGAAGGAGAGCGCTTTAGAGGATGGAGCTCCTGAAGCTTCGTTAGACAACACCATCTCCCAGCACTAGAGGTCAAAGATGAAGTACGTCGACTTGAAGTACGACGAAGCGGGTCTTTCTGCCTGTTCAGAGACTTTCAGGGAAACCTAAGATTCACTCGATGTCACAGTGCAGAGCGTTTACTCAACAGCTATCTGAACGGAGGTGAGGCTAGATGAACAAAGCACTGTGACGGGCTTGCGTCGGACTTTAAGCTCCTGATCAAGTCGTGAAAGCCCAAGACAGGTTGGCCCAAAGCTGACGAGTTAATCAACACCATGAGATACTTTTGAACCTTTTGAGCATCGCAGCAACCTCTGTATTCAGTGCCATATCCCGTAAGAAAGATGTCCCGAATGCCAACGATGGCGAGAAAAGCGGGCAACGACAGAAGCTCGGGCGCGGAGTACCTTAGGCTTTCCCAGGAGATTGTTGATTGGTTGGGATTGCTCGAAATTCTTCTTTCAAAGACAAATATGAATCACCTCACTCCTTGGCCTCGCTAGATTTCATTCTAATTGATCAAAGGAGCGAGATGTGAGTTTGGCGCTGCCACGCATCGTGAGAATCTTGGATAACCTGAGCGAGTGACTAGAATTCAAATTTAAACCCGAGTCCCGTGTCTAATCCAAGATTCTCGACCGCTGGCTAAGCAACTTCATGAAGCACAATTACCATAGCCGTAGCAGTCTCGCTCGTATCCTCCATACGGCTACCAGGCCTATCATGCTTTGATCCTACCTGATCAAATTGTCTGATAGAATTGCGATGCTGGCTCGAGATACCAGTTCTGCTCCTCGTGGTAGACGGTGTTTGGTCGAGCACTCTTGAGCCAAGATGTCCGATGTCCTGGTGGAACTTCAAGGCCTGCAAAGCGATCTGCAATCCAGTCCATCCACAAACGCTGAGAAGCCCCTAGAGCGGGTGCGTGTCGTACATCCGGGAGCCAGACTGATTCGATCTGCGCCCAAGGGAGGAGCCTCGCAGTCTTTTCCACAGCCACCTCGACGGCAGCCGGGCTGTTCATCATATCGGCTTCGCCGTGGATAACCAGGAGCGGCCCGTGAATGGATTTGCCTCCATTGCCAGTCAGGTCTGCAAATTTCTGCATGTGCGGATTCTTCTTCCAGTCGGGCTTAACGAGGTCTGCACCGTAGAAGAGAGCCATCGCTGCTGCCACGCCTGCATCAGTTTGGAATATAGCTGCAACATGTTGCTCTCCTTCGGGAGTGAGGATCTCTCGGGGGTCAAAGTTTGGAAGACCGAAGCTACGGCTTGGCATATGGCCGCTCCTATACGAGGACTGAAGGCGCTCTCCTCAATGAGAAAGTTCGTATAGGGAGAGATGGCAATGGCTCCGAGCTAACCAGGAATATGTCCGGCGGGGGCCTTTTGTGCGACCGCCCATGCTGCTCCCCCTCCCTGAGAGTGACCGATTACAACGAAGTGCTTGGAAAGTTCAGGAAAAGCCGTCCTTGCAGCACTGATTGAATTGAATAACGTCGCTTCCTTGGCTAGGGGACGCCAGGTATTCGTGCATGATACACGCTTCAGATGCATCTGTTGGGACGCCGAGCCCAGCGTATTTCGTCGCGACCACTACATAGCCTTGGAGTGCGAGCTGATACGGGGCAGAGAAATGTTGCCATAGGTTTTTGTAGTTTGAAGGGGCGTGATTTGCGGTTGCCCCGCTCGTTCCATGTGCCCATGCCACATTCTGATAGCCTTCTGGATGGGAGCGAGCAGCGTAGGGTTAAAGGATGAAGCCTGATACGGGTACTGGTTGTCCATTAAGTTTCTCTGACAGGTAGACAATCTTTGATAACGCAGTGCCCGCAGGGATCACATATGGCGTTGTGTCGATAACCTTCTCAACTCCAAGCAGTGTGCCAGGAGCAGCCTGGGGGAAGTTCGATGGACATTGGTAGAAAGGGTCATCAAGCATTGAACCTTTGACACGATTGACTTTTTCAAATTGGAGGGCGTCGAGCAGCGGTGAGGGCAGCACGCCCATAGTTGGACCGAATTGGCCGACCTCAAGAAGCAAAACGAGGTGAAGATTAAGATGAGCTAAATGGTGTGGCGTCTTCAGCCGTGTGAAAGTAAAGAAGGTGTGCCTGCTAAAACCGAACGAATATCCTCTTCTAGGATTTAAGTTTGGAAAGCACTGGAGTTTAGAGCAGTACAACAGTGATTCAAGACTCCATATGGGGACGTCTTTGTCGCGAGCATGGGGACCACAGCTGGCCCCACTAATCTGAGGCGCGAGTCATCAATAGAGATGCATTGAAGGATCCATGCAGGCGAACGCGATGGCTACTTCATCTGCCTTGGGCTCTCATATACACTTGTAGAGCCGCACCAAGCATTCATTCTGGCCAAAGAACTTCATCGAAGGGAAGATTTACTCCCACCATCTGCCTTAAACCCCAATTGCAGGGACGGCTGAACATGGACATATTTAGAGAACACAAGTAGCTGCCATACGCCGCGTGTACGTCGAGCCTCATCACGCATCATCGGAACTTCTTATGCAGGGCCGTGTCTCAGCCTTGCACAGTACGCATTAAACAGGCATATGCACTCTGGAGGCGAACATGCATTCCTTGCCTCAATTCCAAATAATCAGAGCCTCTGAGTTCGAATCCTTCACGAGTAGTGAATGATTCAGCAGAATCGCAGGCTCCAGATCGTCCAGCCCTTGCTGCACGCATATGGCTCAGTAGCAGCTAGCATGTGTCAGGCCTAAGCGGCGTTTGGAATTATTTTGTCGACCATCACTTACTCATCGAAGCCAGGCCGACTAGGCCTAAGGAACTCTGAGGCTGTAGAAGTAATGGGAGCTGGCTGTGCTCTCACCCCCGCCTTCCAGGGGTTTGGAAGGAGTACCATCCACCATTAAGCACTTGTTTGAAGGTTAACTAGAAAAGTTTCAAACTTTTCTTCGTCCTTCGTATTCGACTTCTGCTTTCAAGCAAGATATCGAGATGGACTCACGTGAGCACAGCGACAGCCTTGATGCTAATCAAGATACCCTCATGATCAGCGTCATCACTGTCTTTTCAGTGCAGGAGCTCATGGCAAAGATTTCGTTACAAGAGCTCCCGGTCAAGACCGCTCGAGCGTCGAAGCTCGTGGATCCCAGGATTCTGGAGGAAAGAACTTCATAGAGTTGCATCAGAATATTTCTAGCACCAGGCAATCGAGTGCAGTATACTAGATCATGATAGTGAGTCGTTCAGACTCCTCGATATCAAATCGCCCAAGGATCCCGGAAACCGTGTAAAAGCGCAAATAGTGTTCGCGTTGTTCGCCAGGTCAGAGACGCCATAGATTGATATCGTCTATGTCCATGGAATGACGGTGGAACCCTTCATGCCGACAACAACACCCACTACCACTTTGACGGTCCAGCGATAGCACAGGAATATCATGATCTATGTATGCAATCCTGCCCTTGCCCGAGCTTAGAAGAAGGGCCAAAAAATACCGCCAGCTTGTGGGTGCTTTCAAAGTCTTCGACTGCCAACGTCCGAGATGAGATAGACCTATGCGATAGCGCGCGGAGGCAGTTAATCTCGTATCCTCGTTTGTTAGCCATTCGAGAGCCGCAAGAGCGTTGATTACCGGCGAATGTGAGTCCCTCGCTCAATATCGATATCATTGGCAATCCAAAAAGATCAAACAACATGGTCAACAACCTCAATCTTAACGGCGTAGTCCTAGACCATGAACCATATTTGAACGGTGAGGCAACCGTGTAGATATTCGCACAGCTCGCACAGCAGACCCGCTGCAAGGATACAAAGTACTTGGCATTGACACCGCAAGAGGAAAATACCAAGTATAAGGTGTCTCTCTATCTGCAGGCAATATCTTTTCTAGCGCCGTGGTTTTGGGTATCTGCTAAAGGTGCTCCACGTAATAGGAACACAACACGATCGAGGGGTAATTTAGACAAGCTTTAGAGCCATTTCCGACAGTAGAAATAATCATCGAGCTTCAGATTCGTGAGACTCGTACTCAGCCTTCTTTCTTCGCCACACTTCTTGTTCGCATCGATGACTCAGGAAGTCTATCCGTCCATGGGCTGTATGGAGCGGCTATGACGTGCTCTGTTGTTCTTGTAGGCTCTTCGTCTGTATGTGGCTGGCCAGCTGTGGGTCTCCTTCTCTGCTCGTCATGTAGCTTGTCCAGAGGATCCCCAACTATATGGTATTTCGCCCAATTAATGGGTGGGCAACGAATGACGTTTTGCGGGCCAGGGATATCCATGATTCCTATCGCACTTCCAACTGCCTCCTCGTCTAGGTCTCCTCCTATGTCTTTGTTGTCGCCTTGAGAACCGTCCGTAGAATCTTCCCACTCCATGCTTGGAGTTGGCCCAACGATCAACCTTCCACTGCGAGTTGTCCTCACTCGCCCCGCGGCTACGGCGTCCACAAACCCCTCTACATCGGCCAAAGCGACCTTCTTCTGTTCCTCAAGAGCCTTCATATCTCGCTGGCTTTGCTGCCTCTGAGTTTGGAGGATCGAGATGGCAGAGCGAAGTGCCATGGCATCCGGATTATCGCTCTCGGAGAACGAGACAGGTGGTGGAGGCTGTAGAACGTCCTCAGGCGGTCCATGTAGATATGCATTCTCGCCTGAAGCTAGGTCTGTCGAGGTCAAGAGAGGTGTTATTGGAGAATACGGAGGCGCTGCGGGGGTAGGTGGTCTTTCACCATACTGGCCCTTCGTTGCAGGCTGATCGATGAACGATTGTGGTTGTGGTGTAGGTAGCCGGAGCCCAGGCGAAGGAGACATGGTAACGAGCAAGATGAACAGAGACAGCTATAGGGGCATGAAATACTGATGACATGGGCGACAACAGCAATCAAAGAGCAGTTCTTTATAAGCTTCTAGGGCTAATATAGGGTTACTATTTCCTTTATTTCCCGCCCCTACCTTACCGTAGGGTAGGCCCCCCTGGTATAACGGTTTCGTAACGGTAGTAAAATGATTGTTTGTAGATAAACAATGTCGATAGCAATACCGTTTTAAAGGGAGTAGTGTTACCAAAATTGTGTTGTAAAACCATGGTTGCTAAGTCCTGCTACCGTGTTTAAACATCGTTTCAACACTAACACCGTTTGGAACGCTTTTGTAAAACCGTGTCCAGCAAACCAAACAAGAGAGAAAATGTTGTAAAATGTACTTAAATCAGACTGCACACGCTCGAGCGGGGTTAGCACTGCTTTGAGCCCACCTTCGACTTTCTTTGCCTCGCTCCTGAAGGATGCGATGTTACACAGGGATTTAGCGTTCTAGCTACGCCAACTGTTTGCTAATTAGTGGTGCCTACAGAAGACTTGAAAGAAAACGATAATACTCTAGCGATTATGAATTCATCCTCCTGTCTTCTCATAGATAAATTCCATAAGATCGAATCTGGAAAAGGCTCACCGAACTGGATTAGAATACTACCTTAGAGCAACTACAACCGCAGACTATCATGGACAGCGCTTACACTCCCAACCCCACTGCCATACGCACCGCCATGGATGCGCTTCAAACTGGCTACAACGATCTTATGTCTAGCAGCCAGGAAGACTTAGACGCAGCACGTTTGGCGACGATAGCCAAGGCACGGGATTTCATTGCAAGTCTGGAAACACCCCTCGAATCTATCATCTGGATGGCCTGGGCCGAAGTGTGGTTTCCCCCCCCTCAATTCATCATCCTCCGTTCCTGACACTAAAATTGCTCAGCCCTCGAGGCTTGTTGCAACGCGGGTTGCCATTGACCTTGCTCTGTTTGAATACCTATCTGCAGATAAGGGAGTCCCAAAGACAAAAGAACAGCTTGCCTCCAAGGCGGGTGCGGACCCCAACTTGATCGGTACGCCTCTCATCAAAATCTTGAGCATTCATACTGACTGAGCAGGCCGTATTTTGAGACATCTCGCCTCCATGCGTGTAATCGAAGAAACAGCTGCCAATACGTATAAAGCTACGCTGCTCTCTGAAGCTCTCACGATCCCCAAATACCGAGACGCTATCCCTTTTTGGTATGCATTGGTCACAGTATGTTGTGTCCATACACTGGCTAAGAGCTCCCAGTGCCGAAGCAGCTGGACCTATCTTTCAGAAGCTACCAAGTTTCCTCGCCAAGACCAACTATGAAGAGCCTTTAGATAACACCGCGGGTCCTTTCCAATACGGCCATGATACCGCGCTCAGGTCTCCAGTGTGGAGGAAAGAACGACCACACATTCAGAAAGCCTTCAACAACCACATGACTGGTTATCACCAGGGGCGACCAAGCTGGATGGATCCCGGCTTCTTCCCCGTAAAAGAGCGTGTCGAACAGGGTATGACGCGCAACGGTAACGACGTTGCCATCGTGGATGTAGGCGGAGGTATGGGCCACGATCTGGTAGAGTTGAGGAACAAACAACCCGGATTTCCCGGCCGCTTCATCCTCCAAGACCTGCCTCAAGTCATTGAGCAGATCTCGCCACCGCTTAAAGGCATCGAGGCAATGGCGCATGACTTTTACACCGAGCAACCTGTCAAAGGTGGGACAACCGTAGAGCCCTTCACACTGCCCCTTTTCAAGTTTTTAACATAGATTTCCAGGTGCTCGTGTCTACTTCATGCATTCGGTTCTGCACGACTGGCCCGACGCAGATTGCCGACGCATCCTGCAACATATCGTCGCTGCCATGAAGAAAGGGTACTCGAAAGTGCTGATCAACGAGAATGTAGTGCCGGACGTGGGGGCTTCTTGGCAGATCACATCCTTGGACTGGTTCATGATGGGCCTGGCGGCGTCTCGGGAGCGGACAGAGGCGCAGTGGCGCGAATTGCTGCGGTCGGCTGGATTGGAAGTTGTGGGCATTTGGACGAAGGGGCCGCATAATGAGAGCCTTCTTGAGGCTGTACTAAGTAATTGATTCCTCGAGGCAACCAGATCCTAGCGGCTATATTATCCTCTCAGTGCAACGTCGTCTAAATATGCTTCTAGAAACAAGGTCAAAACAGTTACTTCGTATATCTACTTAAATATCTCTTTTTTGGCCGCTAGAGGGTTATATGTAAGCGTGACAGGGTTTATTTGGGTGAGAACTGGGCAAAATAAACCCTGTCACGCTTACATATAACCCTCCGGATACAAAGTACATCAATGGTAGTTTTCGATGCACAATGGTGGTCAGCCATGATAGTAAAGGTATGCTATCCTGAAAGCGTGATGGGGTAATACTGCTGCTCTAAGTACTGCATATCATTCGTTCACGATTTCGCTACAGCGATGCCTCCCAGAATTGCGGGTACTTCGTACTAATAGCTTTTATGTAGCCTTGTGGTACTCCTGTAAATCTCCTTTGCGCCTACTCTGTAGTTATGTCCTGTTTGAGGAATGACTTCTTGCGACGTGGATCAGGGAGCAATACTCCGTAGCTTGGAGGAGATGAAACCTCTTTGAGTAAGAGTTCCGCTGAATATCAAATTTGACACACGACAACCAACGCATTACGGCTCGTAGTGGATCTCCGGCCCTTGAAAGTGAAATGAGAAGATTTCCTAGAAGTACTTTGTATTACTACGGAATATCGACGTACGAAGTACTTGCAGAAGGCAATGGGGCGGGTATGAAATGACTCTTCGATTGAGGTTAGGTATGCAACAATAAGCCCTTCCAGCCGGTACTTCGTATTTCTACATCTAACCCCAAGATGCGGCTCTGACAGCGACGATCCTATGCAGATCGTGCCGATCAACCAAAATGACAGTTTAGCACAGCACATTAGTTGAGTATTGCGCGTCGCAGCTGTCGCAGGTACTTCCAGCTGTACAACTTACGAGACGAGCCACTTGCCATGAACGCTGCAGGGAAGACTCAGGCCATTGACCGTGTTGACGTCACTCGGCCTACTTATCTGTCAAGGATGGAGTGCTGAGGGGGTCGGAGGGGCGGAAACTCCCGATCTCGATCAAAATCCTACCAGGCGTTACTCCGTACGAAAAACTGGCACTCTCCTAGCTCAGCCATTTAGTGGAAGCCAACGAATGCTGTTGACCGAGGCATCTTGTTGGAGCTTCCCCCATCAACCATTAATCCTGATACCAATGAAATGGTAAGGGATCTTCCGCAATCTGCATACAGCAACGACATGCCCAACTCTAGCAGCTCCATCATCATTATCAACGACTGGCTGAATACTGTATGCTGTGCACCGAGTAGAACAGGCGCTGCTGTGGACCATTCATGATTTGATGTGGAGCGGGCCAGACCGATCTGAAGGACGCCCGTCCAGTGTGGCGCCTCAAGCGGAGATGAGTCGACTCTAAATCCCCTTTTCGTTGCCAAATACTTCAACGTACGGTATTTCAGACCCTTTCAAACTACTGTAGTTCGTCTATGGGAAAAGGCAGCCATCACTCTGGGCAGTTTGTGACTTTGTAGCTTTCCTACCTGGTCTGTGCTATGCCGGCACCACCGGCGTGGTCCTCATTCTAAAGAGCACGGAGTAAAGTAGTCGTAGGTCCGGCAGCAGTTATTACCATTGTAAGACCTGGATCGATTGTTTAGACCGTGCGGATCTTCTAGTCACCAAACTGGGAAAGGGAACTCTCCGAATCTAGGCGGCGAACCAGGGCGGACGGATTCCCCGAGGCAAGGCTAGGAGAAGAGCCTAGCCAATACAAATCATACACAGAGTATGGTTTACCTACTTTATCCGTGGCTGTGGTGTCATCGTTTAGCCTTTCTTTTCTCAGCTGCGAGTCATTCCAAGTATGTCAAGTATACGCATCGGCCGATCATCTACGAGACTACGAGGAAAGCCCTCCAATCACTTGCGTGCCGCACATATGGCAAGCGCCCCAGCAGGTACGAAGTCTTTTGACCTGGCCCACTCGCACGTGTCCCGTGTGACAAATTCAGCCGCTCTTGCTGTGTTTCCAAAGACCAGAATCGCCGATACCACTGGAAGGCTTATTTCATGAAACCATAACGGAACCGCGGCTCTCCAAGTGCTCCCCGGACATGGTTCATGCCTTCCGTTATGCCTCACACCGCCCATTTCAATTGACACCTAGTATTCCTCTTTCCGCTGCCGTCTCCTAGAATTCTTCAAATCCCTACTTCTTGACATATCATTGAAGATCTCGTGACACCTATACCATATCAGGCATTGCCGTGAGTTGCATACCTCACTCACGGCACTGTTACACAACAGCGTGCGTCTATACAGCAACCTGCATCTGGTGGCTCCTCGGAATCGGAAGCATGCATACTGCCTCAAATAGGACACCCCCATTGTACGCTCATAACATTGTGGTGGGCTGCAAGAGACTCTAACGCTGACGGAAAGCTGCAGGATAGTCACGTTCTCGTGCGAGGTTTACAATGGCATTGACGAAGCCCAGCTCTGCGGCTGTTCAGCCGAGTCGACAATATGATCCCCACATCCCTAAGCTTTCCTATAGAACCAACTCTACCGAAGCCGGTAGCAACCGAGGCTCCATCAATTCCATCTCGACTGGCTTCTCCTCTGCTGCCACGCCATCCACCGTCCCTACATCACCCCGGTTCTCGATATCGACTTCCATGCCTTCTTCGAGGCCCATGCCTTCTTCCAGGCCCATGCCTTCTCCGAGGCTGCCGTCCGACGCTTCAGATACTAGCAGCTCACGACATGCAAGGTCTCCTTCAGTATCTACGACCGCTGCAACTTCGAAGCCGCAAGCAAAGACTTCGAGGGAGAAGAAAGGAGGCTCATTCTTCGGCTTCCTAAGTGTGAAGGAGCCGTCAGCGCAAGCATTTGAGGACTACCAGAACGCAATGCGTAAGAAAAGGGGCCGCGCTACAGCAATTGGTATGCCGGGCGTGTCCTCGGCCAAGTTACCTCCCACAGTGCCGAAGGTCAACTCGAAGTGGGACGGTGTCCCACAGGCAGCTAAAGAGAGGGAGGGCCGACCCAACCAAAGACTGTCGGTGTCTGCAAGTATTCGACCGCAAGGTGACGACGGGACAGCTGGCCGAGCTCCGAAGCCTAGATCAAGGGCTGGCACTGCCAATAGCAACGGCAGCGGGAACAAATTGGCTGAGAGGTATGGGTGGGACACGGCCAGCAGCTCGAGCACCAGTGTGGCTAAAGACTTCGCCCTCGAGCACGTCAAACCCAAGAAGACAAGGTCAACCACGACCCTCCCAGAAACCACTCTATTTCCTACACATCCACCCTTACCTGTACGAAGCGTCTCAGAACAACCGCCACCAGCACCTAACGGACTAGCAATCTGCACAACACCACCCCCTATGCCTGAGCTACCTGCGATTTCAGCGCCTTTGCCCGAACTTTCGGGCATTCCGTCCAGTCGGGTGGAGCTACACGGCGTTTCTGCGCCTTTACCAGAACTTCCGGGTCCGCTTTCATCTGGCCGTTCAGAGCTGGCTGCACCTTCGGTAGATATCATTAAGTACACCGGATACCCAACGTCCCAAGATCGTGTTCAGGAGCTGGAATCACCCGTCTCACCAACCTACAAACAGTCTCCAGACTTCCCTTTCCCCCGCAATCATCTCCGCCCACCTCCAGTCTCCGAACTCCAAGGTGACGCCCTCTCCGATGTCCCGCCCCCGGCTTATCACCATTCTCCTTGCCCTACGCCCCCCGAACGCTCACCAATCACGCCCGGGTTATGGGTTGATTCGCCGCCCCTGCAAAGCTTCTCCTACCCTTGGTGTGATCCCCCAACCAAAGATGGACTAAAAACAACGGTGCTGTCAATCCCCTATAATCCTGAAGAAGTCATTCTCAGGTCGTCCGGTGTCAACGTTCTGCCCCCACCTACCTACGCACGGCGCCAGTCTCAGCAGGGGCCTTCACAGCGGCAGTCTTTTGTTGCAGGCGAGGCGGAAGAACTGAGTGTGCTGGATAAGAGCGAGCTTCAGCTGCATTCTATCTTGAAATGGGATAGTACGCCAAAGAAAAGAAGGCCATCGCTTGCAAAGGCCGCCCCCAGTCCAGACCCGATCACAGCAAGCTCGCCGAATGCGCTGTCGGTTAGGGACAGATTTCTAGGCGGCAGCAAAGCTTCTCCGATCTCTCTGAGTGGCTCACCGCTGAGCGAGAAAGAGACGGAAAGGAGTATCACCCCAACGCCCGAAGGTGGAGTACAGAATGTGCGGAAGAAGGGCAGGATGAAATTCTTCCACAAGTAATGTCTTTCTCTGTTTTCCAGATCTGTAAGCATTGCTCGTTAGCTTCGGCGCCGGGGGATATTTTTGGGGACTCTACGTTTTGATACCCCTCTGAGATGGAATGAGATGTGTCGCTTACTGGCTTTGCGACTGAACTGCCCAAGCATGATCGCTGGACGCTTTGCGAGAATAATATACCCTAGATTCAGATCGGATCATTATTTAATCAATGACAGTACGAATAATTTTTCCTGCAATCTCTACGAAGTCTGCGACTTCTTCAATTGATCATATAGTCATAGGCCAATAATCCTTCAATAGATGCGTTATCTTCGCCTAAGGTAGGCCTGGAGCCGAGTGCGAAAACTGCAAAATGCCCAGCGGAGCCACTCGTTGTGCGGCCAAAGTCCCATGCAAAAGAACGAAGTAACGAACTATCGCAGGCAACATCCAGGGGCCATGGAGACGCCGATCGCAGAAGAGTACGCAGCGATACTGTAAGTACATGATCACACACGATGGAGCTGGCATTGATAGGGGATGTATCACGGCACTTGGAACTCCTTGATCAGAGGGTGAGGCAGGCATCGAGTAACATGGAGGTAGATAGAATAGGCATGGCTCTCTCAACGCTCTGCAACATCCATAATGTAGATTTACTTACAGAAATCCATATCTTCCCAAATTCATTATCTAAAGTAGTGAATCCAAGCTCCTTCTGAGTGCGATGTTGGGTGCCCGGCTGACCTTCTCTCTGTCCCATGTGCGCACGTGGATCGACCAATCGGCGTTTCTGTAGCCGTGCTCCGATGCGCCCAAAAATGACTTCACTCGAGAAATGTTCCTGCATGTGAGCAGTGATCAACCCAACCTTTCTTCAATTCCTTCATGTAGAAGCTTGCCCAGTGTTTCATCGCTAGATTCTCGACAGACACCGAACCAGCTGCTCCTGACAGCCCTCCCCAAATCGATGCTCCGGATATCTCTGGTGGCCCCTGCAAAAGCCCCCATGAAGGGCCCCGCCCGTTAGCCAGGTAACAAGCCGACAGGGATCGACCAAAAGTTTGTCCGATGGATTTTGAACGACCGTCGATGCTTTTCCACGAGCTATCCCCACCATGCTTGCCAAAAGTCGTCCATTTTGACCCATGTGCCATCGCTGAAGGGCACATAAACTTGGAAAATCCTGGAGGTAGGTCCAAAGCTCCAGATTCTGTCTCGAGATTCCATCCGCCTTTTCTCTCCTCTCCTATCTTTGCTTCTGACGGCATTTGGTCATATGGGCTGACAGTGGACGACCAGACGCTTATCAGCATGATCAATACCTTCGCTGAGGATCATCAAGATAGCTACCTACGGTGTTTCAGCCCAAGGCGACCGACTTGTAGAAGCTATACCACTTCAGCCTCTCTGGAAGACGTAGAGACATTACGACATACGTACGGTCCGGTACTGTAGTCCTGACTTCCTGCTCCCTGGCTGGAATGAGAGAGCTTACCGCCTACCGACCCGTATTTAACACAGCGGAGTACCTTTGGAAGCGGATGGAAGGGCTGGAGTCACTCGAAGACCGTGGACAGGAACATCGTTAACAGCAACGCACCACAAAAAGGATGAATCAGTATACTATATAAACTGAAACGTAAGACCTACTCTCTGTATTCGAGCACTGCGACTTTGGTCTTAAAGATATCGTCGGAATCATGGAGAGCTGTTTAATTGTACTCCAAAACGTTTCTCTTACCTGGCAAATGATCCCTGCTTCTCTCCCCGTGACTGACATCCCTTAGGTGATTCATTAGACCCCTGGAGCGTATGCGTGTCACTTTTTGGCATCGTTGAGGTAGTATTTGCATGCATGATAGGTTCTTCGATGCTGATATTGTGGTTGTCTGAAGTTGTCTGAAGTTGTCTGATGCCGAGAAGCCAGGCGCCACAACCAGCTAGACCAGTTCTCGAGACGGGGGTCTGAAAGACACACCTTGATAGTGGGTCCTTGAAAATGTAAGTTCACATCATTTACAATCCACCCTTCCTTGCCTCAACTTCCTTCCTTCGGCCACTTCCTTCTTGCAGGAAGCATGGCTTCCGTTCGAGCTGTAAAGCAGTAACTTGCCTTCCTTCCGAGCAGCCCTGCACCTGCTGTGCGTTTTGTTGCTACTAGTACTGTACCTACAGTTGCTACGATCAACACACGTGTCAGCCGTTCTGCTGCAGCTGCTGTTTCGATTTACCTGCACTATCCCTTGAACCATCCTTCCTACACAGTAGTACCCTTCTTCATCATGGCCCCTCGAAAGATCTTGCGTTCAAACACTTCCGAGCATCGCTCTCGCTCGTCATCTTCATCTCGGCCTACTGACACAGCTGAAAATGTGCAGCACACTACCCCAGTTGCTAGGGCTCGTGCCCCACCGCAACTCCTCCAAGAAATACCCCTTCAGGCCACAGAAGCGGCTGAAGAACGTCCTCCTCCAGCCCGGCCGCGAGGCCGTGTCATCCCTGATAGCCAGGAAAATCCGTCGGATCTCGACTTCTCCAGCAACGAAGCCAAAGACGATCTCGAAGACGATCTCGAAGCCGAGCAGGTAAACGCTGGGATCAAAGACCAGCCTTCAAACACCAACACCGAAGAGGATCTCGAAGCACCGCAGGCAGTTTTTGAGGTCGACGATTCGCAAGAAAGCTTCAACACAGTCGATACGGTCATTATCCCTGGTGGAGCCAAGCTCACTACAAGACGCAACGTAAGTCGATATAGAAAGCCCCAGTTCAGTATTACAGCATCACTTCAAACATGTTCCTCATGTTCTTATGTCGAATCTTGTAAGCTTGGAGCGTACTTGTGCTACATCAGCGCACAGCCGTATCAGATTTCCCAAAATTGTTTGAGTATTCCAAGCGCTACGCCCTTTGTATTATGACGATTCCTGGTGTCAGCTTCATTACCACTCCATGGTATACGTTATTCAGTAGACTAACAAGATCTTTCACAGACTCTGCACAAGCCGGGTATCAATTGCAACGGACGACTTGCAGTCAAGCACCCAGATTTCGACGAAGACATGGAGGAAGAAGCGACCCAGCCGTCCACACAGCCACACACTGATCCCCGCCGCTACGGCATTAATTCCATGTTGAGCGCCGAGGATGAAGCAGACGTCGTTTGCATCCTTCATCCAGCTACTCCTGCAGCCTTTCACGCTACCGAGCTCTTGGCCAAGTATTGCCCGCAGCACATTCTGCAGAATCAAGGCTTGTCACGCAATCTAGACGATGAATCTATCGAAGAAGCTGCAACAGGCTTCGAAGAAGCTCCTACTACGAAGGACAAGGATCAAGACCTAGAGGATGACGATGAATATCATCATACCCAAGTCGGAGACTTGCTCGAAGAAGAAGCGCCACAGCCTTCCTCAAGAGATATCGCATTGCGCTTCTCATCAAAGGTCCACAATCTCTGCATTGGATGGAGCTTCGGGCGCAATCCGGTCAAGTGTGATCTTCCGATCGTCGGTGTACATGAGACCCTGAAGATTAGCAACATGCATTTCCGCATTTACCTAAATCACAGCGGTGTTCTGATGCTCGAGGACACTTCAACCAACGGGACATGGGTCGACAAGGTGCAGCTCCAGTCGAAAGGCATGCGGGCTGGCCAGAAGCCAAGGCGTACGATACAAGGTGGATCCATCATCGAAATTCTCCTTAGTAGCCCAGAACCATGCATGAGATTCGTTGTCAAGGTGCCGCCGCGAGACCGAGCAGAAGCCAAATATAACCAGAGGCTCAGCGAGTATATGGCCCATGTGAAGCAATTGGAGCATCAAGCACTCGTTGCTGCCGAGGTACCAGCAAATGGAAACATGATGGCTCCTCCTCCGGTTAGTCCACATCGTCGCTGTCTGTAAATTTGACGATTGACATCTTGACCAGATTCTACCATTTGGACATGTACATCGTGCCGCTTCTCCGGTCCCTTCAAACCTTGTTGTTACCCATTCGTCATTCAACCACGGCATGGCGTGGAATGGCGGGGAGATGTACAACGTCGTGGGGCACATTGGCAAAGGAGCCTTTGCAAACGTCTATAAGCTTGCAACGAAGCAGGATGGAGAGTTGTTTGCTGCCAAGGAGATCGAGAAACGACGCTTCATCAAGGATGGTGTCCTCAGCCACAAAGTTCACAATGAGATAGACGTAATGAAGCAGCTGAAACATGTAAGGATCTGCGCACCAAGTCTGAAAAGAAACGGACTAACATGTCCTAGCCGAATATCATCAACTACGTTGGGCACGAAGAGACGCCAAAACATCTGTATATCATCATGGAGTATATTCTATACGGCGATCTGACCCAGCACGTCAATGGCGCTGCTGTCATGCCGGAATACCAGTGTCGTTATGTCGCCCATCAGATGATGAAAGCTCTTAGCTACCTCCACGGCCGGAAGATCACCCATCGAGATATCAAGCCTGACAACATCCTCATTGCCAGCAAAGATCCTCTCGTCGTCAAGCTGACCGACTTCGGCCTTTCCAAGGTCATCCCGGACGACACCACCATGCTCACAACGTTCTGTGGTACTCTTCTATATTGTGCCCCAGAGGTCTATCCAGGCTACGAAAAGGTCAAGGCCGGGCTTCCACAAAAGCGACGCCGTGAGCAGTAAGTATGACTCCTCCTTGCATACCAGGCCAATTTAGATTGATATTTCTGTGCAGTGATGAGACGAAGCTCCCTTACAAGCAGTCTGTAGACACATGGGCTTTCGCCGCTGTGTTGTACCATCTGATGTGCGGAAAGCCACCATTCATGGGTACTGTCGACGATAGGGGCGCCATGATGTTGGAGACCATCATGCACAATGATGTAGACTTCGATAGACTGACTCGGGCTGGAGTATCGTCGGCAGGCGTCGACTTCGTGCGAAAGATGCTTGTCCGCGAGCCAAGTCAGCGAGCCACTGATGCTCAGTGCTTGAGACACCCTTGGATCGCTGACCTATCTACATTCGAAGATGCGGACGTTGAGATGGGAGCTCCTACTGAAGATCTGCCGGCCATCGAAGAAGATGGTAATGAGCTTGATGCCTCACAGCTAAGCTTGAATGACTTCCCTGAGCAAGCCGAAATCGACGATAGCGACGAAGATGAAGGACTTGAAGCCGAGGAGCTTAAGCAATTGAGTAGGTCCAAGCGTACTCGAACGGACAGCCCTCGTGCAATGGGATTTCGACCTGAAGATCTTGCCAGCCCAGGAGACTCTTTCAACACTATCCCAATGATGCTAGTCCCAGCAGCAAATAGACAGGCCGTGCGTCACATCACAGATCGAGCACCGAGCCGGCTGTTTGGCGAGATCGGATCGTCTGCATTGCGAAGTTCTGGCGTCTTTGGTCAAGACGCGCATGCAGCTATGGACACGCCCATGGAGGGAAGTCACGATGATAGTGTTAGTGCCTCGGACACTAGCGCTATGGGTTACTCCACCGAATCTCGGGTCACAAGTGACGAGATCGCACAACACTCCTTGCAATACCCACAAGTCCTTCCAGGTCCAGCTCCAAGTCTCCTTGGCACAGAAGCACTGGTGGATCAAATGAACATGGCGTCTCCTGAGTCTGGGCCTTCGGCACCTTCGGTCGACAGCAAGCCTGCAACCTCTCGCACACCGCGAAGCCGCGAGCTTTCACCCTCGACCTCTGCTATCACCGGGTCTAAACGCTCGAGCCAGGAAATTCAAGTGAACCCTATTCACACTCCATCGAAGCGGGCAAAGTCACACCGCTCAGCCACTCCGTCGCAGTCATATCATCAGACTGACGACGCGCCGTCCCAGCACCACACATCCCAAGCTAGCGGTCACGACCCTGCCGTCAATCATCAGCATCAGACACATGCATCATTGGCGAAGTCAACAACTCATACCACCGCTGCGGGTCAAGGGACGAGTGAGCACGAAGGTCAGCAGTCTCGCGACGCAGGAAAAGCCGAGAGCAAGGCGAATACTTCATCCGCTGGGAAAGATCCTGTTCAGCAGGACACAGTCATCCCAGGATCCCACGCTGTCACCCAGCGTAACGACAACTCGTCGAGCGGCACCAACTCCGCATCCACGTCCACCGTCCAAGACACACCAGCACCAGCCCCTTCATTCCCTCTCCCCGCACCCGTCCTCGGCCGCCTCAACACCGTCCCGGGCTCCGTCATCGAAACGACCCACTTCAACCTCACCACGCGCATCACCTACTACGGCCGCTACGAGGAGAAGAAGCGCACCAACCTCAAAGAAGGCGAGTACGACCCCCCCTTCACCAGCTACGTCTACCCCCACAACATGGACAACCGCGTTCCCAAGAACGCCCTCGACATCGTCTTCTGGCGTCCACGCATCGAGGACGACGACAAGAAAGGCATCGACTGGATCGCCAAGGACGACTTCTGGGCCCTCGTCATGACGCGCACCAGCAGCTGCGTGTGGGTCAACGGCGTGAAGCTGACGCGCGGAAACGGCCAGCTCAACTACGGGAAACTCTACACCGGCGATGTCATCACCATCTTCGAACCCAAGGCGGGGCAGCCGGCGTCGCAGGGCAGAGCGGCAGAGTACCTGAAGTTCGAGTGCGAGTTCTTCGCGGGGCTGAGCAAGGCGCGGAGGCCCGAGGGGCATGCGTTCACCATCGAGACGGAGGTTGCGAGGCATCAGGAGAACCAGGCGAGGAGGTCGAGGGAGGCGAGCATGGCGGCGAGCACCGGGGGGTCTACTTCCCCGGCGCCATAGTCGTTTGTTGCATCCCGGCATGGAGGCGGCGAGCGAGCGATTTGTATGTATTTTCTGTTTTGCGAGCGGCTCGTGTGTTATTAGCACCAGCAACAGTACCAGCTAGAGTACTGTATCCGTAGCTCCGGCTACGATGTTTGCAATTCTAGTTTCTTTCCTGTTGCTACCAGTCACTTTAACATCGATCACTTAACAAGGCAAACTAGCAGCTGCCATCTCCAAACCCTCGTCCCAAAGAAATTGCCTAATGAAATACCAATTTGCCGATTTGGCGAGTTCACGGCTTGCCCAGTTCCCTCTCCCCCGACGCCTATCCTCCATCCTGGTAGGCTGCAAACATATGTACCCACCATCGGCGAAACCGATTCCGATTATACTTTCCAAAGCGAGGAACATGGGCTGCTACCAGCTGCTGATCTCTAGGGGTTCGTGACCTAGATGCTGTGGGTCTTTCAGAAGACGTGTTAGCGAGATGCCAACGGGGCGATGGACCCAATCCTCGCCCATTGCCAAATCGACAACGCAGCATTACGTAGTCACAAATCTACAAGAGCCTTGAGGAAGTGGCGACTATGTAGAGGATTTGGATTTTTTTTCTTTTTGAATATCTTTATGCCTTTTATGTTCGCTCTTATTCCATCTACCACCCAACGCAAAAGCTGAGAGTTGGGAGTTGGGAGTTGGGGGGTTTGGCGTTGCGGGTTTGTGGGGTGGGAGGAAAAGGGGAGGGGGTGTTGGGTTCTGTTGTGTTTAGAGGGTAATAAGGGGAAAGGGGGGGGGGGATGGAGGAGGGGGTGACGGGGTGGAGGTGGGCTGAGGGGCTGCTTGTGGGTGATTTACTGCCAGGGTGAAAGTTTTTTGGTGATATGGGCGAGGGAGTCGAGGAAGTAACACGACCTGGGGGGGGGGGGGGTGGTATTTAGTAGCTGTTTTACTCCACTGCTGACGCTGTGATTGCTTCCGCTTCCTGCTTAACATCGCGGCCTGGTTCTGGCGGGGGCTTCTGATGCTGTTTGCTTGGTTCGGAGCGAGGAAGGATGGTGTCGAAGAGGGCGGTGAGGCGGTCGATGGCTTCGGAGGAGATTTCTGGAGGGGAAGGGGGGGTTAGTGGGGGTGGTGGGATGAGGGGCGGAGGGGGTGAGGGGGGGAGGTGGATATGGAGGTGGTTGGGTAATTATGAGATGAAAAGGGGGTTTTTGAAAATTCATATTTGACGAAGTGGAAAGGAGGTACTCACGGTAATGCACCACCAACCTGCCTCCTATCACCTTCACCCCTTTCTCCACCCCCCTCTCCACAAACATCCCCACATCCACCCCCGCCGCTTCTAAATCGAGCCACACCATATTCGTCTCCACGGGGTGCTTTAACCTCCCCCCCCTCTCCTCCCACCTCCTCGCAATCTCCCTCGCCCTCTCCCTAGCACCCTCCAGCTTTCCCCCCAAGAAAGTCTCCTCAACCGCCACCCTCGCCGGCGCACTCACCACGCCCGCCTGCCGCATACCGCCGCCTAGACCCTTCCTTATATGCCTCGCCCGGCCTATAAAAGCTTGGCTGCCCATAATCATAGACCCAATCGGCGCCCCCAGCCCTTTCGAGAAACACAAGCTCACACTATCGAAACAGGCGCAGTACTCCCTCAGACTTCCAGCGCCGGCGGAGACGGCTTCCCATAGCCGCGCGCCGTCGAGATGCATGGCTATGGGGGGCGATTGGCTGTGGGCCCAGGCGGCGATGGCGCGGCAGGAGGAGAGGGGGAGGATGCTGCCGTTGAGGGTGTTTTCGAGGGAGATGAGCGTGGTGGGGCAGGCGTGGATGTCGGTTGAGGTGATGGTGTGGGTGCGGATGTCGGAAAGGGTCAGGTGGTGGTTGTTGGAGGGCGTTAAGGGGATTGCGAGGGCGCCGCTGAGGGAGGCGAGGAAGCCGGCTTCCCTGTGGCCAGGAGGGGAGGTTAGCTTGAAGGGAAGGGTGGGAGGGGAATGCGGAGAGGGACAGGAGGGTTGGCTCGATGATTCGTTTTCTGGAGAGAGAGGAGAGAAGAACCCACCAGCCGATTATGTGACTCCTGGCATCAGCGACTATACTGTGAGGTGGTCCTCCCAAATGTGTTCTTATACTCAATTGATTCCCCATCGTCCCACTAACCACCAACAACGCAGCCGGAAAACCCGTAAGTTCAGCGATAAACGCCTCCAAGTTGGTCGTGTCTTTGTCATCGAGGAAAACGTCGTCGCCAAGAGTCGCGCGTTCGATGGCTGCAAGCATAGACGGGGTGGGGCGCGTCGTTACATCGCCTTTGGGGATGTTAGTCTACTTTAAGATCCGGGCGGAGGATGAGAGGAACTTTGTAGATCGTGGGGAGGCCATACTGCGGAAGTCGAACGCTGCGGATCCCGGAGCGGACCAAGCTGAGGGAGATTTGGGGGTGCCATTCGTGTGGCCGTTCGCTGTTTTCTGGTCGACAGCCATTTCGGGGTCGAGGGAGCTGTGGTGTGGCTTGGATGAAGTGGTGGTGGTGGTGGCCTACGCTGAACAGCGCATGAATGCTTTACTCAGGATGGTCCTGCCAGCACGGCGCCCACAAGTCCCAATGCTGGCATCGTCATCGGCCGCATTTATTGAGGTTGCATGTCGTCTAAACCGAACCCTGATTAGGAAGGCGGTGCGAATTGAGAACATGACGTCCAGGGCACAGTAGCAAGATGTCATTCATTCAGATCCTTTATCTACGATGCCTTGTCGTGCGTATCGCACGTTTTTGCTTAAGCTAATGCTTATCCGTCGAGCCTTCCTTCTAAATACAAGTGAACGTAGCAAGCAGAGTAGCATATTCGGTCCGTAGCTCTACGGCAGTCGATGAGTCGTGATAGCGAAGTCAAGTAAAGCCGCATCCCTCATCATTCCGATATCCTCGCAATAACCCGTCGTGACTCCACGAGGAAGCACGACACTGATAGACATCCTACGCATGGCCCAACAATCCCACCAATTACATTCGCAGCCGAGAGACAATGATGACAATGGAAAGGGCAACGAGCTTGCCATCCTGGGTATTCGAAACGATAAAGATACAATGTGCAAACCGAGACACAGGCAACCCATGCAATTCAGAGTTTCGTGCCGCCCATACTTCCGTTGTCGCCATCGATGAGCTGACCGTGACAGAAGAACGCCGGGGGAGATTTCGAAGCAACCAAGCGATGCAATACAGGAATACCGGAACGGATAAACGGAGATAACTTTTAGTACAATTCGTGCCGAGAATTGTAGGATGTTGAATAAGATTATAGGTAGAAATTGTGAGGGCAAGTGCTGTGCGGCCGCGATCAAGATGTCGTGGAGGATAAAGTCAGCATGCAGCCAGGGTGGCTTCAAGAAATCTTGGTCAGCGACGTTCCTCCGTATACTGCAAGCCCTGCATGGTGGTGGGTGCACCATTGGTGAGCGGCGGCAGCGAGCGCGAAGGATCAGGTTGGCCAAAGAGCGTCGGAGGTGGATGTCCGGTAGGCGGAGGCCCCCGGTAGTGGTCTATCTCTTGATAGAGTCTGCCATTCTCGTGCCGTAGATTTTCGTTTTCACGTCTCATATTTGCCATTTGTTGCTCGGCATAGCTTAGTTGCTCTTGGGCTTGACGGCCCGCTGTATTCGATTGCTCGAGGCTCTTAATGTAATCGCAAGCTATCGGGATAAGCTAAAGTCTTGATGGTCACTAAAAGCATGCGCTTACCTTTAGACAAAATTTCCCACTTGCTAGATTTGCTACCGTGACTGGCTGGGATTTGTGCCCTCAAACCATCAAAAAGATATTTCATCTCTGTACGACGCTTGCGCTCCGCTAGCTTGTGACTTGCTCGTAGTGCTGGAGTTCGGCTATAGGGTGAAGTTGCGTCCGGAGAGTCCGACTCGCCGGCCAACTGGCTGACCTGCTTATGCTGCAACGAATGGTGGTGAGTCCCCGACATCTCTGCTGAAGCGAGCGTCAGTATCCGAAGATTGGGAGGAAAGTGACTGAACCGCTTACTATCTTCAAGTCTATGCTGCCCGGGAGGTAGGCGAGAGTCGGTCGTGAAGAGACTGCTGGTTACAGAAGTGTGATCACTGTTTCGACGGGACGTAGCAGTGGTCGCCGAACGAGGATCATCTGCACTACCGCTGGACCTGTTCGACATGTCCGGATCTGGAAACGCATATGGCTGACCAGCGGTGGGCTTATCGGCATTGTAGACCTCCCTTATAGGATTGGCGCTGATGACAGGAGCATTCCTAGAAGAAAAGGCTTGACGGGTTTCGCCCGGAAGCGGACTTAGTGGCGACATGGGCTGCTGCATGTTCGAGGACGCTCGAGAACTGCGTAAGCCGTTAACAGCAGGGTTCATGCCTCGCTCACGCTGGAGGCTGAGGGCGATCGAGGTCTGCGATGCATTCGTACTACCGGTGTAAGGGGATGGTGCGCCGTTGATGTGCATATTGTTGAATCCGTTGTTGACCTGGCTGCCGAGACTGCTACGGCGAGACTCCTGAGATGGGAATTCATGGCTAGTACGATAGTGCGAGCCATCGTTGTGCTGATTCAAAGTTGGTAGTCCCAAGGTTTGTTGGGGAGGAGCAAAGCCAGGTGAAGGCTGTGAATGACCGAATGGATAGTCCGCGGGATGAGAAGTAGCCCCGAGCTGGCTGGAATTGGAAGCCCGATGAGGGGAGCTAATCCCTGAGGACTGGTAATACCCAGTGAGACCAGATGAGTACGCCGACGAACCTAGCAAACCAGTTAGTATTGGACAGAAGCCTGTCAGACGAGCAAGTGACGCCGATGTAGGTCAATTGCAATGCAACAGCCTTCGACGGGTTTTTGAAGAGGCTAGCTTACGAGTACTTTGGGGCTGACTGGGCCATTGGTCAGAGTCACGATTGTTGGAGGGATAATTTGGAGATGAAACCTGTCCATTTCCACTGATGGGGAGATTGTTCGTCAAAGTGGCGATAGAAGGGAGCTGAGCGTTCCGGGAGTCATTGTTCGCAGCCGGGTTCTCGTTGGGTGGTGGAGATTCCCAGATACGAGTGGTAGCAGTATTCGACATCTTGCCAACACTCCAGGGAGGTTTGCTCTACGCTGCAAGCCGTAGAACTCGAGCCCCTTGACGGTCTTCTCGGTAAGCCGGAAAGAAGGTGTGCAAGCCTAGTCAGATAGTCGAATGTGATGACTGTACCACCTCACGTGGGAAGCACGCTGTGGAGCAGCGATCGGGCGATGCAATCGAGATCCGCCCCGCGAATAGGGTAAGCACCTTAAGATCGGCGTGGAACTAGATCTTGATATATAGAGATGCGCAGCGATAAAGTTGGAGGTCAAAGTAGAAGTAGAATTCAGATTGGAGTTAAAAGAACAGAAGCCAGAGAAAGATTACCCGATGCGGCGGTTGGACTAGACGGACCTCGAACAAGATGGTTCTCCAGTCGACCATGAAACCGCAGAGGTCTGGCAAATGGTGGAACCAAGGATCGAAGTAGGCAGCAGCAGCTCGAGTGACACGCTCAGTCTCGTGATTCAGCTGTCATGTGGGAGGGCGTAAGAGCTTTCCGACTGCGATCAGATCAAGGTGTCGCATTGCATCGCGGCGCTTAGGACGAATTATCCAGTAGAAGAGATCTTCGATAGTATCCGAAGAAAACAATGATCTTCAACTGAGACTACGCTTTCCGATCGAGTCACAAGTCGGCCAGATTTGCGTTCGAAGTCGAGTCCTTGCCCTGCCCTTCCCTTCGGCACAGACAGGTAGGACGCCGTTGCGCTTTCGGTCGTTCTTGGTTGCACAAGTGGCAGGAAGTGAAAGAAGTGTCCCAATCAGCTGATGTCAGACACATTCAATGTTAAGGCCGAGTAAGACAGATGATGAAGAAAGGTAGGGATGGTGGAGAAAGTAGTTAATGTCGTACTCCAACGTCGCAAAGAAGGAGGTCGAGGTCACGGAAGGGCTTAGCTCTTCGGAGCTAAATCACTTGCACTTGTCTCCCTTGCGTCTGGCGTTGCCGGCAGTTCTAGCGAACTTCAGGCAAGGATCTGCCATCCCTCCTTGATCGTTATTCGCCAAGTGCTCGGTGCTTGACATGCGATCAGCTGTCCGCAACCCTTGAAATTTGAATACTGTTCCGAACGTGACCGCATGTTCAGCCCAGTCGTCTCCCCACACCTTCCTACTGGAAAACCGTTTCTCATCGAAACTGACTATACTCTACAGCTCGTTCCTTAGCGTCCGCAATGCGTGGGCGGGTGGTTGGAGCAGAATTCTAGATCATGTGGCGTCTGCATACGGATCAAAGCTTATTGCTGCTCTGCCATTTTACTTGTTGCGCCCAGACTTGCGTGCAGAGCTTGCCGGGGGGCCACGAGGTGCTGCCACGAGGCTTCATCCGGCGCAGAAGATGCTCGTTGCCGTCCACTGACGTTGGTCTGGTTCATCTCCACTGTGCAAAGCGAGGCAGCTTTGCAGTCGTGAAAATCCATGAACCATTGTAGGTCGTTTTGAGGGAACGGTAAAACCTGGTCCGAATGGTAGATTGGCTGTACGCCAAGGCTGGAAACGAAGCCACCGGGCACGGATCCTTCCAACAGCCTCAACAAGTACTTGGTGCGGAGCACTACTGCCATTTTGATGATGGTGCCCGAATTTTAATCGATAATTAATAATATTATTAAGAGCTATTCACTATAGTATAGGGAAGGAGTCTGCCGCCACGCCCGATTTGCAGATGGGGATCGGAAGTCGTTATTATAGAGCGTAGCAACACGTATGTTGTAGAAGGACATTCAGTTTGGTAGATTATTACTTCCAACGGTTTGTTGTCCTGATGAAATTCTACATGTATACTTTACAAGTACAATGCTTCGCGCATTGTGATCGGCTTCTTCGCCAACAGGGCGATACGGTATGCTTTTCCCCGGGGTTTTCATTACCAGTTGGATCTGCGGTCTGCAGCTGTTGATGAATGCCGGTGGACCGTGGACAGATGATCGGTGCAGTCCAATATGGGAAGGTCTTTTGTGTGCGGACTGACAATCCTTGCTGCGCCAAAGCGGCGATAGGACTCAAGTAGAAGGATGGAGCGAATTGTGCTTTACTTCGTAGAAGTACATGTGAGCTCGGCGGGCTGTAGACAAGCGCGAGATCGGCGATTCGTTCGCAAGAACTACTGCGGCAGATCTTCCAGTTCCTTCGGGTCGGATCGTTTGCGAGTTGCAACACCAGACTAAAATGAACCACCCGTCGCCTCCGGTTGCCATTCCTTGGGGGCAGAAGCCCGTTTCTCCACGTGCAAGGGCGCTGTGCGCAGCATAAGGATACTGCCAAGGGATGCTTTTGGCTTGCTCAAGTCAGGGGAAATGTGCTTGAGGATCAATGCTGTAGTTGCTTGATAGTCCATAACTTTGTACCCGTTTGAGTACACAAATTCAATAGGTCAAGTCCTGGTTGAATATTATGGCTTCTGTGACAAGCCCTTTCGTGGATGCTACCGCTAGCTCACGTGATCCAGATGCGGGGGCCAATGTCCTCACCCTGAACTCCAGAGTGCTACTTCCAGATTCTCTCCAACATGCCCGCCATCCCGGCTCTTTCACGCTCGAGATAGAACTTCCTTATTTATCCGACCATATATTGACTTTGGGTCCGTCTCTGCTGACCAATCGTTGAATGGGTCGATAAGCTCGCATTTATTCCTTGCGCTGGCAGAATTGGTGTCTTGGTCCCTCGTGATGACGGAATGTCGATGGACTGATTGACCAGTGATGACCCATTGGCAATTGCTAAAGAGGTAGACCGTCAGAGCGTTTGTCTAACTCATTCAAGACACCCAGCAGGGGGGACCTTGAAGAACGCATCGAAAAATTGCATCAATATGATTGATCCTTCAAATGTGCGCAGTACCAGGGCATGGGATCAGATGTCAACTGTTGGTATTAGTTCGTCGCTTTTTCGGGTGAATGGCTGCATTTGCATGGAAGGCAGGTGCTGTCAAGACGGCCAGATGACAGTTGGATGTAGCCAATGCCTTTGGGCATTCCAGCATGTGCCACTAGAGACGACACAGCGAAGACAGATGTCGAAGTCATCGTTGTGGCAGTCGCAGCAGTCTGTCTCATAATTAGCGCTGGAACACACTATGCTTTGATTTCCGTCCCATCTCCACACGCCAAACCAGGATGAGCACTTACGGAAATGAAGCCCATGACAAGGTTGTGCACAGCGATCACAGCGCATCCCCGTCGTACGATTCTTAAGGCGCCGACAACAAGAGGCAGGTGTGGTATCCTTCTTATAGGATGGCTTGTGGTAGGTTTCGGCTTTGCAGTGTTCGCCAGAATCCCAGCAGTGTGCGCAAATGTATAGCGAGCAGGGCTCGCAATCTGTAGTTTGGGGGTCAGTTTATTAAGTATTGAAATTCGAAAAGCAAGGGCGCTCCAAAGGCAACTAGGAGACAATGCCTGAGGCGATTCTGATTGACGGTATGCCAGAAGACGAGTCGATGCAAGTATAGGAGTAGAGCGAATAAACGAGATACCAGAAGCAAAATAATCGAAACATACATACGATAGAATGCCCTAAAGGCGATCAAAGTAAAGCAATGATCGCACCATCTCAAAAAGGCGGGAGTCTGCTGATGAAATCCATACAATTGTGCCCATACCACTCGCAGTCCTCTCGCTCGATCCAGTGCCTGCGTTTGGCTTGCAAATTCGGCGCGATACTGCTTACACAACAGCGCTTTTCTCTGCTCACCCATCGCTCGCTTGTCTTCGGCATCTTTGCGTGCTCGCTCATCAAGCAGACGCTCTTTTTCCGCTGCTAGGCGCTTGTTCTCTGCTTCGATCTCCTGGAGGCGCTTTTGCTCTGCTTGCTTTCGAACTTCGGATTCTCGTTCTGCTTCGTGGAGACGAGCTTTGAGACGCTCCTGCTCGGCTACCTGAACTTCATAAAGTCTCTGTTGTGCGTCTCGCACTGACTGGTGACGCTCCAGCTCCTCTTCTTGTTCTTTTTTGTGTTTCTTGAGTATTTCGGCGGCTTCAAGCTTTGCTCTTGCAAGCTGAGCTTCATGCTCGGCTTTCATTTGCGCCACCTGTACATGCATGGCCTTTCCAACTGCTGTATCGTCGAGGCTCCGCCGCTCTTCCACCATTTCTTTCTGTATTTCTAAGGTCACTGTGGATTTGCGCGACATCTGCATGAGGACATCTTTGGACTGTGCATAATCCCGAATTCGTACGACTTGAGAGCCTTGGCCCATCATTTTCGCCCAGAATTCGGGGTTTTCGCAGAGTTCCTTCTCACGTGCGACTCCTGTCACTTCTTCAACGGTATCCCAGAATGTCGTGCAGAGAACAATGTGCTCGAAGTTGTCCTCGCCACAGAGTCGTTGGAACGCTCGGAAATTCTGGAGAGCTGAGCCTTCCATTCGATTCTCTTTGATGGGATGTAGATAGATGATTCCAGTCAGCTTGGCGCCTTGACGGTACGTGGAATTAAGCCATTCGGCAATCCGCTTGAGGATGTCGCCATCGCTCCTATACGTATCGTTGAAGCCAGGGGTCTAAATGATTTTAGGGTCAGCATTCCCTTTAAAAGCTAGGAAATGATTGTACTGGGTATATCTTTCGAGCGAATGCCGTTCAGGCATGTCTCAAAGCTCATGCAACGCCAATGCGGGGATTTGATAGATGCTCGCAGAAGCTGACCTACATCGACAAGGACGAAGTTTATCGAATTAATGGTGATGCGATAGGATTGAACATCCACGGTTGCTGCAGGCCAGACCCACGGTCAGCGTGTTGTATGCAATTGCGTTGGGAGAGGACGTTAGATCCTGGAATAAATTACTTGACTCCAGACCGTCTCCCACCACGATGTCGGACCGACCAGTAAGCGCCTTGATGAATGACGATTTCCCAGAGCCAGTAATCCCCATGAATGCAATTATGACATCCTCGGTCGCCGCCGATGAGCTGAAAACCTTGGAAAAGCCTTCATTCTGGGACTTGGGACGAGACCTGCAACTTTGTCAGTGGGACTTCCTATGATGTTATAGCCGGAACAAATAACGGAATGATTCTCGAGATACGATTCATCGCTGGAGTGGTACGCAGCCGGCAGTAGGCGTTGTACGTCTCTAAAAAAAAGACAGATTCAAGTCACGCTGGAAGGCCTATTCTCTTCATGAGGTAGCATGGAGAGCTGCATACTTGTGCGACGATAGCGAGCTAGCAATACGGCCGATTGCTTGGTCGAGTGACCCCGCCAGATGAGGTTGATAATCGATTTGCGAAGTACTTAGGCTTGCAGTAGGAGTAAGCGTTCGAAAAGGGCGGCCCCGGGACTGCTAGCGCCTAGATCTTAATCCCTGCAGGCACCTAGACGTGTCGTCTACGGTCTCAGTCTGGGCAGGCGTAACCAGAGCCCCTGCCAATGGGGCCCAGATTACGGGCCAAGGACCATCCTGCAGCATTCTGCAACCGCAAAAGGTATCGCCAAGAAGCCATCGTACGATACTTTTCCACTCATGGCGTTTTCGCTCAGCCTGTCAGCTTGGCAAGAGTAGTATCGTTGTTGCACTTCCCGACTTGCCCACTCAAGCGTGAGGACTGCCCTCGGTGCTATCAACGGGGCTCTGCCACATAATAAAGCATCGGGAGCCCCGAAATCGTAGGCTTGTCAATATAATCGCCAGGATGCATCTTTCTGACCAAGTTTATACATACATCAAGCGGCCAGTTTGTGACTCTTAATTCCCCATCCGATAAATTAGGAACATTGAAGCGATGAGCGCCGTTGAGGGTTCTCAACCTGGAGCAGTAGCTCAACCGGCAATCGCTCTATCTTCATCAAACAGCAATCGGCCGGTATCTGTTATAGGCTTTGAGTACACAAAGCTCATATTCCTGCAAACAGAGTATTGATCGTTGAGGCAGGGAGAATGACGCGTTTATTGCCGTCAGTAAGTCTTCCATTCCGACATTATGAACACGCTGCGATTCGAGATGCATTTTGGTAAGGCCTATTGAGTTAGGTTAAGGTAGTGGACTCGTTCTACAAACCCTTTTTTTGCGACAGTCAGTGAGAAAGATGCCTTGACGTTTTCCCTCTTCAGCTACGGGCCTTGACTGGCTGATCACCCCATCGTGATTGCATCGGAACTCTCTTTCACACAATTGGCGAGGATAGTGCACCATGTGCTACTGAGCAGTGTGAATCCTTGTCAATGCTTGATAGATATCTTTGAAAGCTTCGTCAAGGTAGACCAAGAACAAATGCTGATATCAAAATCGTGTAGTGGGTGTCACAGTGAGGTCGCGCGGCTTGAGAAGTGACGAACTATCTGACGGTTTGCTCAGGGCTCGGGCAAAAGCACGTTTATAAGCCGAGTTTGTGAAGCCGCTGTTGGCATTATTGGCGATGGCCTCGCCTCATGTAAGCTCTTTTGAATTTCCCCGGTTTCGTTTTGAGTACTTGCCAAACGAAAAGTGGGGATACTAGTTTGTGCCTCGACGATGGTGCAGAGCGAGAACCGCTTGGGGAATGCAGCGCCAACGAGCACCTCCATTGTGGTCTCTTTGCCTGTTCACTCGGAAGATAACTGAGACTGGTGCTTATAGGTACCCAAGAATGTCAGAGCTATACCTTCAAGCACAAGAACAGTACTGTACATTTGATGTAAGTATTTCATGGAGCTTTCTATACCTTTTATTATACGACTATTACTAATCTCGCGATCTTTAATAGTGACACGCCTGGTTTCGAGTAGGTTTTTCGAGCGCCTGTCAAGCATATAGAGCGATCTAGAAAACATGTTTTGGCAGCGATCGCTTCAATGACGTTCCTTCCAGCTCAAACCACCGACACAAAGACGAAATGCTGACTCTGAAAACTTACAGTGACACGAAGAAGTCTGACACCGATGTCTTGAAGGATATCGCAGGCTGGCTACTGATCGCCTACCGGTCGAACATCCGGCTTTCAGGTATGGTTTACCTGCACAGTATCAGCGAGACCAGGATGAAAGGTTCTCGACCTTCTCCCGCTTCACGGAAGAAGGCCGACGCGGATGAGAGAAAGAGGCTGGAGAACATGGGTCACGTAATTTTGACAACGACCATGTGGGACAAGACCTCGAACGAAGATGGGAAGCGTCGGGAGATGGAGTTGTTGTCCACGGATGATTTCTGGGGCTCAATGATCAAAGCCGGCAGCGAGTTACGCCGCTTTCACAACGACAAGAAGTCCGCTCTCAACATCGTCGGCGGCCTTGTTGAAAGACATGATAAGCTCATCTTATCCCTGCAACGGGAGATGACAGACGGGAAGAAAGATCTAGACCAGACTTCTGCCGGCAAAGCTCTCAATGTCGAGATGAACACCCAGAGAGAACAATACGAAAAGAGACTGAGAGAGCAAGAAGATGAGATGAAACAAGCTCTGAGAGAGAATGATATGAAGTACGCGCAAGAGCTCGCGGATGCGCAGGACAAGATCAATGCAGATATGCAACGGCTCGAGAGAAATCAAGAGGAACTCAAGGTATCCAATGAGAAGCTTTTGCAGGATAAGGAGGAACAAATACGAGAGACGAATGAGGAAATGGCCAAGATCAAGCTGGAGGCGGAATGCCAGGGAAAGTTGCATCAAGACGAGATCGGCAAGATCAAACTTGCAAATCAGGAAGCTGAGCAAGAAATGGTCAGAACGAAGGATAAATTTGAAACAGATAGCCAAAAATTTCGTGACAACCTCGTAAGCGGTGCGGCCGACATGGTGGCATTCATGGACCAACACTATCAAAATCTGACGGCGGAGCAGGAAGAGCGGGTCAGAGAGATGCAGGCCAGTCTTAGGGCCCAGCAGCTTCAGCAGTCGCCTCCGCCCCCCTATGCGCCTTTCCAGCCACCGAGTCCATACCAGAGCCCTCAGCAGTATCACCCTCCACAGCAGGTCTACCGCTGCAGGTGTCGCTGCTGGGACCATTGCCCTTGGCGGTCTGCCTTTGTTGTGCACCGTCATGTAAGCGGTTGGTTATGCAATTGTTTCTGAGACAGTGGGTTTAGGCGTATCCCATGCCTTAGCAACAACTAGTGCACTGTGCTTCAGCACTCCTTCAAAGAAAACATTGACAGGTTCACGATGGCCCTAGCGACCGAGAAGACAACCTGTCAAAGAGTTTCCCTTGCCGATGCAAAACACTCAGCAAGTGGGGCCAGAAAAGGGATTAGAACCCCTGGTTCGATAGAGCTCTAAGAGTTACACCATGCCTCTCGTCCGCATGAGGGTTTCGCTACTCCATAGGATTGAGTCTAGGCTGTGATCATCATATGCCCAGCCGAGTCCGCGGAAGAAGTTGATAATCTACGGAAGCCATCACTGTGTGCGGAGCGTCCGTCACGGACTATAGGTTGAACTCCTATTAATCCTGGCACTATGGCGTGATGGGTGTGCCGGTAATATTGTTGATGTACCATAAAGTAGTGATCCCAAGGACGTTGAAGCTCGATGAAAACCTTTCGAATTTGATTGGCCCGCATTTATAACAACGCTAGGGAGATTATATTACGCACTCAATCCCCGTCCAAACTCCGCGGTCTATCATTATCTCTTATCAGCGAATTGGCTTAAGCAGGCATGAAGCGAAAGGCAGATACCGATCTTGACGTCTCAAGCAAGAAGAGAGCGATCGGCAGCGATGACATCCACAATAGATTCAGGGATGGTTTCTTCGATCAGAAAGCCCTGGAACAGTATACGCTCGACTATACTACGTCCAAACCGTGAGCTGTCTCGCCCAAACCCTTACTCCGTCATCTTACACAACTCAGCTATAAGCACGGTGTGATCAAGAATCTCATATCCGAGAGTCTGCTTCGAAAAGTACGTTCAGAGATCCAAGAGAACATCTCCTTCACCCCTAAGGAAACAGACATATATCGGATCCACCAATCTGGAGACCTTGCCAACCTCGATGGCTTGGACAACTCCGCTCTGGAACGCTTACCATCGCTCCTTCGTCTCCGAGATGCATTGTACTCTCAGGAATTCCGAACGTATCTTACGCAAATCACAAAAGCTGGCCTCCTGTCAGGGAAGAAAACGGATATGGCGGTGAACGTGTATACGCCAGGCTGTCACTTGTTGTGCCATGACGATGTGATAGGAAGTCGAAGGGTCAGCTACATCTTATACTTGACGGATCCAGAAAACCCATGGAAGGAGGAGTGGGGTGGTGCTCTGCGACTCTATCCCACGAAAACATACTCCGAAAAGGATAAAAGCCCTATAAAACTGCCCAGCCCGGACTCTACGGTCTCTATACCGCCTAGCTTCGGTCAATTAAGCTTCTTCGCCGTACAACCAGGAGAGAGCTTCCATGATGTTGAAGAGGTCTACGCATACGAAAAGGGGAGTGAAGCGAATAGCAAAAGAGACGAAACAAGGGTCCGAATGGCAATCAGCGGCTGGTACCACATACCGCAAGAAGGCGAAGATGGATACAGCCCAGGACTGGAGGAGCAACTCGCCGAGAAAAGTAGTCTGCAGCAATTGCAGGGGAAAGCCGACGAATATGACCTTCCTCAGCCGGCCGTCTGTCTCTACGATGATTCATCGGATGAGCAGAGGGATCAAGAGACGAATGCAGAGTCTTCCCGCAAAGAGGTAAACGAAGATCCATCGCTTACAGAAGATGACCTCGAATATCTCCTCAAATACCTAGCTCCGACCTATCTTACTCCCGACACTCTAGACTCTGTCTCGGAAACTTTCACAGACCAGTGCTCCCTCTGCCTTGACAATGTTCTGTCGAAAAAATTCGCGGGACAACTTCGAGAGTTCATAACCGCAGAAGAATCGCAGCCTCTGCCAACCGCGTTCGCGGAGATAGAAGACAAAACCGTATGGAAAGTAGCCCGGCCACCGCACAAGCATCGCTTTCTATTTCAACAACCGTCTAAAGCTCAAGCCGGCGAGCCATCGTCTGAATCACCACTCTATGGCCTCCTCAACGATCTCCTCTCTTCCAAGCCATTCCGCAAATGGCTCCAACTAGCGACCGGACAGACCATTCGCTCGCATAATTTACTCGCCCGCCGATTCCGTCGCGGCAAGGATTACACACTGGCAACTAGCTATGACGAAGATAGTCCCCGGCTCGAGGTCAGCCTCTCCATAACGCCCACACCAGGCTGGGGCGACGATGAAACCACCGAAGCCCAGGATGCCTCGAGTCATGAGCCTGTCGAAGACGATTCTCCAGCCGTAGGTGGCTATCTAGCTTACATGGCCGGCGACGAAGATGCGGACAACGAGCAAGCAGGGAGTGATCACGGCATCGAAGTTCCGACGGATATGAGCACTGGTGGTCGAGCATCCGCGGCCATGAAAGCCAAGCGGCCAAAAGCTGACCCTGCTGTCTACAAAGCAGCAGCGGACGACGAAGATGATGGGGTGTTGTTCAGCATGCCCGCGAGTTGGAACAAGATGGGACTTGTGCTTAGGGATCGGGGGACGATGAAATTCGTTAAATACGTCAGTCAGCAGGCGAAGGGGGATCGATGGGACATTTTTGGGGATTTCGAGGTGGAGGACGAGGATGACGAGGAGGATGAGGAAGATGAGAAAGATGAGGAGGATGAGGGCACTGAAGCACGGCAGGACGAGAGTCATGGAGCAGGTGGTGCTGAGAGCGGTGAAAGACCCGGCCCTTCTGTCGGGAACGGAAGCGAAAGCGTCACTGAACACGAGGACGATGATAACGATGATGAAAGCGACGACAGTGATGAATGATGGTATATATGATGCACCTATTGGTCTTCTCCAGCCTAACGAAGCAACGAAGTACTTTATCGTTCCAAAAGAGAATCACGAAAGCTGTTGTGAGCTTCCCACAGTTATCGCAAACGAACCAAGGTTGAACATCGATATAGATCAACCAACTCCTCTCATCCAAAAAATCTCTTGTCTCACGAGCAAAAGTAAGTCTACCTACTTCCACATACGGTATCCAATCCCTATTTCTCCCCAAAATCCAACCCCGCTCCCAACCCTAAAGCAATCTTCCCATACATACTTTATGCGCCCCAAAAACCCTCCCCCATCCTCGTCTCAACAACCCACCCAAAACACACACCACTGCGTTCCCCATCCACACCACCACCATGTCAACACCCGCAATGTCCTCTTCCCCAACCGGCATGCCCTCCCCTTCCTGCCCGCCCCACCCCATCTCCCTCGTATACGCTAACCCCCCCTCCCCACCCCAGCACCAACACCCACAAACCTAGCCACGGACCTCAAACCCGCTGGCCCAGCCTCCGCTGCCGTCAAGGTACGCTCCCCCTCCCACCTCCCTCCATCTCGCCTCTCCCCTCTTCCTTTCCCTCCCTCTCTCTCTCCCCTCCCCTCTATCTCTTACCCCCCCCCCCGGGCCCCCCAACACCCCTCCCACTTCCAACCCACACTGACCCCCACCACCAGCCATGCTGCGTCTGCAAAGACGAAAAAGCCGCGCGCGACGAATGCATGCTGTTCTCTTCAGGGGCAGAGCCTGAGAGGGGGGAATGTGTGGGCATGGTGGATCGGTATCGGGAATGTATGCGGGGGTTTGGATTTGGTGTCTGAGTGATTTGGGGGCGGGGGGGAGGGGGGGGGGGGAGGGGGGAAGAGAAGAGAGAGTGAGGAATGGGGGAGGGTGGGGGGGCGAGAAGAGGAGGTTGGGGGAGAGAGAGGGAGAGGAGGAGATGGAGGGGGACATTGGGGATTGTACGATATGATGGAGGGTGGATGCATTGCTGGGTGTTTTGGGACGGGTAGAGGATATAGACGGAGCAACTCCACACTAAAAGGCATGGAATTGTATGGAATTGATATTGTACAGTATCTACAACGCAATCACTGTCCAAAAGAGCATTCCTGCTCACTGCTTCTTCTTCAACTCACCAGCCTTCATCCTAGCTCTCCACCCGAAATATTCATCCAACACTCGACTCCGCAATATCAGCTGCCACGTACACCACAGATAGCAGATCCCAAAGCCCGCCGCACCCACGAGCACGTTCAGCACGACCCACAGATCAGGCTTCCCCGCGGGCGGGACGACGAAGGCTTCCAGCACGTGCCACGCCAGCATCACGGCGTAGAAGCTCAGATGCAGTACTCGCGTCGAGGGCCGAAGTCCACTCTTCGTGTAGCGGCTGGTATACAAGGACAGCGAAGTGGGTGGTAATCCCAGGAGGTAAGCCCACAGGAGGGAAAGCACAGTATAAGGAACCCTTAACTCGTCTCTTTTCAGCAATGGGAACAGCGTCCATACACCCAGCATGTTCGCCCACCCGATCCAGCCCCTCATTTCTGGGCTTAGACCGCCGTCTCCGCCCAGCATCACGGTCATCGGTAGCAGAGGTAGTAAAACACTTTTCTCGTGAACCTGGAAAGAACAGAGATAAAAACCCCATGCCGTGCTAGCCATGGCCCATGGTACCAGTTCCCTCCATGGGAAGAGAGAGATGGTCATTGATGCTGGGAGGATAGAGACGATGGTGAAGAGAAGCGAGACCTGCTGAACCATGGCTTTGGGGTAATTGTGCAGTTTGTGGAACGTGTGGAGGGCGCACCAGAGATTGGCGACTTTGTCTTCGAAGATACCGCGGGCGAAGGGGAAGACACGGTGGATGGATTGGGTGAGTTGGAGAAGAGGTGGGTAATACCATGCGTTGCGATCCGCAGAGATGGGGAGGGAGGATAGAAGAGGCGGAAGAGGTGTATCAGTGAGATCCGGTATGGGCGCGACATTCCGGTAATTATCGTAGAAGGCGCCGAGAAGCAGGGGGGCGAATATGGCGGCGAAGGAGAAGATAGTGACCATAGCTATGGCGAGAAAACGGCGGAGGTTGAGATTTGGAAGGAGACAGATGCCAAAAAGGTAAGCGAAGATGGCTGGGGCATAGTACAGCGCCATCTGCTTGAAGCAGAGTGCTGAGACGAAAAAGACGCAGGCCCAGAGGTTTCGACCTGCAAACAAGCTCGATATGCTGGCGAGCACAAAGCCGAGCATGACGGTGTTGTACTGGAAGTGGGCATGGTCGATGAGTATGGTTGATGGCTGCATTAAGATAGCTACCAGAGCTATCGAGCTTTCCCATTTGCTGACGCCTCTTGACCTGGAGATTTTCCGGTTAAGGATAACGGCGGCGGGGATGTAGACCAGGTACTCAGAAATTAGGACTGTAGCTCGCATGTAAACCTTGAAAGGCTGCTGCTCGAAGCCTCGAGAGGTGGTCAAAGCGAACCATGCGGGATTGATGAACGAGCCTCTACACCAAGTCAGCCCGACGCTTGTTCATGAGAGATCGAACCGGGCGCATCCTACAATTTTCCTAAGAGCCAGCTATGGTATGCTGTCAAAGGTGGATAGTCGAGGCCCCAGTATTCGAGATCGTAGAAGTACCATTGCGAGATTGGTAGATGTATCGTGATCTCCATCCAATGCCTCTGCGCCTCGAAGTCACCGTACATTTGGGGGGTGTTGAACCCTAAGTAGACATTAGCATAGTAGATGCTGGAGATGTGGACTTCCGATACCTGAATAGCCCCAGAGTCCAGCAGTCCATCTGAATAGGCCGACGGCCATCAGTACCAGGGGTAGAACAATCCATTGGGAGGTCGAGCCGCGAGCCGGCCAGAGGAACGAGACGAGAGGGAAAGCCGGGGCAGCTGCTTCCGACTTGTTGTGAGTCGTCAAGACATGATTGCTTGTGGCAGTGCCTGTAGTGCCTGTTGATTCTTGCTTTTTCTTTCGGGGCTTTCGTGGAGATGCTGAGGACATGGCGTGCATAGGTGATGGTACCATGGTCCCGGTATCTGTCCGTTCTCATGGGCCTGAGGAATACGCGCTAGTGAGTAGCGCTCCCTGGTAGTTGCTGAATAAAATATACTATTAAGAACAAAATTGATACCGACCCTTGGTGGTCTAGTTGGTTATGGCACCCGGCTGTAATGGAATATTGTTACCGGGTTGTCGGCGGTTCGACTCCGGTGAGTTTCCCACTACCACCGAATCAAATCTCTTGAATGATGTTCTAACATCATTATCAGCCCCAAGGGAACATGCATAATCTTTTATCTTTTCCTCCCCACGAAAATTATCTGGGCTAGGGTCTGTCTATGATGATCGATAGTGAGATTTTCTTCCGATGGACACTTTACTTCTGATTCTAGCTGGTTATGTAATATGAGACTTTTGAAGCCTAGAGGCAGCAGCTCGATACATGCAAAGCTTCAGGTCTTGCAGAGAGAATTTTGAGCAGGGGCCACACTTTCAAGCACATATGCCCAGAGATACTCCTCCATCGTTGGTGGCACCATAAGGACTAGAATCCAACACGGAACAGATATTTTAGACGCAACTGAGCAACGTCGTAGACGATATACTCATTGTACATAAGATACGCATCCGCGTTTGCCGCTTTGTTGTCGCCAACGCCCTGGGTCACGTCAGGCTAGGATATTGTTAGCTCTATGTTATTGAAGATGTCCAGATGTCCGAGATTTTGGAGACTTGGGTAGTCCACTCACCACTTGCACGCCCTTCAGAGATCCATGGATGAAACCGCCATCGGTCCATCCTAACGGAGCAGTACGTCCCACACCCTGAGTGGAATAGCACCCACGGCTCTTGCACTCCTCTTGAGCGAGGTAATCTCCCGTTGGTATCTCGTACATAGGCTTTCCAAGCTCGGCTTCGCAGAGCAAGAGAAGGCCGGTGTCTCCACTCATACCGGATTGACAGTAGTTAGCTGACTTGCTCGAGATGTCGGCCATATAGACACCTTTGCCAAATGCGTAGCCGGTGACAGGGGCTTCCGGAGGAGCAATACGAAGACCTTGGGAGAGAATACCACCGTAATTGGTGGTTCTGGAGCCGTGCCTAAAGAGATGTCAGAAAGGACGAATGTATCGGTTCAATTCCAATGATGAGACCAACCATAGGAGGCGCTTGTCTGACTCCTTGAGCGAAGCAAACTCAGACTTGGCGAATCGATCAGCCTCTCCAGCGCGCTCAATGCGAAAGATATCCTCAAGACGATATTTGATATTGTGGCTACTGCCGGACGATTTGATGAGGTAGTCAGCTAGTGCTTTGTACTCTGATGAACCATGCTCGAGAGGGTCCATCTCTGCCATGTTAAGCTCCTGAAAGCGCTTGTCGAGGAGGTTGATAGCATCTGCATCTTTCTTCTTGTCTGTTGTTGTCTTCATGATCGTATTCGCAACCTCCATGTCTGTAAGGGTGTCAAGCATTGAGGTTTCCTTGCGTAGGATCTCTTGATTGTTGATGAGAGGAGGGCGGTTACGGCCAAATTCGTGAGGAATTGTGGAATAGTATTTATTCGAGAAGTCCTCTAGTGCCTAAGGTGGAGACTTTGATCAGTTGAAAGCGTCTAGGGATGGATGCAGAAGGTGGATCTTCGTAAAATAGAAGCAAGGTTTTCCTATCATACAGCCATGCTTTACCAGATTACGAAGGCAATGCGAATCGAAGTCATGAGGAACTTGCTTACCTCTTTCTGCGAGACCTGGTACTTGTTCTGAGCCAGAGCTGGATGTTTGATCAAAGCAGCCAGCTCTTGCAAATGCTCGAAACCTTGCTTCAAAGTGGTCTTGGAGAGCTTACCGAGCGGCAACTTGTTCGCATCATAGCCGATGAACTCAAGGACAGAGTTGAAATGGTTTTGATTGAAGATTAACTCCACAAGGCGCTGGGTCTGGCGCGGAAGCTTGCTCCCAACACCCACATCATCGTCTCCTTCCTCCTTCTTGACGCCATCGTCGGCATCCGCGGGCTCATCATCGTCGTCTTCGTAGCTCCGTTCGATGAAGGTGTACTTGCCCTTCTTTGCTGGCTCGCCGCGCTCTTCCCACTTGTGGCCGGACTTGTCCTTGAACTTTTTCTCGTACTCTTTGAGTGCGGCGTCAAACGACATTGGGCCCATGGTCTTCGACTGGCCAAAATCACCAACGCGGCCCCAGCGGGTGTGAGCGTAGTAAATGTCCCCTTGTTCATCATGGAGAAGTTGCAGTCGGTAGAACTAATAGGCGGATCAGCACGTCAAGGTGGCCATCAAGTCGTCTCCAGCCGACCTTGTTGTTGTTTCCACCGATGTTGGTCTGATTTAGAGATGCATCAAAGATGATACCATCATCATCGATATGGACTTTTGCTGTACCCAACTTAATCACCTATAGCCCACCAGTAACTTACCATGTCCGGACTAGAGGAATGGGTCAACGATCATGATAGCTTACCATCTTCGTGAAAGCCTTCGTCGACTGGTACGTGGAGGTCATGCGAGACGGCTTTCTGGCCATCTTGCTTCTGCTGCTTCTTGGGGCTTTCTTGCTTCACCGCTGCTTTGCGTTTCTTGGGAGGCATCTTCTCGCGTACGCTGGGATATTGAAACAACCGAAGAGATACAGACTCAATGAGATGGAAAGAAGTTGAGACACTACCTACCTACATAATCTACACTCTCTTGGAGGCACTGAAGAGATGGTTGGACTTTATATGTCCTTAGCTGGTGTTGCTGATGAAGACAGATCCTTACTCCGCTTGGACGGGCCTGAACGCCGTGCTGTAGGACCCTGTCGATCAATTCAGGCTCCCATCGCCAAAATGCCACGAAGGCACGTGCCATCCGAAGGCAGCAGCATCCCGTTTGCGCCATGACGAACATCGGGACACCTCAGTGCACCAAGTTCCATGACCGAAAAAGGAATGCACGACGCGATGTTCAGGAAACTTTGTCCTCAGGTGCTTTGCAACATCATTTACTGGTCAATTCCTCAGACCGATCAGCGTCGCTGGGACTGATGAGCTTCTCGACTAGACGCGAGGGCGATCCCGTGCTCAGTAGCGAAGAGGCAGTCACCCATCTTCACATCCTTTCCCTCGAGCAACCTGCTCTGCCACCGCTATCTAGACGCAACTGATGTATCGTATGCTACCGCAGAAAGCAAAGCAAAGCTCGAGGACCCACCCTGCCCGGAGAAGCACTCAATAAACTTCTGCTGCGTCGATTTCGCAAACACCTACTAAAGCTTGATCAATCGAATCATGGCAGACAAGTGGCCGAGTCTGCACACATCCATCATCAAGACCGAACGCCTTGTCCTCCGACCCCTCAGTTTCGACTACATGCCAGGTATCTTCAAATTTAAATCGAATCCACAGATTTTGCACTGGAAGTGCGTGACACTCACTCTTCAGGATCAACCGCGTCCCTAATCCTACCATAGGAAGCCCGACACCGAGCTATGGCAGTCACGCGAGTGGATCGAAAAGGAGCTTGCAAGCCGCAAAAGCTGGAACTTCGTCGTGCACTACCTACCAGCGGGCTGGAGGGACAAAGCGCCTGATGCTAGCTGGTTGAAGTCTTCTCGGCATGACCAAGAGAACATCTTGGGCATATGTGGCGTACATAATGCGCCGGAGATAGGTTACGCCTTTTGTCCAGAGGTTTGGGGCAAGGGAATTGCTACAGAAGCAGTGCAGGGGCTGATCAAGGCGTATTGGGAGACGTTTCCAGACGGTCGTCCAGCGATTGAGGTTGAGGGTGAAAATTATCTCGAGGCCCGCACGCACAGGTGGAATGCTGCGAGTGAGAACGTTCTGAGGAAGCACGGGTTTGAATCCTGGAAGCAGACAGGAGCTGAATCAGGAAGGGACACGAATGGAGATGAGCTAACAGGTAAGACAGTCAGTGTGTGGAGGCTGTGGAAGCCAGGTTGCGTTAAGAACAACACCGACTCTGAACAAGCGATGGCAGCAACAGTCCATGATGATTGATATGAAATGCCTTGACACCACACTTTGGAGCTTCATTCATGAGAATTGATTGACCTTTCAGCAGGATTTCAGGAATTTTCTGATTACCGAATAAAGCAAGCTCCGTTCTATGCAGGCTGATTCTTGAGAGTTTAAAGCAGAGCTATTGCAGCTCCGTCTTCCCCAGCTGCTCCGCCAGTTCATCAACCTCCTCATCCTGCTTCTGGCTCACCTTCCTGTTCTCCTCTTGGTCTGCCTCCTCCAACACCTTCTCCGCCTTGCCCTCTCTCTCCTCGTCTTCCTCATCGTCCTCGCCCTCGCCCTCGTCCTCGTCTTCATCCTCATCCTCGTCCTCACTCATCTCCTCCAAATCACTCAAATCATCCAAGCCCCACTCTCCCTCTCCCCCCTCTTTCGGCTCTTCTTTCCTCTCATCTAACACCGTCCTCAACCGCTCCACCGCCTCATCGTCCTCCGAGAACTTGTTCCCATTAAGCTCCACCCTCCTCAACCCCTCCAAAGTCCCCCCCTTAACAGCCTCCACCAACGCCTTCACCCCCTCCACATCAATCTCATTATACTGCGCCCTCAACACCCTCAACCCCCCAGTCCCCCCCTTCCCCAAGCCCTCCCTCACCAAATGCACCATCCCCCTCGCCCCCACCAAACAATCCCCCACCCCCAACTCCCTCAACCCTCCCCAACCCCCCAC